>Ga0307372_10003208_pt1 | contig 26358 bp, 26 predicted proteins | sample OX1MG_FD_202533 | JGI IMG/M metagenome (GOLD analysis project Ga0307372, IMG submission 202533) | Soil microbial communities from Risofladan, Vaasa, Finland - OX-1 | ecosystem: Environmental > Terrestrial > Soil > Coastal area > Acid sulfate soil | place: Finland: Risofladan, Vaasa | collected... | reverse complement strand
TGGGTGTTATTCGGTGGCGGTGCGGGCGCGGTCGAGGGTGCCGGCGGTGGCGCCGATGTACATGTCGAGGGTGATGCGGATGTTTGCGTGGCCGGCGAGGCGTGAGACGTCGGCGGGGTCCATGTCCCAGGTGAACAGGGCGGTGGTGCAGAACACGTGCCGCAGGCTGTGCCAGGTCCACGGGCCGTTCCCGGCAGCGTCGCGCCATCCGGCGGCCTGGTAGGCGGGTGCCAGGACGCGGCGGGCGAAGTTGGAGGAGCGCCAGTGCCTGCCGCGGGGGGAGGGGAAGATCAGGCCCAGGGGGTTGGTCCCGGCGTCCTGCCCGGCGCGCACCGCCTCGATGCGGGCCGCGACCATGCCGGCCAGGGGGTAGCCCTCGGGAGTGCGGCGTGGGTAGATGGTGCGGCGCCGCTTGCGGCCCTTGGGCGCCTCCACGTACAGCTTCCCGCCCACCTCGATGATCTTGCGGTCCACCGTCACGACCCGGGCGGCCTGGTCGATCTGGGCGATGGTCAGCGCGGCTATCTCACCCCACCGCAGCCCGGTGTAGGCGGCGAAGCAGGCCATCAGCTCATACACCTCACCCAGGACGGCCAGGGCCTGGCCGAGCTTGGCCACATCGGCATGCGCGGGGATCTCCGCAGGGTCAACGAACAGCGCGGACTCCCCCGCGACGCTGATCACCGGCTCGGGGGCGGGGCGGTCCCCGGGCTGCCAGTGCACGAGCCGCAGCCGGGTGCTGGCCAGGTACCCGCCGGTGATGCCCGCCCCCACCAGCGCGGAAATGCACCGGCGGACCCGGGCGCCTTCTTTCGCGGTGGGCGCGGCGTTCACCGCGGCCTGTATGTGGGCGGTCTTGATGTCCTCACACGCCAGGTCCCCGATCACCGGGGCCACATACCGCGCGCACAGCCGCCGCTGGGTGTCGGCGTGCTTACGCGACCACGGCCTGCCCGCTGGCAGCCGTCCCGGTGAGAGGTACCAGGCGATCAGGTCGGTGCCGGGGCGCTCCAGGCCCGGCGCGTCCGCCGCCAGCCGCACACTGACCTTCTCCAGCTTGGCGGCCAGCCCCGCCTCGGTCACCGCCTCCCGGAACCGCCGCCGCCCATCCTCGGCCCACACCGCCCGCCACGGCTCCCCTGCCTCCCGCGGCGGGTACACCGTAATCCCCCTGCCCACCTCAATAACCACACGATCAGAACCACGGACGGACCCGCGGGTGTCGCCGCTGACGCGGGCCGAGCCGCGCGCTTTCCCCCTCCCGGGGGCGCGCCGGGAGGCCCCGCTGCGGGCAGGTTGTGTTGTTTTTGTGTTGATCTTGGGCTTCGCGGGCGCTACCGGCGCCATGGCGTTCCCTCTCTTCCTGCAGTTCGCGCAGGTGAGAGGGCTAGCAGATGCTCCGAAATCGGGTGGTCAGGGGCGGGGTCGAACCGCCGACCTTCCGCTTTTCAGGTCAACAGCTACGAGCGCTGTGCCGACCTGCAAACTCCCACGTCACTGACGAGCGATACCGCGCTAGGCGGAATGTGTAGGGAGGCTAGCACAATTCGGGCAGGCGTGGCACTCCTCCGTCGCACAGCTCCTCGATGGCCGCCAGGCGCACGAGCACGAGCGCGAGCCAGCGGGCCGGGCCGACGCTGGGGGCCGGTGTCTCGACCACCGCCAGACGCACGAGCACGAGCCAGCGGCCGGGCCGGTGCCGACCACCACGGCGCGCTGCGCGAGCGCGGGCCAGCGGGCCGGGGCCGGCCGTACTTCGACGACCGCGAGGCCCGCGAGCGTGAGCGTGAGCACGAGCAGGAGCCAGCGGCTGGGCTGGCGCCGATTACCGCGGCGCGCAGCGTCACCACGCCCGCGGCGCCGGGCAGCTCCTCGACGGCCGGGCCGGCGCCGACCACCACCACGCCCGCGGGGGCCGGGCCGGTTCCTCGACGGCCACCAGGCCCACGAGCACGAGCACGCGCCAGCGGCCTGGCCAGCGCCGACCACCACGGCCGCGGCGCCCGGGCCGGCGCCGACCATGCCGGGCCGGTCCGACCACCCACCACCGTGGCGCCCTGCAGCTCCTCGACGGCCGCCAGCGGCCGCGGCGCCGGGCAGCTCTCGACGGCCGCCAGGCCCGCGAGCGCGAGCACGCGCCAGCCACCGCGGCACGCAGCACGAGCTCTGGTGCGCCCTTAAGCTGCTGGACTTTTGCCGGGGGGTGCGTCCGTTGTCGCCGTCATCATCAGTGGGGTGCGTACGGGTTGCGCCCATTAGGCCAGCCCCGGATCTTCGCATCCCATTGCTTCTGGCTGAGCGTGCAGTCCACGAGCTCCCAGAAGTCGCTGACGCTCAGTCCGCACTGGTGAGCCATGAAGGTCGCCAGGTCGCGGCTGATCTCCTTGTCGTCATGGGACGTCTTCGTGACCAGCGTCGTCACACCGTCGATCTTCTTCCTGAGCATGTGGTGATCGTTCTCATAAGGAACCATGCCCTTGCGAATGAGAGCGGCAGTCACCACGCGGGCCTTGACTGATCGGGGCACGCTTCCATCCAGTGGTCAGCGGATGTTGAAATAGTTCCTCAGGATCTCCAGCTGGGACTGGAGACTGGGGGCGAGTGCATCCTCTTCGGATAGGACGGCGAGGTGAGCCTGCAAAGCGTCGCGGAGATCTTGCATGGCCTCAAGCAGGGTGTCGCCAGTGCCGAAGACTCCGGTGTCGACGTCTGCGAGGGCCACACCGTCCTCGGCCTCATGAATGCGAACGTGCAAGGCGCGGCTCACGCCATCAAGTGCGATCAGTGCCGGAGTGCCAGGCGGCTGGCTTTCCGCCGTCTGAGCCTCAGTCACTGTCGTCCAGACCCGAAGGTCGAGCTGGCGGCTAGGCAGTGCCGCACCAGTCAGGGAGATGTCAGCCTCCGACGCGGCCCCGCCGGTGGTCACTACCCCAAAGGTCTCGACACTCATGGCTGCTGCCTGCCCTCTTCTACGCGCTCGAGGAATCCCTGCAGCACCTGCCCTAGTTCGGTGGCCTTACCTATAGGGATGCTGAACCGGGCTATCGGACGGACAGTCACGCGCTCCAAGGCGGCAGCAGCTGCCCGCTGCTCTTCCGGCGTCCCCAGGAGCAAAGGCGGCGCGAGATAGCCAACGGTAAGGACGACATCGGAAACGGTGTTCTGAGGCTCACTTACTGACAGCTGTAGGAGGAACTGGTTGGCGGCCAGCACTGGGAGGCGGTCTACGTCCTCCCAGGCGAGTTGCGCCCGCACCATGGCTGGGATCAGCGGCTCGGTCACGTGCCCAGTGTCACATAGCCATGACAGTCGTCAATCCCCGAACATGCCACAACGTCCCGCCGAACGCTCACCGCTGCCGTCCTGGCTTCATGGCGGCCACGCAGCCGACGTGTGCCCACCCGCTGCCGTCGATCAGCCGGGCGGCGCACAGGCCAGAGGGCCAGGCCGGTTGCCGACCACCACGGCCGCGGCGCCGGGCAGCTTTCGACGGCCGCCAGGCGCAGCACGGGCACGGGCCAGCGGGCCGGGCCGGTGCCGACCACCACGGCCGCGGCGCCGGGCCGGTTCCTCGACGGCCCGCCAGACGCAGCGCGAGCACGGCCACGCCGGGCGGCGCGAGCCTGGCATGCCAGCGCCCCGCCTGCACTGGGCCGGCGGGGCGCTGCGGGGATGCGCCGGGTTGGATGGTCAGGGGGTGGCAGCCTCGCGGGGAGCCGGCCATGCGGCAGGCCGGCCGGGCGCATGGCCGGCGCGTTCCGCGGTGATCTCCGCGGCGATGCGGGCCACGCGGCGGCGTGATAGCCCGAACCGCTCAGCATGGCCCGCTGGGACAGCGGCGCGCCTGCCGCGAGGGATGCCCGGTAGGCCATCCTCACGGCCTCCGCGGCATCGCCCGGCGCGGCCGGGCCGCAGCCAGGGCCACGAGCACGAGAACGAGCACGGCACGGGGGCCAGCGGGCCGGGGCGGTGCCGACCACCACGGCGCGCAGCGCGAGCACGGGCCAGCGGGCCGGGCCGATGCCGGCCGGTTCCTCGACGGCCACCAGGCGCACGAGCACGGGGGCCAGCGGCCGGGCCAGCCGGACCACCCGGCGCGCAGCGCCGGGCAGCTCCTCGACGGCCACCAGGCCCGCGAGCGCGGGCACGGGCACGGGGCCAGCGGGCCGGGCCGATGCCGGCCGGTTCCTCGACGGCCGCCAGGCGCAGCGCGAGTACGTGCACGGCGCGGGCGCGGGCCAGAGCCGACCACCACGGCGCGCAGCATCACCACGCCCGCGGCGCCGGGCAGCTCCTCGACGGCCGGGCCGGTGCCGACCGCGCCAGGACGGCGCCGACCACCGCCGCGGCGCCGGGCCCACGAGCACGAGCACGGGCCAGCAGCCGGGTCGGCGCCGACTACCACGCCCGCGGATCCGGGCTGGTACCTCGACGGGCCGCCAGGCCCACGAGCACGAGCCAGCGGCAATTCACCGCGGCATCGCCCGTCCATCACGGCCGCAGCGCCGGGCAGTTTTCTCGACGGGTTGATCGCCAAATACACGAAAACGCCCCCCAAGCCGGGAGGCGTTTTCGGGTGCTGCGCGAGCGTTTTTAATCAGGAAGAATTTAACCGCGCCGAGCTGACGGCTGAAGTTTCGTAGTTATGCGGCGGCTGCGTCCCAGGCCGCGAGCACGATGCGGATTTGATCGCTGGTGGGCTGAGCTGGGCGACTGCGGGAAAATCGGGCGGCGATCAGGGTCCGGCGCAGCTTGATGACCATGTCCTCGAAGGCCGGCTCCGCCTTGGACCGGTACCAGGGCTGGGCGGCGCGGCGGTCGTCGATGTCGGCCGGGTCGTGGCCGTAGCGCGCGTACCACAAGACGATGAGGGTGTGCACAAACAAGGCGAACGGGACGGTGCGCTCGACGGCCAGCCGGACCCGGTTGCGGGCCTCCCCGGCGCCCAGCACGTTGCGGGCGTCAGCGAATGCCTGCTCAATCGCCCACCGGCTGGCGTACCGGGCCACCAGCGCGCCCGGGGACGTGGCCGGATCGGTGGTGACCAGGCCCAGGTCATAGCCGCTGGCGGTGTGCTCGTCGCGGGACAAGATCAGCCGCACGGCGCGGGTGTGCCAGGAGCCGTACCACAGGCAGCGGATCTCGGCGACGTGCCGGACCTGCTCGCGGCCGTAGGCCGTGACCGTGACGGTGGCCCAGGACGCGGTGGCCGCGATGTCACTGGCGGTGCCGAGCCGGTCTCCTTTAATGCGGGGCCGGCCGCGGCGGCCGGTGCGCGGCGGCGCCAGGTCATACAGCACCGCGTTGCGCGGGATGCGGCAGGTCCAGGTCACGTTGCCCGGCAAGGTGCGCAGCGCCGGGCCGTGATAGGCGGCATCGGCCACGACATGGATCACCCGGTCCGGGAACGCCAGGGCGAGCAGGCTGACCAGAGCGGCGGCCGTATCCACCTTGCTGGGCCCCTCCTTCTTCTTACCCGGCAGGTGCAGCCGGGCCAGCACCGGCAGGCACACCGCGCGGGTGCAGAACGGCAGCTTGACCACGATCCCGGCGGTGACAAAGCAGTTGCCGTAGCTGAGCTTGTTCACTGACGGGGAGCTGCCGTCGTGCTGCCAGCCGGCCCCGTGCACCTTGCGGCCGCTGCGGCGGAATACCGAATCATCGACCGCCACCTGCAGGTCAGCGCCGGGCGGCAGCACCAGCAGCACCGCCAGCTGCGCGATGGCCAGGCCGAGCTGGTCAAGTTCCCAGCGGGCGCGGGCGAAGAAATAGTGCGCCCGGTCGTGCGGCCACAGGTGCTGCAAGGCGCCGCCGGGCAGCATTCCTACCACGGTGCGGCGGCGGACCTGCCCGGCCAGCCCGGCGACCAGGCCGCAGAAGGTGGCAAACCCCGGCGCGGTGAAGCACGGCCGCAGCACCAGCAGCAGCTCCAGCAGCGAAGCGGGTAGATTCAGGGACGGAAGCATCGGCGGGTTCCCTCGGCACGAGGCGGACAGAAGCACCGCCGATGCTTCCGTGTTCAGCCCGCCAGTTCACGCACCAAAGCCCCGCAAACCGGGCGTGTCGCGACATCCGCCGATCTGTTGCCTCAGACGACCGCCAGCCCCCAGCCACTATCAAAAGTGCGAAACTTCAGTGACGGTGCATCTCACGATATGCGGCTATGAGCGCGATGTCCTCGATTGAGTCGCGCCCTTTCCGGTACGCGATAGCCAGCGGCAACGCCCGCCGCGATGGCCTGCTGCTGCCGGCATGCAGCGGGCACGCTGTCCCGTAGGGGAGCCCGTCATAGCAGCATCCGTTGCGCGTCATCTGCTACCGCGAGTTCCATTTGGGGACGAGTAATAGTTTTCATCGCTCTGCCGTCCTTTGGGGCATGGCGTACTCACTTCGGATTCGGGTCACGGGGCACGCGACGGAGACCCGGGGGGTCGGGGGGAATGCGCATGGCGGGCGCGCCAGCCGACAGGGGCGCCGCGGCAGCTTCCGCGGTCGCGTCCTCTAGGTACTCAGTGAGATGTTCCGGTGTGCCGGCATTGAGCACCCGGCCCGTGCCGTCCCATCGGCGGGCACACCACAGGTCTCCGCCGTGCACGCGGTGAACGACCCAGATTTGCCAGTGCGGCCAGTCGCGCTCTAGCTCACTGATGATCCGCCGGTCGGTTGCGCTTAAGGCCATCCCTGACTCACTCCTCGTTCAGTATCGCTGGGTATCCTCTGCGAACAACCTAAACGGGATGAACGCACTGGTCAACGCGAACGATGCGAACGACCTATGCGCGGGTGACCCACTGGGCAAGATCCAATAAGTGAGGCCGCCGATGTTGCCGAGTCAGCGCGTGGAGCAGGATCTACGCCGGCGCATAGCCGCGGGCGAGTGGCAGCCGGGGCAAGCGCTGCCGACGGTGGCGGAGCTGGCGCAGCACTACGGGACGTCGGGCGCCACAATTTCCAAGGTCTTGAAACGGCTGGCAGCGGACGGGCTGGTGACGGTCATCGCGTCGTGGGGGACGTTCCGCGCGGAAGAATGATCAGTTCTCCCGGTCAGGCGCGCCGTTCCTCGACGGCCGCCACGCCCCCGCGGCGCCGGGCAGTTCCTCGACGGCCGACCCTGTGGCACTGGCCACCACCGCGGCGCCGGGCAGCTCCTCGACGGCCGCCAGGCCCACGGAGCGCGGGCACGGGCCAGCGGGCCGGGCCGGTGCCGACCACCACAGCGCGCAGCGCCCGGCACCTCCTCGACGGCCGCCAGGCGCAGCACGAGCGCGAGCGGCCAGCGCCGACCGCGCCGGGCCGGCGGGGCGCTGCCATCCCTGCCGGGAAACTGCCCGGTGCCGCGGAGACGTGGCGCTCTGCGCCATGCCCGGCGAAGTGGTCGCTGGCGCTGCGCCTGGCGGCCGTCCCGGAGCTACACGGTGACCGCTGCTGTGGCGGCATTGCGCGCCGTGGTGATCAGGCGAGATTAAGCGCGTACTCAGCGGCATAGTTGAGCGCCTGCCGGGTTTCGTTCAGCAAGTCCACGGCATCCGAAGGCACCATGTACAGAAAAGATCCGCGGGTGCGCACCCCTCCCCCGACGACCTGTCCGGAATGCTCCAAGTCGAACAGCGACTGACGGACCTGGATCAGGGTGTCGTGCCACGCCCTTCCCGCGCGGGTGCGGCTATCCGCTCTCCTACCCGCAGGGTAGATCAGGTCAGCGAGTTCACAAGCCGTGGCCGGGCCATACCTTTGCAGCTCGTGGAGCACGGATGCAGGGCTGGCTTGGCGCGGCATGAATGGGTTGCTGTCATTCTGGCATTTCCGCGCCTTCCCGCATGCCTTGCGTGCTTGAAATGACCTCCGCGCCCCAGTTCCCAAGCCACATCAGCAGCAGCACCAGGCCGGGGGCGGGCACGAGCACCGCGGCGGCCGGGCAGCTCCTCGGCCGCGGCCGACCGGGACGACCACCAGCACCAGCAGGTGCGGAGGGGCACGAGCACGGGGCGCCGGGCCGGGCACGAGCAGCAGGCCGACCGCCGACGCGACCGCGGTGCCACGCCGGGCGTGCAGCATCAGCCGCAGCATCAAGGCCGGGCGCCGAGCCGGGCCATCGCGGCGCCGAACAGGCCAACAGCACGAGCAGTAGGGGGGCGCGAAGCGGCACCAGCACGAGCACCGGGCAGTCCCCCGGCCGCCAGGCTGCCCAGTCCGTCACGCCGACGGGCAGCGATAGGCCCCGCCGCGAGCGGCAGGCGCAGAGCGGCAGCAGCAGCAGCAGCAGCAGCAGCAGCAGCAGCAGCAGCAGCAGGCCGACCACATCAGCAGGAGGCGCGGAGCGGCACCATTACGAGCATCGCGGCGGGCAGCTCCTCGGCCACCAGGACCGCCGGGTCGACCGCGAGCACGAGCGGCTGGCCCGCCCGCGAGCGGCAGGCGCGGAACGGCACCAACACTGGCACGGCCAGGCCGCTACCCTGGGTGAAGAGAACGGGACGAACCGAACCCCCCGCGGAGGAATCCCCGTGCCGGAAACCACGCTCACCTGTCCTGCCTGCGGGAAGACGGGCACCGTGACCAAGAAGCTGACAGGCGGCAGGGTCAACGCGACCATGCTGCTGATGGAGGGCCTGAACCCCGAGGGATGCGATGGGTGCCGCGAAACGCTCAACAGCCGCGGCTACGCCGTCGTGAACGCCACGCCGGCTGGGCCTGGCGCCTGGACACTCACTCCGGCCGAATAGCCGCTCGCACACGATCGGCACGAACGGCCACCGGGCGCGCAGCGGCACCAGCACGAGCGCGGGCAGCTCCTCGGCCACCGGCTACCGGCCGACCGTAGCCACCGCGGCGGGCAGTTCCTCGGCCACCAGGACCGCCGGGCCGGGCGCCAGCAGCAGCGGCAGGCACGCGGCGGCACCAGCACCGCCAGGCCGACCGCGAGCGCGAGCACCGTGCCGGGCAACTCCTCGGACGCGGGGCACGAGCATGCCCGCCAGGCCAGCCGGGCAGCGGCAGGCGCGGAGCGGCACGAGCACGCCCGCCGGGGCCACTCCTCGGCCCGCGAGCAGCCCGCCGGGGCCGACCGACCGCGAACACGAGCGCCAGGCCGACCGCGAGCACGAGCACGAGCCGGGGCCGCCAGCACGCACGGCAGGCGCGGAGCGGGACCAGGCACGAACGGCCGGGCAGCTCCTCGGCCACCGCCCGCCAGGCCGACCACGACGACCATGCCCGCCAGGCCGGGCACGCCTGCCGACCGGCAGCACGGCCGCCAGGCCAGCACCGCACCACCGGCGGGCCGGGCCGGGCCACCGCGGGCCACCACGTCACCACCAGCACGGCCAGCAGGCCGGGCAGGAGCGCGAGCGGGGCGGGCAGCTCCTCGGCCACGGCCCGCCAGGCCGACCGCGAGCACGAGCACCGGGCCAACCACGACACCAGCGGCGGCCCAGGACGGCGCCACTGCGGGCCACGCCCGGCGACCGCCAGCACGAGCACGGCCACCACGCCGACCGCCAGGGCGCCGTGAGCACGCCCGCCAGGCCGACCACGACCGCGAGCACGAGCACGAGCACGAGCGGCCGGGCAGCTCCTCAGCCACGGCCCGCCGGGCCAGGCACCACCACGGCCCACCAGCACGGCCGCTAGGCCGCCAGGCAGAATGAGCGGCAGGCCAGCAGGTTCACCAGCATGAACACGGCCACCAGGGCAGGCCAGGCACGAGCAGCCGGGGCAGCTCCTCGGCCACGGGCCGCCAGGCCCGACCACGACGAGGACGCCCGCCAGGCCGACCGCGACCACGGCCGCCAGCACGAGCACCGGGCCGGGCACGAGCGCGAACGGCCGGGGCAGCTCCTCGGCCACCGCCGCCAGGCCGACCGCCAGCATGCCCGCCAGGCCGACCGCCAGGCCGACCGCCAGCGCGAGCGGCAGGCCAGCACCGCAACAGCGGCGGCCCGGGCCGGGCCACCGCGGGCCACCACGCCACCACCAGCACGGCCACCGGGCCCGGGCACGCCCGCTGACGCGAGCACGAGCACCGGGCCGGGGCAGGAACGCGAACGGCCGGGCAGCTCCTCGGCCACGGGCCGCCGGGCCGACCGCGAGCACGAGCACCGGGCCGGGGCAGGAGCGCGGGCGGCCGGGCAGCTCCTCGGCCACCGGGGCGGCCCGGGCCGGGCCACCGCGGGCCACCACGCCACCACCAGCACGGCCACCGGGCCCGGGCACGCCCGCTGACGCGAGCACGAGCACCGGGCCGGGGCAGGAACGCGAACGGCCAGGCAGCTCCTCGGCCACCGCCCGCCAGGCCCGACCGCCAGCATGCCCGCCAGGGGCGCCGTGAGCACGCCCGCCAGGCCGACCACGGCCGCCAGGCAGCATGAGCGGCAGGCCAGCAGGTTCACCAGCATGAACACGGCCACCAGGGCAGGCCAGGCACGAGCAGCCGGGGCAGCTCCTCGGCCACGGGCCGCCAGGCCGGGCACGAGCAACAGGCCGACCGCCAGCATGCCCGCCGCCAGGCCGACCACGCCCGCCAGGCCGGGCACGAGCACCGGGCCGCGCCTGGACGCTCGCCGACGCGAGCACCAGGCGCGAGCGCGAGCGGCAGGCCAGCACCGCACCAGCGGCGGCCCGGGACGGGCCACCGCGGGCCACCACGCCACCACCAGCACGGGCCACCAGCACGGCCGCTAGGCCGCCAGGCAGCATGAGCGGCAGGCCAGCAGGTTCACCAGCATGAACACGGCCACCAGGGCAGGCCAGGCACGAGCAGCCGGGGCAGCTCCTCGGCTACCGCCGCCAGGCCGACCGCCAGAGCGCCGTGAGCACGCCCGCCGGGCCGGCCACGACCGCCAGCACAGCCGCCGCCCGCGAGCACGAGCGCCAGCATGCCCGCCGGGCCGGGCACGAGCGCGAACGGCCGGGCAACTCCTCGGCCACGGCCCGCCAGGCCGGGCACGACCACGGCCGCGAGCACCAGGCCGGGCACGAGCGCGACGGCCGGGCAGCTCCTCGGCCACCGCCGCCAGGCCGACCGCCAGAGCGCCGTAAGCACGCCCGCCAGGCCGACCACGGCCGCCAGGCCGACAGGCAGCATGAGCGGCAGGCAAGCACCGCACCAGCGGCGGGCCGGGACGGGCCACCGCGGGCCACCACGCCACCACCAGCACGGCCACCGGGCCGGGCACGACCACGGCCGCGAGCACCAGGCCGGGCACGAGCGCGAACGGCCGGGGCAGCTCCTCGGCCACCGCCGCCAGGCCCGACCACGACGAGCACACCCGCCAGGCCGACCGCGACCACGGCCGCCAGCACAGCCGCCGCCCGCGAGCACGAGCGCCAGCATGCCCGCCGGGCCAGGCACCACCACGGCCCACCAGCACGCCCGCCAGGCCGACAGGCAGCATGAGCGGCAGGCCAGCAGGTTCACCAGCATGAACACGGCTACCGGGGCAAGCCAGGCACGAGCAGCCGGGGCAGCTCCTCGGCCACGGCCCGCCAGGCCCGACCACGACGAGCACGCCCGCCAGGCCGACCGCGACCACAGCGGCGGCCCGGGACGGGCCACCGCGGGCCACCACGGCCCACCAGCACGGCCACCGGGCCGGGCACGACCACGGCCGCGAGCACCAGGCCAGGCACGAGCGGCCGGGCAGCTCTTCGGCCACGGCCCGCCGGGCCAGGCACCACCACGGCCCACCAGCACGGCCACCGGGCCGACAGGCAGCGGCGCTCACCGGGCGGCGCCGCGGATCTCCGCTTCCCGGGCGGCGAGCCGCTCTTCGAGGGGGGTGGCCAGCATGGCGTCAATCCGGGCGTCCGCGGCCCCTTGCTGGACGTCGGTGAGCAGTGCCGGGTTATGCGCAGCGCTGTGGCGTGGCGGGTGGTTCCGTCCGCCCGTACGTAGAAGGTGGCCTTGCAGTCTGGGCACGTGGTGCCCCTGCCCCGTACTTTCGTCGTGACCGTGTGGCCTCCGGGGCACGTCACCTCGATCTTGTCTGCCATCGCGTTCCTATTCCCTTCGGTGAAACTCTCCACTGAAACATGCCGCCGGAAAGTACCGCTTGAAACGTACTCCGGAGCATGCTTCGCAGCACATAGCAGAAGATCTGTGCACGGCCGCCATACCTGGCAGCATGCTCCGATGCTTATTGGTAATGACGCGCGCCGTCTAATCCGCCGGAATCAGCCGGTCCGGAGGCAGAGACAGAGGTGCGATGCTAAGAGCCCGCAGGATGTCCCCGGCCGCGCTGACCTGTCCCCGGAGCACCGGGCACGTGTCGTCGTGCAGCACGTCCAGGGTAGCTATTCAGCCTGGGTGGCTGGGGGTGCGTGAGCTGGGGTTCGGGCAATGCCGCTTAGCTTAAGTTGATCTTGGTTTGTCCGGCGTGTCGCTGCCGGGTGTTTTGCCTGCTGGCCGGCATGATCGCGGGTTATGACGCAGACTGGCAGTGTGGCTGAGGGCCGGCTGAGCGACTGGATCTCCCTGGGCGTGCTGGTGTCCTGGGTGCCGCGGGACGCGGTCGATGAGGCGGTCGAGGCCACGGGAAAAGGCGCGAAGCGCAAGGGCGGCAAGCTCCCGCCGCACGTGATGGTGTATTTCGCGATGGCGCTGGCCCTTTTCGCCGGGGAGGACTACGAGGAAACCTGGGCCCGGCTGTCGGAGACGCTGGCGGACTGGGGCTGCTGGGATGACTCGCAGGCCGCGGTGACGACGGGCGGGCTGGCGCAGGCGCGGCAGCGGCTGGGGCATGAGCCGGTGGAAGAGGTGTTCGCGCAGGTCGCGGTGCCGCCCGCGACGGAGGACACGGCGGGTGCGTTCCTGGGGCCGTGGCGGAAGATGAGCATGGACGGGCTGGAATGGGACGTTCCGGCTACGGCGGCGAACATCGCCGCGTTCGGGTTCCCCGGCACCGGCAAGGACGCTGCCCCGGCGGCGTTCCCGAAGGCCAGGGCGGTGACGGTCGGCGAGTGCGCGTCGCACGCGGCGGTGCTGGCGGCGATCGGCCCGTGCGTGTCCAAGGGCAGCGGCGAGCAGTCCCTGGCCCGCACGCTGTACCCGCGGCTGAAGCCGGACTGGCTGCTGATGGCCGACCGGAACTTCTATAACTGGCAGGACTGGTGCGCCGCGGCGGATACCGGGGCGGCGCTGCTGTGGCGGGTCAAATCGGACCTGACGCTGCCGCCGCTGGAGTTCTTCCCCGACGGCTCCTACCGGTCAGTCGTAGTGAACCCGAAGGTCAGGGGCAGGGCACGGGACAAGATCCTGGAGACCGCCCGCGCCGGGGATGACCTGGACCCGCAGAAGGCACGGTACGTGCGCGTGATCGAGTACGAGGTCCCCGACCGCGAGGGCGACGGGAAAGGCGAGATCATCGCCCTGATCACCACCATCACCGAGTTCACGGATGCGCCCGCCGCCGTCCTTGCCCGCTGCTATCACGAGCGGTGGGAGCACGAGACCGGAAACCGGCAGCTCAAGACCTATCTCCGCGGCCCGGGGAAGATACTGCGCTCGGAGTCGCCGGAGATGGTGCGGCAGGAGATCTGGGGCTACCTGCTCACCCATTACGCGATCAGCGCCCTGATCTGCACCGCCGCCACCGCGGCCGGGATCGACCCGGACCGGGTCAAGTTCAAGCGGACCGTCCGCATCATCCGCCGCCGGGCCGCTGACCCGGCTTTTCCCCCCTGACCAGCGCCAGCGCGTCCTCGCCCGCGTCATGGCCGGCATCACCGGCGCGAAGCACCTGAACAAGCGGCGGGAGCGGAGCTACCCCCGCGTCGTCAAGCGCGCCCGCCACAACCACTACCCCGTCAAGAAACCCGGCCAGCACGGCACCCGCCACGACGCCCCGCCCGCCATCAAACTCGGCAACCCCGTCCTGACCAGGGAAAACATAAGCGCCGCAGCATGATCAACTTAAGCTAAGTGGCATTGGGGGTTCGGGGCTGGCGGTGTCCGCGGGGATGGGCTGGTTTCTGATCTTTTGTGAGTCGGCCTGGCGTGTCGTGCTGGTCACGGATCGCCGGCTCTGATGGACTGCGGCTTGTGCCCGATACGCCGCCTGTGTCACCGCCTGACCCGGCCGGGTGGCTGCGTACGCGGGTAGCGGAGCTGGAGGCGCAGAACGCGCGGCTGCGGCAGGCGGCAGCGGATCGCGATGAGCTGGCCGCGGCGCAGCTGGCGTCCGAGCGGGCACGGGCGGACTCGCTGGCCGTGCGGGTAGCCGCGCTGGCGGCGCGGGTGGAGGAGTTCCAGCGGCTGCTGGGCAAGGACTCTTCCACGTCATCGAAGCCGCCTTCCTGCGACAGCCCGTATAAGAAGAAGCCGCGGGACCGGTCGCTGCGCGGCCGGTCCGGCCGCAGGCCCGGCAGGCAGCCCGGCGCGCGGTCCAGCACGCTGAAGCAGTCGGGTAACCCTGATCACACGGTGGAATGCGGGCCGACGGCGTGCGGCTGCTGCGGCCGCGACCTGTCGGACGTCCCGGTCACCGGCATGCAGAAGCGGCAGGTGTTCGAGGCCGCGCCGCCCCCGCCGCCGGTGGTGACGGAGTACCAGGTCCTGGCTAAGCAGTGCCCGGAGTGCGGGGAGACCAGCACCGGGCTGGCGCCGGCCGGGGTGACCGGCCGGGTCCAGTACGGGCCGCGGGTCCACGCCGGCACGGCGCTGGCGGTCTGCGCGAACTACCTGCCGGTCGCCCGCGCCGCGAAGCTGGTCGCCGCGCTGACCGGGGTCGCGGTCTCGGCGGGGTTCGCCGCCGGGGTGCGCGGCAGGGCCGCCGCCCGGCTCGGCCCGTTCATGGACCGGGTCCGGGAACTGCTCCGCTCCGCCGGGGTGCTGTACGCCGACGAGATCCCCGCCCGCACCGCCGGGCACCTGCACTACGTCCACGTGGCCTGCACCGAGTTCCTCACCGCGATGCACACCGGGGACCGGACGAAGGAGGCCATCGACGCCGGCGGCGTCCTCCCGGGCTTCAAGGGCACCATCGTCCGCGACGGCTACAAGGGATACGAGCACCTCACCGATGCCCTGCATGCCTGGTGCGGGGCGCACGGCCTGCGCGACCTGGCCGGACTGCACCGCTTCGACCCCGACGGGCAGCTGTGGGCCCGCGCCATGGCCGACACGCTCATCGACGCCAGCGCCGCCGCCACCGCCGCCCGCGGCAGCGGGCAGGCCCGCCTCGACGAGGCGCAGCTCGCCGGCATCCGCGCCCGCTACCGCGGCGCGGTCGCCATGGGCATCACCGTCAACCAGGGCAAGCGCACCCAGATGGGCAAGGACGGGCTGCGGCTGGCCCGCCGGTTCCGGGACCACGAAGACATGATCATGCGGTTCACCACCGACCTGGCCGTCGGGTTCACCTCGAATCAGGCCGAGCGGGACGTCCGCCCGGTCAAGGTGCAGATGCGCACCTCCGGCGGCTGCTGGCGCACCCTGGCCGGCCTGGCCGACTTCGCCATCGTGCAGTCCTACCTGTCCACCGCCGGCAAATGGGGCATCGACGCACTCGACGCCCTCACCCGGCTATTCACCGGCCAGCCCTGGCTCCCACCCGCAACCGCGCCCCCGTAACCACCACAGGAACGCGCCCAACTCCGCCGCTCAGCAAAATCCAGGCCCCGCGCGACGAGCAGGCACCAACCTCCAGGCCCCCGAAGCCAGCAGCGTTTCCGACATGCCGTCACTCAGCCTGAATAGCTACCGTCCAGGAGCAGGATGGCGCGGTGCACCCGGTGGCGGTGGACGCGCGCCCCGCAGTGCCCGCACGCGTAGCGCTGCGCCAGCGTGCGGGTACTGCGGGCGGCAGAGGTTTCCCGCGGTCGCAGATGTCTCGTATTGCTCATTCCTGGCCCGTCCCGGCGGATTCCGGTGCTTCATTCAGGTCATTCGGGTCAGCCTCCGGGGAGTGACCCGAATGACCTGAATGAAGGTCCGCCACGCCCTGTTCCTCCCGCATTGAGGCGAGCACCTCAGGATCAAGCTTCCAAATCGATCCCCCTCCCCACCCCTTACGGATGGAGGTCACATGTGCGCGCTTGCACGCACGCTTCAGCGTCTCCTCGTAGTAACCCGCTTTCCGCCCGGCCGCCACAATCTCTGGCCTAGGCGCTGCGCCATCCGCATACTGGGAGAGGTACTCCTGCAACCATCTTGCGGCGTGATCCCGCTCCTGGCGCTCGTCCGCGTCCAGGTGGGCACTCAGCAGGTCGCTTGCAGTGTGCTGGCTTTCCCCGATCCACTCAACGCGGGCACAGCCGGTCTCCTCATCCGGTACGAGGGTGTAGCCAATCGCTGACGGGTTCGGGCCAACATTGAGCTTGACCGGGCACAGGATCCGCCGGTTCCCGCATGGGTCGTCGGGGTCGTGGGCCGCCAGGTGGACGGCCCGCGCCTGGCCGGTAATGCCGATCGAGCCACCGCCCCGGTATATGGCGTTCTTCAGGTCAGCTGCTTTGTTCAGGTGCCGCAATGCGATCACCGCACAGCCGGTTCTCTCCGCCATCACGCTCAGCGGATACAGAGCACGGCGTACATCAGTGTCCTGATGGCTGTTGATTTTCGGTCCATCGCCGCCGAGGTAACTGGCAAGAACATCTATGATCAGCAGCTTGATACGCTCGTCCTTTATGACCTCTCCGATATAGGGCAGATCCGCTGGAATGGAGGGTAGCCGCAACGGTGCACCATCCGGCGCTGGTATTCCTTGCAGGACCAGGACGTCCGCGAGGTTGCCGCCCGCCAGCTCCACGCGGGGCCGCACCGTCTGCGCGAGAGCTTCCTCCGCGGTCATCACGAGCACCCGGCCCCGAGGGCAGCGTTTCCCGTCGGGCCATTTCTTCCCGGCTGTTACCCGGGCTGCCATCTCCAGGGCCAGCGTGGATTTCCCCACACCGGGGTCCCCGTCAATCATCGTTAGCATGCCGGCCGGTATGCGGTCCTCCCAGAGCCACCGTGTCTTGCGGGGCTGCACTTGATCCAGCGAGACCAGGCCGGACCGCTGAGCGTGCCGTCGTGGTGAGCGCTGCTGCCGCCGTAGCCACTTGATGTACTCGTCCGGGTCGGTGGGGGGCTTTTCCTGCGCCTCCGCGAGTGTCTTGCTGGACGGATGACGCGCTGCGGTGCTGCCCCCGGCCACATCCGTCCCGTTTGCTGTCGCCACTGGCTTACCCATCCAGTTCCTTCCGGTCTTCGGCCGCCGCTGCGGCCGTCTCGAGCTGCCCGGCGGCGTTGCGCAGCTCAGCTGCGGCCCGGCGGGCGCTGGCCGTGACGGCCTGGTCGCCTGCCGCGTTGCGCGCGTCGGCTGCTGCCCGGCGGCTTTGCGCCGACAGCAGCGCCAGCCGCGTGAAGTACGCCTTGCGCCAGCGCGCTACCCTCTCGGCGCGTTCGGCCGGGTCGAGTTCCCCGTTAGCGACCGTAATTGAATTATCTCCAATTATGAAGTACTCGTGCTTTCAGCTTTAACAGTGTAGTTCCAGTTGCCGTGAAATTCGTGGTACTCGATCGGCAGCGCCGCTACTTCTTTCTTGGACACCTCTATCCCCTTGACGTAGATGCGCTGGTCGAGTTCGGCCCGGATCTTCAAGCCAGTACGCGTGGTGGTGTTCGCGATGAGGCTGACCACAACCTCACGACTCTCCAGAGGCCGTCCCCGCCAGTTCCTCGTTATATGGCTGAACATCCGGTGCTCTATCTTATTCCACTTGGAAGTCCCGGGCGGATAATGACAGACGGTTATCTCAAGGCCGGCGTCCTCTGCGAAAGCAGCGATCTCCCGTTTCCAGAGCCTGCTGCGATGGCCGTTGGATCCGCCGCCGTCGGCGGTGATCAGAAGCCGGGTCGCGCCAGGGTAGGCAGCGCGCCCCATTTCCTCCCACCAGCGGCTAATCGCGGAAGTCGCGAACTCGGCAGTATCGGCACTGGTCCCCACCGTAACCCAGCCATTATTTCCGGCAATGTCATACACCCCATACGGCGTCACCTTGCCCAGTTCCTTGTCAGGGAAGTCGTGCATGTTAACTTCCACCGGCTCGCCCGCCGGCTGCCACTCCCGCCCGGACGGCGCGAAGTTACCCACTTTCTCCTTCTTTTTCCCGTCCACGCTGATCACAGGCTCGCCAGCAGCCATGTGCGCACGAACCAGCCCGTCCAGATAACGGAACTGGGCATCCCGGTCAGGATGATCCGCGCCCTCCCGTGTTTTAGCCGGGGCCTGCAGGCTGTAACCCATTCCCGCCAGCACCTTAGCCACCGTCGAATGACTCACCGGATATCCCTGAGCCGTCATCTCATCCGCCAGCACGCGCGTCGATTTCGTCGTCCACCGCAACGGGCACATCGGATCCCCCCGGGTCTCCGGGTCAATTAACTTGTCCAATGCCTCAACCAGGCCCGGCTGAGACTCCTCCACCGTCTTCCGGCCCGCGCCAGGACTGCGAACCCGGATCGCGGGCTCGATCCCCTCATCGACCTCCCGCGTGCCCCTCTGCACAGTCTTCGCCGAAAGGCCCGACGCCCCGGCGACCGCCTTCGCAGCTCCATGCCGGTCCAGCGTCAGCACCATCGCGCCCGCCGTTATCCGAACCTGCCGTTCGTCCAGATGCCCGGACACCGCATCCCAGAAGAACGCCAGATCCTCATCGGTCACCATAAATTCGCGCATCGCAGTATCCTACACAACCACGCCAGCCCTCGGCCAGCAGCCTTATCAAATAAGAAACGAATCATCTATAGGAATTACATTAATGTAACTCGATTTAGGAAAAAGAAAAGCAACCTATTTGATTACGATCACTTAGGGTCCACTTCGGCCTCAAAACGTGCCTGAAGGCCGTCACGACCTGCAGCTGTGGCGGCCGTCCGGTCACCGGTTTTCGCCCATCTTTCGAGCGCGGCGATACGGCCGCGCATGCTCGCCTCGCGTGATGCTCTGGGCATGACGTGTCCAGCCTTTCCGCTCGCACGCTGATGCGTGAGCGTTCCTTTCCAGGAATGCTCGTGACGCGGCCTGCCCGTTCTGGTTTCCTAGTCCCTCTGAGCACGGCGCTCAGGCACTGTACGGCTGGACTCACGATGCCTTCACGTACCAGTTTCTGAGCACAGAAGAGGCGGCTTCCCATGCACAGAGAAGATCAGCACTGGAGCGAGGGCTCCGCGGCTGGAGGAATGCCGGGCTCAGGCGGATCAATCCGCCAATTTCCAGGCAGCATTGGTAAAGAACCGGCCCGCTTTCCGTGAGCACACAAGAGGTCCCACGGAATACCAGGAGAATGCAGAAACGATCTGGAGGAATCCGGCCAGCCCAGGACAGGGGCCGGATGACTGGTCCGAAGCCCACAGGGCCAGTGGAGGCGCCTTACGAGAGCGGGGAACCGCGCGAGTCATGGCAGCACCCCGCCTGGCGCTGGGCCGGGCGGGGCGCTGCTAGGACAGGCCTGGTACCGGTCAGGGGGTGGCGGCCTCCCGGGATAGCAGCCATCCGGGCCGCGGGCCGGGCGCGGTGCCGCCGGTCTCCGCGGTCACCTCGGCGGCGATGGACGACACGCGGCGACGGGACAGCCCGAACCGCCTGGCCATGGCCCGCTGGGACAGCGGCGCCCCGGCCGCCAGTGATGCGCGGTAGGCCATCCTCACAGCCTCCGCAGCATCGGCCGGAGCCGTCTGGCTGGCCTGCCCGCGGATCATGACCATGAGCAGCTCGTACGAACCGACCAGCGCCAGGGCTGGCCAGGCCGCGACCACTGCGCCGAGCACTCCTGCAGTTGCACCAGCGAGCACGTTCGCGGCGAGCGTAGCGCCGATCCCGGCCGCCAGGAGCCAGCGCGCCAGCCGCGGCGCGGGCACGCCCCGGCGGGCCGCGTCCAGCAGCACCATGGACGCGGCGTAGATCAGGCCGTCAATGGTGCCCGGGTACAGGCGGCCGACCGGGCCGGCCTCGCCGTGGGCGCTCACCACGTCCCAGGCGTGCAGGTAGGACACCCATCCCGCGACGAGCGCCACGCCCGCCACCGCGGCCACGGTCGACCAGCGGATAGCCCGGTCCGCGGCGCTCACCGGGCGGCCTGCCGTGCTGCCTGCGGCCGGCTGGCCAGGCGCCGGGCGCGGTCGATCCAGTGCACCCGGGACGCGGCGCGGGCACCAAGGCGCCGCGCCCACCCGGACCGGATGACCGCGCGCATGGCCTCCTCGGCGGTCGGGTGCTCGGTGATCCGGTCGCGGTAGGCGGCGGTGTACCACTGGGACGCCCACCCGTCCCCGGCCCGGTAGAACGCCCCGGCGGCCTGGCCGGCCACCAGTATGCCCAGCACGCCGGGCATCTTCCGCTCGCAGGGCAGCTCACCCCAGCAGGACACCGACACCGGGCCAGGCCGGGCCGCAGCGGCGCTCACGAGGCGTCCATGATGCGGTCGTAGGAGCGGCGGGCGCGGGCGCTGGCCGCGCTGCGGCCGTAGCGGCGGAGCATCTGCGGGGAACTCCACCCGTTCAGCTCCATCAGGTCGCCCTCTGCGCCCTCCTGGTCCAGCCATGTGTGGGAGAAGTGGTGCCGGAACTTGTGCGGGTGGACCTCGACGCGGGCTTGCGCCCCGCGGCGGCACACCATCTGGTAGATGCCGCTCGGGGTCATCGGGTCGCGGTTCTTGGTGCCCAGCCACATCCGCGGCCGGGCCGCGAGCTTGTGGCGGGCGCGCTCGCGCAGGTAGCGGTCGACCGCGCGGGCGGTGTCGTAGGTGAACCGCACCCGGCGCTGCCTGCTGCCCTTCCCCGTCACCAGGGCCTCACGGTCGCGCAGGCTCACGTCGTCCAGGCACAGCCCGGCCAGCTCGGCCAGGCGTATCCCGGTGTCACGGAACAGGGACAGGATGGCGTGATCGCGGCGGTTCTCGAAGCCGCCGCCCTTGCAGGTGGCCAGCAGCGCGGTCAGCTCCGCGGCGGTGAACACGGGCACCTCGGTCTCATCGACCTTCGGCGGCTTCAGTCCGGCCATGGGGTTGGGCCGCGGGTCGGCCGGGTCCTCGGTGGCGTACCACTTGAAGAACTGCTGCAGGGCGCGGAACTGGTTGCTGGCGTAGGCACCGGACTTGCCGTAGCGGGCCGCCAGGCCCGCTATCCAGTGCTGCACGTCCTTCCTGGTGACCTGCGCCCAGTCCGTGATCCCGGCCCCGAGGAGATAGGACCCGGCGAACCACAGCGCGGCCTCTATATAGGTGCGGATCGTCTTGGGTGACTTGCGCTCGGCGTGCAGGTGAAGCTCGAAGCTCTCCACCATCGCGGCCAGCGGCCCGGCGTCCAGGTCGCAGCGCACGCCGCGGCCGACCTTGACAGGTGCGGTGCTCATGAAAAGTTTTCCTCTGTTCAAGCGGTGTGCGCGATTCCTGATCGCGCGGGGGGCGCTCCGCGGAGCGCGTCACCGCAGGTCAGAGGGACTAGGGTGGTCAGGGGCGGGGTCGAACCGCCGACCTTCCGCTTTTCAGGGGTTCTTTCACCCCTGGGACCATGATCCCGTAGCCATCATGCCAGCCCAGCTCACCGGCATACGTGCTGGTCAGAAGGCTTCCACGACCATCATAGCGTCCGTGCCGCCGTGTGCCACGTAGTCCCGTTTCGTCCGTGGGTTTCTCGTGTTGGCCCCGTGCGGAGGCCCGGACTTGTGTTGTTCTTGTGGGCCTCGGAGCAGGCCCGGGCGGCTGCCGCGATGGCTGCTGCGCTGGGCCGCGTGGGCCGGTCGTCGTGTCGAGGTGCCGCCAGGTCGGGGATGCCCAGCGCGGCGCGGGCGTGAGCACGGCTGCGGCCAGGATCCGTCGGATGGTCCCCGCGCCGATGCGATGGCCGAGGAGTTCGCCCTAGATGCGCTGGTGTCCCCACCCCGGGTTCTGCCTGGCCAGCCGCCGGACCAGCTCGCGGATCTCATCCGGGAGGGGCGGGCGTCCGGTGGCGTTCGGGCAGGTCCACTTGTTCTTGATCAGGCGCCTGTGCCAGGCGAGCAGGGTGCCGGATGTCAGGATCCGGTGCAGCCGAAGGTGCCTCGGCAGAAGCCGTGCCAGGGCGGCAATCATGGCGCGGTCAGCCCAGTGCGGCTTTGGGCGGGCGACCTGGCAGCGCAGGACTGTGACCTCTTGCCGCAGCACCAAGATCTCCACGTCTTTCGACGCGTCGCTACGGTAAGCAATACCAGCCAGGCGAACAGGACGGGACACAGCGAGATAGACGAGGCCGAAGAGCACGAGTACCGAGGATAAGAGCCCAGGTCACATGCTCCACACGAGTTCTGGCACTCACGGGCTATACCGCGCAAGTGTGACTGTCCGTCTGTGGGGCACGCCGTGACGGTAGCCAGGATGTCGGGTAGTCGTTATACTATAGATAAAGCCTCTAAATGAAAGCGTAACGACGTGCGACGCACTCATCCCTACTCATCGCAGACGATCGACGCAGTCAGGGTCCTTGGCCTGGAGGTGGCGCGCGCTCGGCGCGCCAGGCGCTGGACTGAAGCCCATCTCGCTGAGCGGGTCGGCATCTCGGCTGTCACGCTGCGGAACATTGAGCGCGGCGTGCCCACCGTCGGGATCGGGACGGTCTTCGAAGTCGCGACCATCCTTGGGATCGACCTGTTCGGCGTCGACCGTGAAGGGCTGCGCTCAATGGTCGAGCGCGGCCGCGACCGACTCGCGCTCCTGCCCTCCCGTGTCCGCGAGCCCACTGGTGCAGTGCGCGATGACTTCTGACCCGGCCGAGGCGTTCGTGTGGGCGTGGCTTCCCGGTGCGGGCGAACCGGTGGTCGCCGGTCGCCTCGAAACGAGCGGCGAGATCGTCTACTTCACCTACGGGCGCAGCTACCTGGACCGTCCCGGCTCCATCCCCTTGTACCTTCCGGAGCTGCCGCTCCGCCAGGGCCGGATCCGGCCGCTGGCCGGACTCACCGTCGCTGGGTGCATCCGCGACGCCGGCCCGGACGCGTGGGGGCAGCGGGTCATCCTGCAGCGACACAGCGGGCACCTGATGGCGGACAGCGACACCGGCGATCTCAGCCTGCTTACGTACCTGCTCGAATCCGGCTCCGACCGCATCGGGGCGCTCGACTTCCAGACGAGCGCGACCGCCTACGAGGCACGGACCTCGAAGGCCACCCTCGACGAGATGGTGACGGCGGCCGAGCGGCTTGAAGCCGGCTTGCCACTTCCGCCCGTGCTGGGGACCGCCCTGCTGCACGGGACATCAGTCGGCGGCGCAAGGCCGAAGGTGCTGCTGAACGACGGGGACCGGAGGCTCATCGCCAAACTGTCCTCGCGCTCGGACCCGTACCCGGTCGTCAAGGCCGAGGCGGTGGCCATGGAACTCGCCCGACGGGTCGGGCTGGATGTAGCCCGGACGGAGGTGATCGAGGCACTCGGTCACGACGTCCTCCTCGTCGACCGGTTCGACCGTCCCGAAGGCGGACGTCACCGCCGGATGGTCGTCTCCGCAATGACCATCCTCAACCTAGATCTCATGATGGCCCGCTACGCCACCTATTACGACCTGGCTGACGCTATAAGGAGTCGCTTCACCGAACCAAAGCAAACGCTCCGCGAGCTATTTTCCCGCATCATCTTCAACATCTGTGTCAGCAATACGGATGACCACGCCCGCAACCACGCTGCATTCTGGGACGGCAAGACCCTCACACTCACCCCGGCCTACGACATCTGCCCACAACCCCGCTCTGGCGGGGAGGCGACCCAGACCATGGCGATACGTCGAGATGGGTACCGCTATAGCCAGCTCGCTGGCTGCGTCGCCGCTGCCACCGACACGTATCTGCTGTCGAAGGCCGAGGCGAAGGACATCATCGACCACCAGGTAGACACGATCCGCTCTGAGTGGGACGAGGCCGCGGAAGTTGCCCGACTCACCTCTGTCGAACGGAACCAACTGTGGGGGAGGCAGATCCTCAACCCATATGCCCTCGAAGACGCTGCCTGAACAGTCGGGAGGGCCGAACGGCTCGGATCCTGTCCCGCTCGAAAATAGTCAACGGGTCTGGGTGGCGTTAGGTGGCCACGAAACTTGTCCGCGTCCGTCCCGGGTGGGCTGGCGTGGCGGGGTACGGTGGCCGCGGCGCGGGTGGCGTGCGCGAGTGTGCTGCCCGGCCGCCGGCCGCGCCGCGGCGTTCTCAGCTTAAGGGTGTACCGGGCGGTGGAGCTGGTGTCTGGTCCCGGTTCACCGCGGACTGGCGTGCACGGCGGTGAATCATGGGGCATTGTGCTGGCGTGCTGCCCGTGTCGCCGGAACTATCCGTGGAGCCTTCGTGCCCGAAAAATAGTCTGAGCGCTGGGGACGATCTTGCGGGCTGGGTACTGCTGCTGCGTGCGCGCCGATCAGATTCGGCTTCCCCTCTCGTTCCCCGGGCAGCCTCACCGTGTCGCTTTCCAGGAAAGGGTGTGGTTGTTCATGGCCAGGACGAGGAGCAGGCCGGCGTCACCGCCGGTGCCCGGCGATGCCGGCGCGGAGGTGACCGATGAGCCGGTGCAGGTGATCAGCCGGGCGGCGGCGATCGATGTGGCCAAGGGCTCGGGGATGGTGTGCCTGCGGCTGCCGCATGAGTCCCGGGCGGGGCGGCGGACCCAGAAGGTGTGGGAGGTGACCGCGACCTTCGCCTCGGTCGTGGCGCTGATGGATCACCTGGTGTGCCAGGGCGTGGAGCGGCTGGTGCTGGAGTCCACCAGCGTTATCTGGGGTGCAAATGGCCTGAAGTGGACATTGCCCAGGTCAGGACGTCGCGGACGCGTCCGCGACGGGCGGGTCAAAAGCGGCATCGAGGACGGGGCCGCGCTGGATGGCCTGCGCTGTCGGCTGTCCGCCGTGGCAGACGGTCCCCGGATAACCCGTCTGCGACGGAGCGGGAATCGGCTATAACGGTCCCTCGCCCTCCGTCGCAGACGCCAGGAACGGACCCCGGATTACCAGCGACTACTGGCGTATCTGGTATTACCTGGCGGAGGCGGCGGGCCTGGAGGTGTGGCTGGTCAACGCCCGCGACGTCAAGCACCTGCCCGGCCGGTCCAAGACCGACCGGCTGGACTGCGTGTGGCTGTGCAAGCTGAGTGAATGGGGCATGCTGCGCCGCTCGTTCGTGCCGCCGGAGCCCGTCCGCGACCTGCGGGCGCTGACCCGGCTGCGGGCGAACCTGACCCATGACCGGGTCCGTCACCAGAACCGGATCGAGAAGATCCTGGAGGACGCCCTGCTGAAGGTCTCCAGCGTGATCTCGGACCTGATGGGCGGCAGCGGCCGCCGGTTCCTGCAGGCCCTGGCGGACGGCGAGCGCAGCCCCGCCGCGCTGGCCGCGCTCGGCGATTACCGGCTGCACGCCAGCAAGGCCGAGCTGAAGGAGGCCCTGGCCGGCCGGTTCCGCGAGATCCACGGCTTCGAGATCGGCATGCTGCTAGAGTTCATCGACGACCTGTCCGCCAAGATCACCGAGCTGGACGAGCGGATCGAGGCCCAGCTGGAGAACGTGCCCGGCCTGGGCGGCGTGTGCACGAGCTGCGGGCAGCCCGGGCCGGACGGGCCGTGCACCGGATGCGGCGAGCCGGTCCTGGGCGTCATCGCCAGGCTCGATGAGATCACAGGAATCGGCCGCGGCGCCGCCCAGGTCATCGTCGCCGAGCTGGGCACCGACATGACCCAGTTCCCCACCCCCGGGCACGCCGCCTCCTGGGCAAAGCTGACTCCCCGCGCCATCCAGTCCGGCGCCACCAGCAAGGCCGGCCGCACCGGCAAAGGCGACCCCTACCTGCGCGGCGCGACCGGAGTCGCGGTCATGACCGCCGCCAGGACCGACACCTTCCTCGGCGCGCGGTACCGGCGCCACGCCCGCAGGCGCGGCAAGCAGAAGGCCATCGTCGCCGGATCCCGCACCATCATCGAGATCGCCTGGCGCGTCATCGCCGACCCCGGCTTCCGCTACATCGAGCTCGGACCGGACTACCACGACCAGCTCGACCCCGGGCGCAAGACCCGCGACAAGATCCGCCAGCTCGAAAAACTCAACCCCGGCATGACCGTCACCCTGACGCCCCGCCCGGAACGCGGCGGGCAGTCACCCGCCGCCTGACCACAGCACGTATCCCCCGGCTACCCGTCACCAGCATGGATGGCGCAATCGCTTAACGTATTACCACAGCTCACCCGCCCCCCTGGCAGCCTTGCGCCAGAGGATGGCTGGACTCTGCCCGAGGATACTGCTCTGTTTCCGGTCAGGATTCGGCGGGTGACCTGCGGGTCTTCTGTGCGTCAGGCGGCGTGGGTGTACTCGTTGATCAGGCCACCCAGGACAGGTTTTCGGCGGATCTGTCGTGTGTCGATGTAGGTCACGGTGGGTCGGG
>Ga0307372_10003207_pt1 | contig 26374 bp, 26 predicted proteins | sample OX1MG_FD_202533 | JGI IMG/M metagenome (GOLD analysis project Ga0307372, IMG submission 202533) | Soil microbial communities from Risofladan, Vaasa, Finland - OX-1 | ecosystem: Environmental > Terrestrial > Soil > Coastal area > Acid sulfate soil | place: Finland: Risofladan, Vaasa | collected... | reverse complement strand
CAAATGTCCGCACCGTCTCCGGCTCCAGCGCCGCCAGGTCGCTGTACACCACCATGCACGCCCGCGCCTGCCACCCCGCCGCCAGCGCCAGCACATTCCGCTGCACGTTGGAGACGTCCCGCCACAAATTCATTTCTCCCGCCGCCGCCGGCATCGGATACCTCGCCAGCAGCACGCCTTCTTCCGTCACCGTCACCGGGTCGTCGCTGTCCACGCCCGCATACGCCACCGCAATCCTGGACGGCTGCGATCCTTCCCCATCCAGCGACAGTCCCCGCAACCGCCCCACCTTGACGCGCAGGGCCTCCACGTCCACCGCTCCCGTCACGCCCACCAGCAAGTCCACCGGTGCCGTCTCTTCTATCCGCTTCTGCAACTCTGCTGGAAACTCGATTCCCGCCATCGACTTCTGACCTTACTCCTCTTGCTCGTCTGCTGGCCCCGCACTCGGCGTCTGCAGCTCAATCCACAAAAAACCGTACGGCCCCAGCGTCAGCGGATAGCATTCCTTGCCGATCACCGGAAACTCCACATACCCCAGCATCTCCACCGGTATCATCCCCTCAAATCGCGTCAGATCCAGTTGTACCGGCTGCCACACCCGAGACAGATTCGCCACGCACAGCACCTGTTCGCCATCCCACTCGCGCAAATACGCCAGAATCTTCCGGTTCGAAGGATCAAGAAAACGCAGCGTTCCCCGCCCGAACACCTTGAACAGCTTGCGCAGCGCAATCATGTTCCGCATCCAGTTCAGCAGCGACGACGGATCGGCCTCCTGAGCCTCTACATTAATCGCCTCGTAACCGTATATCGCATCCATGATCACCGGGCTGTACAGCTTCGCCGGATTCGCCCGCGAAAACCCCGCATTCCGGTCCCCCGACCACTGCATCGGCGTGCGCACACCGTTCCTATCGCCCAGATAAATGTTGTCGCCCATACCGATCTCGTCGCCGTAGTACAAAATCGGAGTCCCCGGAAACGAAAACAGCAGGCTGTTCAGCAGCTCAATCCGTCCGCGATTGTTGTCCAGCAGCGGAGCCAGCCTCCGCCGGATCCCCACATTGATCCGCATCCGCGGGTCCGCGCTGTACGCCAGATACATGTAGTCCCGCTCATCGCCCGTCACCATCTCCAGCGTCAGCTCGTCATGATTGCGCAAAAACAAACCCCACTGGCAGCTCTCCGGAATCTCCGGCGTCTGCGCCATGATGTCCGTAATCGGATGACGGTCCTCCTGGCTCAGCGCCATGTAAATCCGCGGCATCAGCGGAAAGTGGAACGCCATGTGGCACTCGTCGCCGTCGCCAAAGTACGGCCGCACCGCCGCCGGAAGCTGGTTCGCCTCCGCCAGAATCATCCGGTTGTCATACCCCGCGTCTATCGCCTCGCGAATCGCCTTGATCGCCCTATGCGTCTCCGGAAGGTTCTCGCAGTTCGTGCCGTCCCGCTCCACCAGATACGGCACCGCATCCAGCCGCACCGCATCCACGCCCATGTCCAGCCAGAAACGCAGCACCTTCAGCAACTCTTCCAGCACCCGAGGATTGTCAAAATTCAAATCCGGCTGATGCGAGAAAAACCTGTGCCAGTAGTAGGCCTGCGCCACCGGGTCCCATGACCAGTTCGACTTCTCCGTGTCGGTAAAAATAATCCGCGCGTCGCGATACCGCTGGTCCGTGTCGCTCCATACATAAAAATCCCGCTCCGCCGACCCCTCCGGCGCATGCCGCGAAGCCTGAAACCAAGGATGCTGGTCCGACGTGTGGTTCACCACCAGCTCAATCATCACCTGCAAGCCGCGATGGTGCGCCACATTCAGAAACTGCCGGAAGTCCTCCAGCGTCCCGTAGCTCGGATGCACATTCAGATAATCGGAAATGTCGTACCCGTCATCGCGCAGCGGAGACGGGGAAAACGGCAGCAGCCAGATGCACGTCGCGCCCAGATCAACAATGTAGTCCAGCCGCTGGATCAGACCGCCGAAGTCGCCGATGCCGTCATTGTTGCTGTCCGCAAACGCCTTCACGTGCAGCTCGTAAAAAATCGCGTCCTTAAACCACAGCGGATCGTCCGCGCTCCCCGCCTTCTTCGCTACCACCACGTTCTCAGACGCCATCCTGTTCTCCAGGCTCACGCTTCCGAGAGCTCCTTTGCAGCGCTGCGGAATCGGTCACCCTTACTCCCCCATATCCAGTAACAGCTTGCCCGTCGTCTTGCGGTCTGCCAGGTCGCGATGCGCCTGCGCGGCATCCGCCAGCGCATAGCTATACTCCATCCGCACCTTCAGGCTGCCCGCCTGTACCGCATCCAGAACCTCGCCCGCGCGCCACATCAGCTCATCGTGCGTCGCCACGTAGTCTTTGAGCGTCGGCCGCGTCACAAACAGCGAACCCAGCTTCGACAGCTCGATCAAATCAAATGCCGCCACCGCGCCGCTCGACCCGCCATACAGCACCAGCATCCCGCGCCGCCGCAAGCACTTCAGCGACTTCTCAAATGTGGTCTTACCCACCGAGTCGTACACCACGTCCACGCCCTGTCCGCCCGTCAGCCGCCGCGTCTCCACTTCAAAGTCCGCCTCCGTGTAGCGAATCACGCGCTCCGCGCCCGCAGCCCGCGCCAGCTTTTCCTTCTCTTTCGTCGAGACCGTTGCAATCACGCGCGCCCCCGCCTGCGCCGCCATCTGCGTCAGCAGCAAACCCACTCCGCCCGCCGCCGCATGCACCAGCGCCGTGTCGCCCGCCTTCAGCTTGTAGGCGGAGTGCGCCAGGTAGTGCGCCGTCATCCCCTGCAGCATCACCGCCGCCGCCACCCGCAAATCCAGGTCCTTCGGAACCTTCACCAGCGTCTCGGCCGCTACCGCCACATACTCCGCATAGCTGCCCGGCGAGCCGCACCACGCCACCGGATCGCCCGGCTTGAACTCCGTCACGCCGCGCCCCACTTCGGCCACAACGCCCGCGCCCTCCTGCCCGTTAATAAACGGCAGCGCCGCCTGGTAGCGGCCCTCGCGCATATAAATGTCAATAAAATTTACGCCCGATGCGCGCACACACACCAGCACTTCACCCGGCTTCGGCTCCGGCTTCGGAACCTCTTCAAGGACCATCGCCTCCGGCCCGCCGGTCTGTCGAATCAGGATGGCCTTCATAAAGATCCCTTCAAGCCACAAAATCTTCCCACGAGTTTTCAGATGCTGCGCTTGGTGATAAGGGGTGCCCCATGCAAGCCTGCCGTTGGCTTGTGTGGGGAAACGGGGCGGCTATGTTATTCCTGCAGCAGGCTCGCCTCGCCCGTGGCCCGCAGCCGTACCAGCCGGTCAATCGTGTACGGAGCACGCTGCTGAGAGGTATGGTAATGACGCACCTGCAACTCGCCCAGCAACCCGATCGCCAGCAGTTGAATCCCGCCCAGAATCAGCACCCCGGCAATCACAAACAGTGGCCCGTGCTGGTCCATCACATGCTGATGCGTAAAAATCTTCAGCCCCGCCAAAAGCACTGAGATAACTCCGCCGCCCACAATCCCCAGCGCGCCAAACAGTCCAAAGAAGTGCAGCGGCCGCGTCATGTACTTCAGCAGAAACCGGATCGTCAGCAAATCGAAGAACACCCGAAACGTCCGCCCAATCCCATAGTGCGACTTCCCGCGCTCGCGATTCAAATTCCTGATCGGAATCTCGCAAATGCTCGCCCCATACCACGCCGCCAGCGCCGGAATAAACCGGTGCATCTCGCCATACAGCGGAATGTTATGGATCACCTCGCGCCGGTACGCCTTGAACGTCGTCCCGAAGTCATGAATGTCCACGCCCGACAGCTTGGCCATCAGCCAGTTCGCGCACCGCGAAGGAATCCGCCGCATCACAAAGTTGTCGATGCGGTCCTTCCTCCACCCGCTCACCACGTCGTAGCCCTCTTCCAGCTTTTCCAGAAAGTTCGGAATCTCCGCCGGATCGTGCTGCAGGTCGCCGTCCATCGCCAGAATATAGTCGCCCTGTGCGTGGTCAAAACCAGCCGCCAGCGCCGACGTCTGCCCAAAGTTCCGCCGCAGCTTCACCACCAGCACCCGGCTGTCCACTCCCGCAATCTCTTCCAGCAGCTTGTAGGTGCGGTCATTCGATCCGTCGTCCACCAGCACCAACTCGAAGCTCTCGCCAACGTGCTCCATCACCGCCTTCAGGCGGTCATACATCACCGTTACGTTCTCTTCTTCGTTATGGAAAGGCACAACTATCGAATACTTCGGCATAGGCTCTTATTATAGACTTCCACCCCCCGAAAACCCCCGAAAATGCCCCTGTTTCGAGCGCCGAACCTCATCCGGAACCCCGCGTCCGGGTGCCCCATGCAAGCCTGCCGTTGGCCTGTGCGGGGTTAAGACCAGTACCGCTCGAAACCCGGCAACTCCTGCCTCGGATGCCGTAGCTTACACTCAAACCAAATGCTCAACCGGGGCTATGCCTACACCACAATCATCAGCAGTAAACATCATGGGCGGACCCTGCTCTCCCACCTGGCAAGCCTTTACTCCCACTCCACCCCGCAAGCCTGGCAACAAAAACTGAACAACCGCGAAGTCACCCTCGACGGCGTCACCGCCACCGGAAGCGAATCGCTCACTGCCGGCCAAACACTTGTCTGGAACCGTCCACCCTGGATCGAACCAGACTCTCCCCAGCACTTCGAAGTCCTGTTCGATGACCCCCACCTGTTGGCCGTCAACAAACCCGGCGGCCTGCCCACCCTCCCCGGCGGCGGATTCATGGAAAACACCCTCCTCCGCCTGGTCCAAAAGCAAACCCCCAACGCAAACCCTGTCCACAGGTTAGGCCGAGCCACCACCGGCATCGTCCTCTTCGCCAAAACACCGCGGGCGGCCGCTCAACTATTCGCCAACTGGAACACACCCGGCATTCAAAAAATCTACCGCGCGCTGGCTCAAAACATTGCACTCCAGGACAGCTATGAAATCCTCACACCCATTGGCCTCGTACCCCACCCGCTCATCGGTTCGGTGTGGGCCGCCAACCCAACTGGCAAGCCGTCAAAGTCAGTGGCCAGGGTAATCTCACGCAACGCAGGCACCACAATATTCGAGGTAAGCCTGCATTCGGGCCGCCCTCATCAAATCAGAATCCATCTGGCATCCATCGGACATCCCCTGGTAGGCGATCCTCTCTACGGTGTATCCGGCCAGCCGCTTCAAAATCTCCCCGGCCTCCCCGGCGATGGAGGATACTTCCTGCACGCCCAATTCCTGAAATTCCAGCACCCCATCACCGGCGAACCAATCCATCTTGAGGCTCCTTTGCCGTCTGGATTCCCCTTCCATCCGTAGGTTCACCCCAGGATTCAACTCAGCGCAGCCGTTGAAACCTCCGCCCGGTGCCCCTCGATAAGGACGAAGGTCGGGTGCCCCATCCTATGCGCAGCTTGATCGCGCATAGGGTGGGAGAACAATGTAACCTAAGCCGACTCCCCAGCTTTCGCAGCCGCCTCCGCCGCCAATCCACGCTGCACCGTGCTGTGCGACCGGCTATACGTGAAGTAGATAATCAGCCCCGCAATCAGCCACGACCCAAACCCAATCCATGCCGGAGCATCCAGTGACACCATCAGCGAAATCGACACCACCATCCCGCCAATCGGCACCAGCGGAACCAGCGGCGTCCGGAACGGCCGATGCACATCCGGCTGCTTCACCCGCATAATCCACACGCCCAGGCACACAATCGTAAACGCCAGCAGCGTGCCCAGGCTCACCAGCTCGCCCAGGAACGAGATCGAGAAAAACGCCGCCAGGAATGCTGCGAACGCACCCATCACTATCGAAGTAATGTACGGCGTGCGGAAGCGTGGATGAATCTTGCCCGCCCACTTCCAGATCAGCCCGTCGTGCGACATCGTGTACAGCACCCGCGACTGTCCCAGCAGCATCACCAGCATCACTGACGCCAGTCCCGCAATCGCGCCCAAATCGATCAGCACAATCGCCCACGTCATCCCGATCGCCGCCGCCCCGTCCGCCACCGGCGCCGGAACATTCAGCGTCGTGTACGACTTCAGCCCCGTCAGCAGACCGGCCACAATGATGTACAGAATCGTGCAGATAACCAGCGACCCCAGAATCCCGATCGGCATGTCCTTCTGCGGATTCCGCGCCTCCTGCGCCGCCGTCGATACCGCGTCGAACCCGATATAGGCAAAGAACACCACGCCCGCGCCGCGCATAATCCCCGACCACCCAAAGTGCCCAAAGTGCCCCGTGTTCTTCGGAATAAACGGATGCCAGTTGGTCATCATCTGCGACCAGTGCCCAAACGCAAACATCAGCGCAATCCCGATAAACACCAGCACCACCGAGACTTTAATCATCACCGCGCCGCTGTTAAAGTTCGCCGACTCCTGTACCCCGATCACCAGCACCGTAGTGATCACAATAATCGCCGCCAGCGCAAAAATGTCCACGTGCGCGCCCAGCATATGCCCGAACAGGTGAAACGTAAATCCCGGCGTCGGATTAAACGGCATCTTGATCCCGAAGTGCGCCAGCAGGCTGCTCACATACCCGCTCCACCCCACCGCCACCGTGGCCGCTCCAAACGCATACTCCAGCACCAGCGCCCAACCAATAATCCACGCCACCAGCTCGCCCATCGTCGCGTAGCCATAGGTGTACGCGCTGCCCGCAATCGGAATCATCGCCGCGAACTCCGCGTAGCACAACCCCGCAAACACGCACCCGATGCCGGCAATGATGAACGAAATCACAATCGCCGGCCCCGCAAACTGCGCCGCCGCCGTGCCCGTCAGAACAAAAATGCCCGCGCCAATAATTCCGCCAATGCCAATCGTCGTCAGGTTCACCGGGCCCAGCGTGCGCCTCAGCGAGTGCGCGCCGGTTTCCTCCGCCTCTGCCATGATCGTGCTCAGCGCCTTTGTCGCAAAAAGCTTGGCCATACCTTACGCTCCATTCCAATTACGAATGCGCCTTCGCTCCGGCGCGCCCGCCACAAAAATCTCTACGTCTCTTAAGTCTCTTGCTCCGCGGCTTGTCTGCCTTGCCGCCGCCAGAATAGGTACACCGGCACGCCCAGCAACACCAGAAAAAGTCCCGGCCAGGTGTACTGCGGCTTGTAACGCAAAAGAACGATGCAGATCCACGTCGCCATCACAATATAGGCGGCTGGCAGTACCGGATATCCTATCGCTTTATAGGGACGTTGTGCATCCGGCTTTTTCACCCGCAGCACAAAAAGCCCGCCAATCGTTAGGATATAAAACACCAGCGCCGCAAACATCGTGTAGTCCAGCAATTCCCCATACGATCCGGACACGCACAGCACGCACGTCCACACCGCCTGCACTATCAGCGACGCCACCGGCGTGTTGTACTTCGGATGCAGCTTCCCCGCCGACTTGAAGAACAGCCCGTCCTTGCTCATCGCGTAGTACACGCGCGCCCCGGCCAGCGTCATTCCGTTCGCGCAGCCAAAGGTTGATATCAAGATCGCCGCCGCCATCAGCTCCGCGCCGCGTGTCGAGAAGATCGCCTGCAGCACCGCCGTCGCCACGCGGTCCTCGCTCGCATACTGGATGCCCCGCGCCACCGCCGTCGCACCATGCGGATCGCCGTGCAGCGGCAGCACCATCAGGTAAACAATGTTGCACAGGATATACAGCCCCAGCACCATCCCCGTGCCCATCGCCAGTGACAGCGGCAGGTTACGCTTCGGGTTCCGCACCTCGCCCGCCGTAAATGTCACGTTGTTCCACGCATCGGCGGAGAACAGCGACCCCGTCTGCACCACCGCCACAATGGTGAACACCCCCACCATCGCCAGCGGCCCGCCCACGCCCACCTGCACCGCGTGCAGCGTATGCAGACCCGCGCCCTTCCAGAAGTTCGCGCCCCCCGAACCCATTCCAAAGTTCGCCACAACTCCCGCATGGTGCTTGAACGCAAACACGCCCACCAGCACCAGCCCAATCAGCGACGCCACCTTCGCCGTCGTAAAAATGTTCTGCACAATCGCGCCCGACCGCAAACCGAACAGATTCACACCCGCCAGCAGCAGTATCACCACTATGCCCGCCAGGTTCGACGTGTTCAGACCGATGTCCATGTTCCCCAGCACCATCGGCCCCACATGCCACGCCGGAACATGCCCTATATGCCACAGCCAATTCGTCGCCGACACCCCCGGGAAAAATACCCCCAGAAACTTCCCGAACGCCACCGCCACCGCCGCCAGCGTCCCCGTCTGGATCACCAGGAAAAGCGTCCACCCATAAAGAAAGCCCCACATGGGGCCCAGCGATTCGCGCAGATACACATATTGTCCGCCCGCCTTGGGCATCATCGCCGCCAGCTCGCCGTAGCTCAGCGCGCCAATCATCGTCATCGCCGCCGTCACCAGCCACGCCAATATCAGCAGCGCCGGCGACCCCACACTCCGGCTGATCTCCGCCGGGACAATAAATATCCCCGACCCGATCATTGACCCGGCCACTATCGCCGTCGCGCTGAACAGACCCAGGCCCTGAACAAAATGCGCAGATTTGCGTGGAGCTTCGCTTTGCGTCGTCACGTGTACCACTCTTCTACCGGAAAATTCTCAGCAAAGCCAACTCTTTCTGCGCATCTCGACATCCGCGCGCATAAGGCGCGTTTATTTCTTCTCCGCTTCTTTCTCCTGCGCCAGATACAGGTCCACGTTGTTCTTGTCCACCACCGCCGTTCCCCTATCCACAAACACCGGATAGTCCGTTTCGCCTGTCTCTGCGCCGGCCCGCGCAAGCAAAGCAGATGGGCGGCGTTGCGCATCTTTCCCCCTTGCGCTCTGCCGCCCAGCCCGGTCCTGCATCGTGAATGCGTTTCTACCGTCAGCCCTCAGTGGTCGTCATCGCGGCCCCACTGGCGCCCCGTCATCCGCTCCACGGCAAAGCGATACCCCAGCCGGAAAGAGCAACGATACGCCTCCCGCTGCAAACCCCGGTAATGCGGATGCCGGTATTCGTCCCGGTTGTTCACATTCCACGAGCGATGGTTCCCCGCGTCCTTGTGCGCCCCGCGCACGCCTCCCGCAAATCCCTCCTGCATCACCTGCTGCAGACGCTGCGGTATCCCGCCACTCCAGTACTGTCCCTGGTACTGTCTCTGCCCGCCGGAATACCCGTCCTGCCGCGGTGCGTGATAGGCATTGGCCGCCGGAACCGCGATCATCGCCGCTGCTGCCACCACCGTAATCGTAAGACGCGAAATCAAACCCTTCATATATCGTCCCTTTCTCTATCTGCGGTGCAATGTGCTGGCTCGCACCTCTGGATCAACAAACCAATCACCACGGCTCGTTATGACAAAGCAACCGTGGCAAATGCAATATCAGTACATACCCGTCTCTTCCAATTATGTCGCGGACGCGCGCCGCAGAAACTCCCTCGCCCGTGCCGCCGCGTCGCCAACCGGCCCAAACACCGCCGAAATCACCGCTACCGAGTCCGCTCCGGCCGCCCACACCGCCGCCGCATCCTCCACCGCGATGCCCCCAATCGCCACCAGAGGCTTCCGCGTCAGCCCCCGCGCCGCCCGCACGCCTTCCAGCCCCACCACCGGGTCCGTGTCCTCTTTCGTCGCCGTCGCATACACCGGCCCAATCGCCACGTAGTCCACCGGAGCCGCGTCCGCCGCCCGCAACTGAGCCTCGCTGTGCGTCGAAACTCCAACCACGCGCTCCGGCCCCACAATCGCCCGAGCCTCCGCCGCGCTCATGTCCGTCTGCCCCACATGCACGCCGTCCAACCCGGCCTCCATCGCCAACCGCGGCCAGTCATTCATCACCAGCAGCATCCGCTCGCCCGCCGCCGCGCGCATCACCCGCGCGTCCGCCAGAACCTCCGCCGCGCCGCCCCGCTTGTTCCTGTATTGCAGAATCCCCACGCCCGCGTCCGCCAGCTCCCCCACCAGCCGCGCCAAATACTCCGCGCGACCCGCCACCGGCAAATACCCCGCGTCCAATATCGGATACAGCTTCGGAAATCCCGCTCCGCCCGTCACGCCTCATCCGCCGAAGGCCCATACGTCCCCGGAATCGCAACATCATTCAGCCGCAAGTACAGACCAAGCTGCGCCCGATGATGAATCATGTGGCTCATCACGATCATCCGATACGCCACCGCGCGCGGCCCGTTGAACACCTCCCGGCCCATGAACTCCAGCTTCCACGGCTCATTCCACCCCGCGTCGCTGGCCGCCGCCAACGCCTCGCGCGAAGCCTTCAAATCCGCATCAAATTTCGCCAGAATCTCCGCACCCGTCCGGCCCACCCACGCATCCTTGCGCCTGGCCATATCTTCCGCCGTCACCGCGCGAACGCTCGTCGTCAGCACATCCACCGTCCGACCCGCCAATTCTGAAATGTGCCACGCCAGCTTTCCCATCTCCATCGACTTCGCGTGCGGCTTCCATGCCGCCTTGTCATCCGGCGCCAGCGCCAGAAACTTCCGCGTTGTGGCAAACTCCCGGTCAAACTCCCCAAGCAGCATCTCCGACATACTCATCTGCATGCATCTCCTTTGTGCGTCTTCCCATCCAGAATACTGCCTCTCGCCGACGCAAAGCACACGGCAAAGGGTGGCAGACATCGAATCTTAATCACAGATGCAGTGGTTGCGGCGCGACCCAACCTCCATGTCCGTCCGCGAGCGGCATGAGAGCCTCACACACTAGAATGTGTAATACTCTACACAGAGGTGCCCCATGCCCACAAACCTTGCCCTCGACGACAATCTCATCAAAGAAGCCCAGGCAATCGGCGGCCACAAATCCAAAAAAGCCGCAGTAACCACCGCCCTTGAAGAATACGTGCAACGTCACAAACAGGCTGAAATCATCAAATACTTTGGAAAGATCGATTTCGACCCGTCCTGGGACTACAAAGCCGATCGCAGGCGGTGGCGTAAGTGATTGTCCTCGTGGACACCTGTGTGTGGTCTCTCGCGCTCAGGCGTTCTCGAAAAAATATGAATATCAACGAAGGTCGAATCCTTGACACGCTCAAGGAGCTCATCTTTGAGGGCCGGATTCGCATGCTCGGCCAGGTCCGCCAGGAACTGCTCAGTGGCATCCGGCATAAAGAACAGTTCGACTTCATCCTGAATGCTTCCCGGAACTTTCCTGATGTGCCCGTCGGCATCGAAGATTACGAAGCTGCCGCCGTGGCATGCAATACGTGCCGGAGCGCCGGCATTTCAGGCAGCCCAGCCGATTTCCTTCTATGCGCTGTCGCCCAATCTCGCAAGTGGGCCATCCTCACTACCGACAAGGATTTCAAGCGCTACCAGAAGCACCTGCCCCTCGTGCTCCTGCCTTGAAAAACAACAGCGCGGCCTGCCGCTTCCCGCAACCGCTCCGGCTTGAATCCCGCCCCGGCCGTCGCGCTCGCAACACGCCGCGCTGCTCCGTCATGAACAACCTTCGCCCGGTCACCCGGACACTACAGTTAGTGGCTCGCGCTCACCGCCAGCGTCATCTGCGATCCGCTCTCCAGGCTGATGTTCCGCCCTTGCCCCTGCAGCATCGCGCTCGATCCCGCATTGCCCGAGCCGTCAAACGTCACGCCGCGCATGTTCCCCACCGGCATCACCGACGAGCCCGCCCCGCCATTCAGCGCCGTGCTGCTCGCCGCGCCCAGCATCCGCGAGCTGCCGTTCACATTGGCGTTCATCATGCCCGTTGTCGCCGCGCCCGCCGCATGCGTCGTCGAACCCAGTGCGCCCATCGCGTTCCCGGCCACGCTGGCTCCGCCGCCCAGCAGTCCGCCACGCGCCATGCCGCCGCCGCTGCGCATCATTCCGCCGCCGCCCTGCATACCGCCCTGCATCGGTCCGGCCCCCATCTGCGAGCCAAAACCCGTATCCCCATTCGCCGTCAATGGCCGCGGAGCCGTCAGCGAACGCATCACCGCATGGATCGGTACCTCGCGCCCGCCACGCAGCACTGCCCTGTCAAAAGCAAATGCCAGGCTCGATGTCTTGTCCTTGTGCGTCTCGCGACTCACCTCTGTCACATGCCCCAGCAGCTTCGTACCCTTCGGCAACCGCGTGCCGTCCGCCAGTACCGCCTTGCCGGTCGTTTTGGCAAAAACCTCATCGCCAACCTTCGCATGCTTCGTGTTGACGCTCCTGGTCAGCTTCGCCTGTAGGTCCGTCGCCTGCGCCGCGCTCGCGCTCATCCGGCCCTGCTGTGCCGTCGCCTGATTCGCCGTACTCAGCCCTTGTCTGCTCGCCGCAGCAGCACTGCTCTGCGCCACCTGCGTGTGGTGTGGCGCGGTCAACGTCGTTGCCGAGGTGCTTGACGCCGTCTGTGCTCCGGCGTTCATCGTGAATGCTGCAACTGCCAACGCTACCAGTACTTTCATGCCTGTAACCCCTTAAAAACGAAGTTTTTGTCCGTGCACGGCCTTAACCCTGCGCTTTCTATGCGTTACGTTGCAATCCCCATGCCAGAGTTGCGCCAAAATGCCCAACTATCCAATAAGTTTATTGTTTTGTATGGATTGCAAAACAAGCTCCACGCCCTCATCCCGCCGCTGCACCACCGGCAACCGTGTTGGCCTGAACCTCTTACCCAGAGTAAGTTGTACTTTTTACATGCCTTTCAGATCCACCTCCATGCGGCGGATCGACCGGCAACACTCCCCGCAAACCAATAACAGCCAGAAGCCAGAAGCTAGAAGCTAGAAGCTAGTAGCTAGTAGCTAGCCACTCTTCTGCCGCTCGAAGAACCGCTCCATAAACTTAGTGTCGAAATTCCCGGCAATAAACTCCTCGTCCTGGAAAATCTTCTCGTGCAGCGGAATCGACGTATGGATTCCCTCCACAATAAACATCCCCAGCGCCCGCCGCATGCGCAGCATCGCCTCGTCGCGGTCTGCGCCGTGCGTAATCAGCTTCGCAATCAGCGAGTCATAATAAGGAGGCACCACGCCTTCGGAGTACTGCGCCGTGTCCACCCGCACCCCGTTGCCGCCCGGCACATTAAACGCCGTAATCTTCCCCGCCGACGGCGTAAACTTCTCCGGATGCTCCGCATTCACCCTGCACTCAATCGCATGCCCGCGAATCTGCACCGGCTCCGTCACAATCGACGACAGCTTCTCGCCATACGCAATCCGCAGCTGCGCCTTCACCAGATCAATGCCCGTCACCATCTCCGTTACCGGATGCTCCACCTGTATGCGCGTGTTCATCTCGATGAAGTACAGCTTCCCGTCTTCATCCATCAGGAACTCCACCGTCCCCGCATTCTGGTAGCCCACGTTCTCCAGCGACTTCTTCAGCGTCTTGCCGATCTCCTCGCGCATCTTCGGCGTCACCATCAGCGAAGGAGCCTCTTCAATCAGCTTCTGGTGCCGCCGCTGGATCGAGCACTCCCGCTCACCCAGCGACATCACGTTCCCGTGCTGGTCCGCCAGCACCTGGAACTCGATGTGCCGCGGCCGCTCGATGAACTTCTCCATGTACAGGTCGCCGTTGCCAAACGCGTTCAGCGCCTCGGTGTGCGCCGCCTGGAAAAGCGCCGGCAGCTCCGTCTCCGAGCGGATCACGCGCATCCCGCGCCCGCCGCCGCCCGCCGATGCCTTCAGAATCACAGGGAACCCGACCGTCTTCGCCCACTCCTGCGCCTCGCCCTCGGTCGCAATCACGCCGTCCGACCCAGGCAGAATCGGCACCTTGGCCTTCTTCATCGCCTGACGCGCCTTTTCCTTCTCGCCCATCAGCCGCGTCACATCCGGCGGAGGCCCGATGAACTTGATGTTCGACGCCCGGCACACCTCGGCAAAGTTCGCGTTCTCGCTCAGCAGACCATAGCCCGGATGGATCGCGTCCACGTCCGCAATCTCCGCCGCGCTGATCACCGCCGGAACATTCAGGTAGCTCTCCGCCGAGCGCGGAGGCCCAATGCAGATCGCTTCGTCCGCAAACCGCACGTGCAGCGAGTGACGGTCCGCCTCGCTGTACACCGCGACCGTGCGAATCCCCATCTCTTTACATGCGCAGATCACGCGCAGCGCAATCTCACCACGATTGGCGATTAATACTTTATGAAACATATAGGTCTAGTCTACCGGGGCCGCACCGCAAACAGCGCCTGGCCGTACTCCACCGGCTGCCCGCCCTGCACAAATCGCTTCACGATCTCGCCCGACGCATCGCTTTCGATCTCGTTCATCAGCTTCATCGCTTCCACAATGCAAAGAATCTGCCCATTCTCCACCTGGTCGCCAATCTTCACAAACGGCGCTGCACCCGGCGACGGCGACTCATAGAACGTCCCCACTATCGGCGACTTCACCACATGCAGTCCCGCATCCTCGCCCGCATCGCCCGCCGCTCCAGCCGGAGCACCAGCCACATGCAACGGAGCCACCTGCGACGCCGTCGCAAATACCTCCGGCAGCACCGAAGGAGCACCCGCCCCGGACGCCTGCGCCGAGCGCAGCGCCGCCAGCAGGTGCGACATGTCCGCACCGCCTTCCGGCGCAAACTTGATGCGGACCTTCAGGTCGCCCCGCTCCAGGTCAAACTCGCCGATGTTGTATTCCTTCAGAAACTCGATCAGTTCCTTCAGCTCTTTTGTGTCTTCCGGTGTCATCTCTCGCGCTCTCTTTGGTCCTTAACGATCTGTCGCGTCTCGTTTGCTTAAAGTTCAATCAATGCCTTGGTTGATCCGGTCAGCACCTTGTTCCCGCGCTGCGTCACCACAACCATGTCCTCAATGCGGATGCCAAATTTCCCCGCAATGTAAATCCCGGGCTCTACCGTTACCACCATACCCGGTTTCAACGCCTCAGTCTGCCCCGCCGCCAGCCGCGGAGCCTCATGGATCTCCAGCCCCACCCCGTGCCCGGTCGAGTGCGTAAAGTACTTCGCCAACCCCGCCTTCCGCAGCACGCTTCGCGCCGCCTCATCCACATCGCCCCAGGCCGCGCCCGGCTTCACCGCCGCCACGCCCGCCTGCTGCGCCTCCAGCACCGCGTCATACGCGGCCCGTTCCTCGCTGCTCAAGCGCCCCACGCAAACCGTGCGCGTCATGTCCGAGCAATAACCATTGAGAATAACACCGAAGTCCAACGTAAAAAACCCGTTGCGCGGCGTCTTCTGCGCCGAAGCCTTCCCGTGCGGCAGCGCGCTCCGTTTCCCTGACGCCACAATCGTGTCGAACGACATTCCCTCCGCGCCGAACGACCGCGCAAAAAACTCCAGCGTCGCCGCAATCTCCGTCTCCGCCACGCCGCCTTCAATATGCCCCAGCACCGCGCTGAAAATCGTATCCCCGAGCGCCGCAGCCTTCGTCATCAACCGCAGCTCGCCCGCGTCCTTCACCATCCGCAACTCAGCCACCAGAGGCCGCTTCACCGCCGCAAAAAAGCTCCGCCGAATCTTCCCGCTCACCGCCCCGCGCATCTCGTCCAGCGCCGCCACCGTCGTGTGCCCCGGGTCGTAGCCCGCCCGCTTCGCCTCTTTCTCCAGCAGCGCGCACGCTTCCTTCAGCGCCGACTTCTTCGCGATCACCACCCGCGCCCCGCGCACTTCCTGCGTCGCCTGCGTGGTGTAGCGCCCATCGGTAAACATCGCGGCCTTCTTCGCCGTCACCGCCAGCGCCGCATTCGACCCCGTAAACCCGCACAGCCACCGCACATCCGGCAGGTGCGTCACCAGCATCGACTCAATCTCTTCTTCCGCCATCACCGCGCGCAGCGCGTTCAATCGGTTCGCATCACTCATCGCAATTCATTTCCCTCAAGAATTCTCTCAGATCATGCGCCGCTCAGGCGCGCGTCGAGGTTGCCGAATCAGGCACGGTCAACGCGGCAGCCGACCGCTCTCTTAATTTGATGAACCGCGCCGGATTCCCCGCATACACCCCGAACGGCTCCAAATCCTTCGTCGCCACCGACCCCAGCCCCAGCACCGCCCCTTCGCCAACATTCACGCCCGGACTCACCATCGCCCGCGCGCAAATCCACGCATACGCCCCAATCCTCATCTCGAACGACACCAGCCGGAACTCCGGCTCGTTATACAAATGCGTCGCCCCGCACACATACGCCCCCTGCGACACAATCGCGTGCGACCCAAAATACATCGGCGACGGGTTATAAATCTCCACACCGTCCGCAAACGTCACCCGGTCCTCGCAGCGCAAATTCCACGGAGCCCACACCACCGCTCCCGCATAGATATGGCACTTCGCGCCCAGCCGCGCGCCGAACATCCGCAGCAGCATCGCCCGCCACGCATGGCATGGCCGCGGAGAAGGCCGGAACAGCAGCACCCGCGCCACGCCCCACAGCAGCCGTCCCACCCGGCTCCCCATCGACGACATCGGCCTCAGCGTCGGATCACCCTGCGCGCTCATCTCCACATCCTTACCGGAATCTTCTCCACGCCTCGCATCCTATCTCTACACACCCGCCACACGCACCGCCGGCCCGGCAAGCACCGCCGCTATCGCGCCCGCCAGCCGACCCGAATCATACCTTGTCTCAAAACACCGCCGCGCCGCCGCGCCCATCCCCGCCCGCTCGTCCGCACTCAGCGCCAGCCACCGCCGCAGCAGCCGCTCCGTGCCCGCCAGCGAATCTTCCTCCACCAGCGCCGCGCCGTCCTTCTCAATCTCCGCATAAATGTTGATCTTGTCCGAGATCAGCACCGCACGCCCGCACGCCAGCGCCTCCGCCACCGAGATCCCAAAATTCTCCTGATGCGACGGCAAAATAAACGCCTCCGCCGCATACAGCGCGCCCCATTTCGCATCGCCCATCAGCATCCCCGGCCAGTGCACGCGCTCGCCGACGCCCAGCCGCGCCGCCTGGGCCTGCAACTCCTTCGCCCAGCCCGTCTGGTCCGGCCCCGCCACCACCAAATGCAAATCACCATCAGCCACCGCGACCCGCCCAAACGCCTCCACCAGCAAATCGCAGCCCTTCTTTACGTGAATCCTCCCCAGAAACACCAGGAACCGCCGCCCCTTCAAACCCGGGCAAGCCCCGTAAAACGCCGCCTTCAGCGCCTCCGCATCGCCCTTGGGCCCTGGAGTCCCATACGGAACCACCTCGCCCCGCCACTTGTGCAGCCAAAAGCTCTCCGCCGCCAGCCTCTCTTCCGCTTCGCTCGTAAACAGCACCCGCCTCGCATCCCGCAGCAGTCGATACTCCACCAGCGCCCAGTACGGCCACTTCTTCGCATGCTTCAGCGGATACTCCCGCTTGAACCACGGGTCCAGCATCCCATGCGTAAACACCGCATAAGGAACCCGCCCCCGGCACGCCCGCCACGCCGCCAGACCGTGATACTGCCACAGCCCGTTCACCACCACCCCGTCAAACCGCCCCAGGTTCGCCCGCAGCCACGGCAGCAGCTTCGGCGAATACCCATACTTGCCCAGCCCCGGCCCCAGTGCATGCACCGGCATCGGAGCATCCTTCAGATGCGCCGCCTTCAAATCATCCAGCGTCGCCACTTCGGCCTCGTGCCCCGCATCGCGATACCCGCGCGCAAGCCGGCGCACGCCCTCAATCGGGCCTCCGCTCGCAGGATCAAACGACCGCATTACGTGCAGTATGCGCATGCCCCTTCAGTCTAAATTGTCTGTGGAAAAATCACGCGAAGCGCAGACCATGGCTCTTGCCTTTTGAAGGGTACAGCCTTCATGTAGCCTGCACGGCCCTTGCCTTTTGAAGGGCACAGCCTTCATGTAGCCTGCATGGCTCTTGCCTTTTGAAGGGCACAGCCTTCATGTAGCCTGCATGGCCCTTGCCTTTTGAAGGGTACGGGCTTCAGCCCGTACACAAACGTCCCACAGCCAACTGCGGCTTTAGCCGCTGAGGAATTTTCCTCAGAGCGCCTTCGCCACCCTGCGCCCCGCCGACTGCACCGCGCGTACCGGCTTCTTCTGCTTCACCCTCGCCGGACGCTCGGCCTTCACTGCCGTCTGCTCCACCACGCCCGACTGCCGGTCCATCCACTCGTCCAGCCGAGACCGCCGAAACCGCCACCGGTTCCCCAGCTTGAACGCCGGAATAAATGCCTCTGACGCATACTTGTACAGCGTGTCCGCGCTGATCCCCAGGTAATCCGCTGCCTGCCGGATATCCATTACTTCCCGCAACTCACTCGCCCGCATAGCTGAAGCCTTCATAGGTGTTCTCCCTATTTACCTGGACTCCCGGCAGAACCCTGTCTAGGTACGATGCATTATGGCCAGCTACAGCTTATATCGTCTTTTCACCCGTTCGTTCAAGATTTTCCCGTAATTCTTTGGTTCTATTAGGGATTTCTCCGTTGCTTCTCACCTCCTACCGCATCCCCTTGCGCCCCATGTTGACCAATTACACAACACCTTGTGGAGTTCGATTCCGGGTACACACCCCGCAAACCCATACAACCAAATAAGAGTTTATGAAGCAGGCGCCCCATTCAAGCTCGCCTTTGGCTTGAGTGGGAAAAGGCCCACCCAGTCCACCTCTCCGCGACCAACGGGAGCGGCCACGCGAAGCGCGTATCGCCGGACGCGAAATCCTCACTCTTCCCGCAGCACCTCGAGCGGCTTCTGCCCCAGAATCCTGTAGCTCGCCGCCCACCCCGTCACCACCGCCAGCACCACCGTCGCTATCACCGCCACCACCGCCCCGCGCCAGTCCAGGTGATACGCCACCTTCATCCGGTGCAGCAATATCCGCGCCAGCAGATTCGCAAACACCGCGCCCACCACGCCTGCCAGCAATCCCAGCACCGCAAACTCCACGCTGAACACCTGCGCAATCCGGCTCCGCGTCGCCCCCAGCGTCTTCAGCACCACCACTTCCCGTATCCGCCGGAACCGCGTGCTCGCGATGCTCGACGCCAGAATCACCGCGCCTGCCAAAATCGAGAACCCCGCCAGGAATCGAATCACCAGCGTGATATGCCCCATCACCCGCTGAATCGTCTCCAGAATGTCCGCCAGGCTCACCACCGTAATCGTCGGATACGCCGCAAACAGCGCCCGCTCCATCCCGCCTATCTCCGCCGGAGCAAAATGAATTCCCCCGTACCACGTCGCCGGAACATCCCGTATCTGCGCCGGAGCCAGCACAAACTCGCTCCGCCCGAACGCGTCCCCGCGGTCCACCTTATAGATCGCCGCCACTCGCGCATCAATCGTCCGGTCGCTCACCGTGAACACAATCCGCGACCCCACCTTCAAATGCAGCCGCTTCGCTACCCACTCCACCACCGCCAAATCCGCCGGCCCCGTCTTCGCGCCTTCGCCCTTCGTCCACCACTTGCCGTCCAGAACCTTCGTCCCCGCCGGCTCCTTCTCCGACCACGTCAAATTCACCGACCGCAGCATCCGCTTGGGATAGTTCTTGACCTTCAGCTTCTCCACGCTCACGCCGTCAATGCTCTCCATGTGCGACGAAATCACCGGAATCGTCTCCAGCTCCCCCTGCGCGCCCGGCAGCTTCTTCAGCAGCGCCTTCACGCCCGCAATCTCATCCGGCGACATATCCACCAAAAACACATTCGGCGTCTTGGGAGCCACCTCGCTATGCATCTCCCGCACCACCGCGGACTGCATCAGAAACACCGTCAGGATCAGCATCACGCCCGTGCCCAGCGCTGCCAGCACCGCCGCCGACTGGTTCCCCGGCCTGTACAGATTCGCCAGCCCGTGCCGCAACGCCGAAGGCAGACTCAGCCGCGTCTTTGCCAAAAACGCCCGCAGCCCGCGCAGCAGCACCGCCGACAGCCCCAGAATCACCACCAGCGTCGCCACCAGTCCGCCCGCAAACCATCGCCCTATCATCCACGAGTCGCTCAGCGCCGTCGCAATCCCCGCCAGCCCCGCCACAATCACAATCGCCGACGCCCACTGCAGCTTGCGCTCCTTCTGCCGAACCCACCAGCCGCCGACCCCGTTCTCCTCCACCATGTGCCGCAGCACCGCAATCGGCCGCACCGTCCGCACATCCAGCAGCGGAGGCAAACAGAACAAAATCGTCGTCAATATCCCCGTCGCCAGCGCCAGCGCCATCGGACTCGCCGCCACCGCCAGCCCCGGACGCACCGGCAGCAGCGTCCCCAGCATCGACGGCAACGCCACCTGCACGCCCAGCCCCAGCGCCACCCCAATCAGTCCTCCGGCCAGCCCCAAAAACACCGTCTGCAGCAAATAAATCCTTAATATGTCGCCCGACGTCGCGCCCATCGACTTCATGATCGCCAGCACTTCTATCCGCTGCTGCAGGTGCGCGCGCATCGCCATCCCCACGCCGATCGCCCCCAGCACCATCGCCACCAGGCAAATCAAACTCAGCAGCCCCGTCGCATGATTCAGCCCATCCGTCAGCGCCGGATTCGTCTCCCGGAAATCCGTAATCAGCGCATCCGGCAATATCTTCTCCAGCCGCGCCCGTACCCCCGCAATGTACTGCGCCGGATCATCCAGCTTGAACAGATACATCTCCCGCGCCCGGCTCCCGGCGGCCAGCAGTCCCGCCTCGGCCATGGCTTTCCGGGTAATCATCACCCGCGGCCCCAGCCCCACGCCCGCCGTCATCCGGTCCGGCTCGCGCACCAGCACCGCCGCTATCCTGAAATACTTGTTCCCGATCTTCAGCGGCGCGCCCACCTTGGTGTTCAGCCGCACCAGCAGATTCTCGTCCACCACCGCCGTGTCATCCGTCAGCACATCCCGCAGGTTCCCCGCCGGCTGCAACACCACATGCCCATAGAACGGATACTTCGCCGGATTCACCGCCTTCAAGCTCACCAGCAGCGGAACCGAAACGCCCGTCGCCGCCGCCCCTCTTGCTTCCGGCCCCCTGGCCTCGGCCATCGACACCGTCTCCGTCACCGTCGTCCGCTCCACGCCCTTCATCGCGTCCAGTTGCGCGTCTTCCTTCGGCGTCGTCTGCCGAAACAGCCGCGCCGACAAGTCCCCGGCCATCAAACCACGCGCATCCCCCAGCAGCGCCTTCTGAAAAGCCTCGCTGAATCCCCTTACGCCCGTCAGCGCCGCCACACCAATTGCCACTGACAGCAGCACGAACGCAAACTTCGCCTTCGACGCGTGCAACTCCCGCCACGCCACCCGCCACGCCGTCCGCAGCGGAAGACTCGGCTTCGTCCGCGCCACAATTTCGCTCGCGCTCTCCGTCACGCGGTCACTCACGCCGTCACCCTGGTCAATTCGTCCGCCACCACCAGCCCGTCCTTCAAATGGATCTGCCTGTCCGCCCGCGCCGCAATCTCCGCATCGTGCGTCACCAGCACCAGCGTGGTGTTGCTCTCGCGCTGCCGCCCCGTCAGCAGCTCCAGCACATGCTCGCCATTCACTGAGTCCAGATTCCCCGTCGGCTCATCCGCCAGCACAATCGGCGGATCCAGCACAAACGCCCGCGCCAGCGCCACCCTCTGCTGTTCCCCGCCCGACAACTGCACCGGATAATGCCCCATCCTGTCCTCCAGCCCCACCGCCGTCAGCAGCGCCGCCGCCTTCGCCTTGCCGTCCCCCTGCGACCTCGCCGCATTCAGCTCATACGGCAGCAGCACATTCTCCAGCGCCGTCAGCGTTGGAATCAGTTGATACGACTGAAATACAAATCCAATCTTGCTCCCGCGCACCCCCGCCAGCTTGTCTTCCGACAGGTTCGCAATCGCCACTCCATCCAGCAGCACTTCGCCTTCCGACGGAGAATCCAACCCCGCCAGCAGCCCCAGCAGCGTCGACTTCCCCGACCCAGACGCCCCCATCACCGCCACAAACTGCCCCTGCGGAATCACCAAATCAATCCCCCGCAGAATCTCCACAACCCGCGTCCCGCTCCGCAGCGACTTCTTCAACCCACGCACTTCAATCATTCAAATCTCCCTGTGTTCTCAGCCCAATGCCCCACGTCTCGAAGAGACGTGAGTGGGTCGAAGGACCTGCATTCCCTCTCACCCAGCCACAACCAGGGGTGCCCCATTCTTCGACGCACGCGCAGCGTGTGGAGAAGGGTGGGAAAGCACAAATCCCCGCATCCCCAGTCCCCCTGATCTAAACTCTAAACGTGAAGCATCTCCGCCTGCTCATCCTTATCCTGCTTTGCGCCCCAATCGCTTTCGCAAAAGCAAATCACCCCGCGCCCACCATCGCCTGCTTCGGAGACAGCATCACCGCCGGACACGGCGCGCCCATCGGCAAATCCTACCCCGACTACCTCCAGAAAATCCTCACCCAAAAGGGCTACCACTACCGCGTCCTAAACATGGGCATCAGCGGAGACACCACCAAGGACGCCGTCAACCGCCTCCCCAACGTCCTCGCCGCGCACCCCGCCATCGTCATCGTCGAATTCGGCGGCAACGACGGACTCCGTGGCCTGCCCATCACCACCACCCGCGCCAACTACGACCGAATCATCGCCACCCTCCAGCACGCCGGAATCAAGGTCGCGCTCGCCGGAATCACCCTGCCCCCCAACTACGGAGCCGACTACATCCACGCCATCAATCAAACCTACGTGCTCGCCGCCAAAAAGTTCCACACGCCCCTGCTGCCCTTCCTCTACGACCACGTCTACAACGTCCCCGGAGCCATCCAGCCCGACGGCATCCACGCCACCGCCAAAGGCAACGCCCTCGTCGCGCAAAACATCTTCCGCCTCATCCTACCGCTGCTTCACAAGTAGCCGTTCACTTCACGCAACCATGCATTCGTCCACCTCACACACACTTGGACGAGTCACGACTGCATGAATAAAGAGAATGTCATTCTGAGCGAACCCTGAGCGCAGCGAAGGGGAGTCGAAGAACCTGCGGTTTCTCCAACTCTCAAGCCGCCTCATTCAAGCCCGCCTTTGGCTTGAGTGGGCAGGTTATAAAAATCCGCTTAGAAGGGGCACGGCTTTAGCCGTGCCGTAAGATCACCCCAAAAACAGGGGCTTTAGCCCCTGAGGGATGGGTTTGCAAGTCCCGCCAATGGGTCTTTGAAACACGCTCGAACATCACCCCAAAACCACCACCGGCTGAAACAGAGTCCCCGCCACCCGCCGCCCAATCCCCACCAGCTCCCGCTGCCCCGCAAACACCTTCACCAACTCGCACGACGAATACTCCGGCAGATTCACCTGCATCCCATTCCGCATCCGGCCCACCGTCTGCGCATCCGCCGTGACTGCGGGAATCTCCGGCAACAGCGTCCGAGGATGCGGCAGCCGAGCCTCCAACTCACCCGCGCGCGCCAGCACCTCCACCGCATCCAGAGTCAGCGCGTCCGCCAGCACAAACGGCCCCGAAGCCACCCTTCTCAAACTGGCCAAATGCGCGCCGCACCCCAGTGCCTCGCCCATCTCATGCGCCACCGACCGCACATACCCGCCCGCCGACACCTTCATCCGGAACGAGGCCACGTCGCCCTCCAGTCCCTCAATCACAAACTCGGCAATCGTAATCCGCGCCCGCTTCAGCTCCGGCTTCCCGCCCGCCCGCACAATCTTGTAAGCAGGCTTGCCGCCCACCTTCTTGGCCGACACCGGCGGAGGCATCTGCTCCATCTCGCCCCCGAACCGCTCCGCCGCCGCCCGCACCTGCTCCAGTGTCAGCTCCGGCTGAACCGCCTCACCCACCATCACCCCGGCGGCATCATAGGTATCGGTAGCAAACCCAAACTTGATCGTCCCCGTATACGCCTTCGCATGCTTGCCATAAAACTGCGCCAGCCGCGTAAACTTCCCCAGCAGCAGCGGCAGAACCCCCGTAGCCATAGGGTCCAGCGTCCCTAAATGTCCAATCGATTGCTCACCAGTCGCACGCCGAACGCGCGCCACCACATCATGCGACGTCATACCCGCCGGCTTATCCAGAATCAGCAGCCCATTCACTTATTCAGGTTACAAGGGAGAGGACGTTTGGGCACACGCATACTGAAGCTTATATCGTCAGCATAGCGATCCAGTGAATACAAAAAGTCAAGCCATCTTCCGCATGAGTAAGAACGCCGGGTGCCCCACATCTCGAAGAGATGTGGGATGCACTAAATCCCGCTCTGCAACCCCTGACGCACCAGCGTCAAAAACTCCGCCCGCGTATTCTGCTTCTGGAAAACCCCCACCATCGCCGACGTCACGGTAGACGAGTTCTGCTTCTCCACGCCCCGCATCATCATGCACAGGTGCCGCGCCTCAATCACCACGCCCACGCCCTGCGGATGGATCGCCTCGTCAATCGCGTCCGCAATCTGCCGCGTCAGCCGCTCCTGCACCTGCAGCCGCCGCGCAAACACCTCCACCAGCCGCGGAATCTTGCTCAGCCCGACCACCTTCCCGTTCGGAATATACGCAACGTGCACCTTCCCGAAGAACGGCAGCATATGGTGTTCGCACAGCGAGAACATCTCAATGTCCTTCACGATCACCATCTCGTCGTAATCCACATCGAACAGCGCGTCGTTCAAAATCGCCGCCGGATTCTCGCCATACCCCTTGGTCAAAAACTTCAGCGACTTCTCCATCCGCTCCGGCGTCCGCAGCAGCCCGTCCCGCGTCGGGTCCTCATCAAACCGCCGCAATATCTCGCGGTAAATGTCCTCCGTCGAAACATTCTCCAGCCCCGTCTCGCCCAATATCGCTTCCTTCAGCGCCGCCGCTTCATGACTGTTCCTGCTCATACCGCAACCGCCTTTCCCTCTTGTGCACGCACCGGATCCAGAGCCGGATAGGCAAACGAATTCTTCGCCGTCTCCTCCACCCGAACCTCAACCACATCGGCCCCCGTGAACGCCGCCTTCAGCACCTTGTAAATCTCAATGTTTAGATTCTCCGTGGTCGGCACCAGTTTCTGAAAAACCGCATCGCAATTCAGATTCGCAAAATCAAACCGCTCCACAATTTCTTTCATCACACAGCCGTCCAGCGCCGCCAGGTCGCACACCATCCCCGTTACCGGATCGACCTCGCCGCCCACAACCACCTCCACCACATAGTTGTGCCCGTGGCCGTGCGGGTTGTTGCACTTCCCATACACCGCGCGATTCTCCGCGTCCGTCATCTCATCGCAATGCAGCCGGTGCGACGCGCTCATGCGGTACCGCCGTCCCAAATACGCTCTCATCGCTCACCGTAATAATCCGCAAACAGATCCGGCATCTCATACACCCTCACCCGATGCAGCTTCGCGCCGGCCACCTTCCCTTCCAGCCGCTTCCACACCGCAATCGCAATGTTCTCCGTCGTGGGCTGCGCCGCCGCAAACTCCGGAACCTCCAAATTCAAATGCCGGTGGTCATACACGCTCACCACCTCGCGCTCCATCACATCCTTCAACGCCTTCAAATCCACCACAAACCCTGTCGCCGGATCGATCTCGCCCGCAACCGTCACCTCAAGCGTGTAGTTATGCCCATGCCCGTTGCGGTTCGAGCACTTGCCGAACACGCGCAGGTTCTCCTCCGCCGTCCACGCATCAATCCAGTAGTAGTGCGACGCGGAAAACTCCGCCTTCCTCGTTAGCAGAATCATAAGTTGCAATCTTTAAGCAGAATCATGGCGCTCATTCAATGATAGACGCGCCCCGCGCCAAACACGATTCACCGTCCCCCCACATACTCCCGCCCCTTCCAACTCACCCGCTTCAAAACCGTGTGCTTGAACCAGCTCCGATACAGCAGCGCCGCAAACAACGGCAGAGCCACCGGACTAATTAAGCAATCCGCAAAAGGAAAATTCGACTTCCGCACCCTCCCATAAAACCGCCACAGCGTCCGAGCCCACATCAGCAGCAGCGCAAGCGAAAACACCCCACGCACGTTGTGCTTTACCGTCCACAGCGTCAGCAGCGGAAGCCCCACCAGCAGCACCAGATCCAACACCCGCCACGCCGCCATCGCCAGCGCATTCCCAAACAGCAGAGCCAGGTTCTTCGTCCACCCCTCCACCATCGCACCCACGCTGCGATACATCCGCACCGCCACCGCCTCCGGAGCATACCGGAACCGCAGTCCCTGCTTGCGCCGCTTCACCATCTGCGCCAGCGCCACATCTTCCAGCACCGCGTCCTTCACCGCCTCATGCCCGCCGTTCGAAAAGTACACATCCCGCCGCACCAGCAAAAACTGCCCGTTCGCCGCCGCCAGCCTCGACTCCGGATCGCAAACCTTCGCCGGCGGATACGTCACCGCCAGCTCGCTGAACACCAGCGGCATCAGCGACCGCTGCCACAACCCCGTCACAATCTGCCGTGGAGAATACGAGAGCATCGCCACCTCATGCTGCTCCGCCTCCACAATCGCGCGGCTAGCCGACCCCGCTTCATGCACCGTGTCCGCATCCGTAAAC
>Ga0307372_10003205_pt1 | contig 26376 bp, 31 predicted proteins | sample OX1MG_FD_202533 | JGI IMG/M metagenome (GOLD analysis project Ga0307372, IMG submission 202533) | Soil microbial communities from Risofladan, Vaasa, Finland - OX-1 | ecosystem: Environmental > Terrestrial > Soil > Coastal area > Acid sulfate soil | place: Finland: Risofladan, Vaasa | collected... | reverse complement strand
CGCCCGCCTTGACGCCGGTGACCAGAACCTCGCCGAGCGCCTGCATGTTGATCGCGGCCAGCATGTTGTTGCAGAGCTTGGCCACCTGCCCGCTGCCGGGCCCGCCGACGTGGAGGATATCGGTGCCGAGGCACGCCAGCACCGGCCGCGCAACCTCGAGGACCTCGGCGTCCCCGCCGACCATGATCAGCAACGTCCCCTGCTCGGCGCCCGCCGTCCCCCGGCTGACGGGGGCGTCGAGGAAGTTCACGCCGACCGCCCGGCAGGCGGCCTCCACTCGCCGGGCGGTGCCGGGGTCGCCGGTGCTCATGTCGACGATGACGGTGCCGGGCATCGCGCTGCTCAGCACGCCGTCCTCCCCGCCGACGACCGCGTCCACGATCGCCGGCGTCGGCAGGCTCAGGATCACCACCTCTGCCTCCCGGGCGGCGTCCCCTGGCCCGGAGGCCGCGACCGCGCCCTCGGCGACCAGCTGCCGCACCAGCTCCTGGCTCGCATCGCAGACCGTCACCCGGTGACCGGCCGCCAGCAGCCGGCGGCTCATCCGCCCGCCCATCCTTCCCACGCCGATCACCGCAACCCGGGTTTCCATGACCCGACTTGTTAGCACAGTTACGATTCGGGGGAATGGCCGACCACGCCGGGACGACCTCACCGAACGAAAGCCGGCGCCATTTCCGTAAGCGCGTTCGGAAGGCGCTCAACGACCCCAGTCTCCAGAGGGCGCTGCGCCAGGCGATGGTCGGGCTGCGCGAGCGCCGCAACAGAGGCTTTGCCAGCTACGACTTCCAAGCCGGCCGCACCGAGCTCAAGCGACGGCGGATGGCCAACCTCGACCGCCTCCCCGAGCTCGTCGATCAGTTCCGCAGGCGGCTGGAGGAGGTCGACGGGCAGTTTCACTACGCCCGCGATGCGGCTGAGGCGCGACGGATCATCGGCGACATCTGCCAGCGCGCGGGTGCCGGGATCGTCACCAAGTCGAAGTCGATGGCGACCGAGGAGATCCTCCTCAACCCCTACCTCGAGTCGCTGGGGATGGAGGTGGTCGAGACCGACCTCGGCGAGCGGATGGTGCAGCTGACCCACAGCCACCCCTCGCACATCATCGCGCCGGCCATCCACCTGACGAAGGAGGACGCGGCGGCGGTGTTCGGCGTCGAGCCGACCATCAAGGCCATCCAGGACGAGGCCCGCCGCTCGCTGCGCGAGAAGTTCATCAATGCGTCGGTCGGCATCTCGGGCGCCAACGCCGCGATCGCCGAGACGGGCACCGTGATGATCGTCACCAACGAGGGCAACGCCGACCTCACGGTCACCCTGCCGCCGGTTCACATCGCGCTCTTCGGAATCGACAAGGTGGTGGCCGACCTCGACGACACCGTCGCCATGCTGAGGATGCTGCCGCGCTCGGGCTCCGGCCAGCGGATGAGCGCCTACGTCAACTTCGTGACCGGGCCCTCGCGCAGCGGCGACATCGAGCAATCGCTGGCGATCGGCGTCCACGGTCCCCGCGAGATGCACTGCGTCGTGCTCGACAACGGGCGCACGGAGATGTCTCACGACCCGGTGATGCGGGATGCGATGACCTGCATCCGCTGCGGCGCCTGCTCCAACGCCTGCCCGCCCTTCATGGCGGTCGGCGGCCACCAGTTCGGGCACATCTACAACGGCCCCATTGGCCTGGTCCTGACACCCTTCCACCACGGCCACGCGGTGGACGACTTTCCCAACTCGCTCTGCGTCCAGTGCAACGCCTGCCAGGAGATCTGCCCGGTGAACATCCCGCTGCCGCGCCAGATCCTCGAGCACCGCCGGAGCGCCCGCAAGCCAGCCTGGAAGCAAGGCATGCTCGACCTCTGGGCGTCGTCGCTGGCCGACCCGGCGCTGCGGATGGCCGCTCCCTTCAGCGGCCTGCTGCCGGGCGCGCCGGCGGCGTTGACGACCAAACCCTTCCGCGACCGGGTCCAGCCACCAGGCTTGGGCGCACAGACGGCGACCATCTTCGCCTCCTGCCTGGTGGACCGGGTGCTGCCGGGCGAGGGCGAGGCGCTGGAGAGGATCCTCCGCGCGGCCGGCTACCGGGTCGAGTTCCCGCCCCAGCAGTGGTGCTGCGGGCTGATCTGCGCCAACGCCGGGAAGTTCGAGCTGGGGGCAAAGCTCAGTCGCCAGCTCCAGGCGGCGCTGGCGGGCTCGACGGGACCGATCATCACGCCCTCGGCGTCCTGCTTCGGCGCCTTCACCATGGACGCGGGCGAATGGGGCGTGGACGAGGCGGAACGCGAGGCGGTCGCCTCGCGGATGCGCGACTCGACCCGCTTTGTCCTCGAGCTGCTGGAGGCGCGGCCGGACCTGGTCCGCGCCGATCTCCCCCGCACTCGGGTCGCCTACCACGACTCCTGCCAGACGCTCCGCCAGCTGGGCTTAAAGGCCGAGCCACGCCGGGTCCTGAAGCTGGCCGGCTACGAGGTCGTCGACCTGCCTGACATCGCCAACTGCTGTGGCTTCGGCGGCACCTTCTCGATCGAATGGCCGGAGGTGGCGGGCCGGATCCTGGATTGGAAGCTGGAGGCGCTCGGCAAGACGGGAGCCGCGATCCTCGCCTCCGACAATCCTGGCTGCCTCATGCACATCGGCGGAGGCGCCCGCAACCGCGGCCGCGAGGTCCGGGTCGCGCACGTGCTGGAGCTGGTGGCCGAGCGCCTCGCCTAGGCGGCCGGCGGAATCCGCACGGCGCTGGTCCGGCCGGCCAAGGCCTCCGTCATCCCGATGGCGGCGAACCCGACCACCAGGTGGAGCACCTGGATAACCCAGTGCGCGCCGCCGGTGAGGATGCTCTCCTGGACGAGGCCGAAGACCGCGAGCCCCACGCCCCAGACCACGACCACGGCGCCCAGCACCCGGTTGCCACCGGCCCGGAGCGCGAAAACAGCCACTGTCCACATGGCGAGCACGAAGATGACCCCGACCACGATGTGGACCGGCTTGGCGATATCGAACCGGCCGATCCAGAGCCCGATTCCGAGCAGCAGCTGAACCAGGAAGGACCCCCTCACCACCCAACGGGCTACGTTCATCAGCTCCGCACCTCCATCAATTAGATTGCCAGTCTAGCTAATAATGCATAGAGTGGCCCGCAACCGGTCTTGAGCCCCCGACAATACCGCTCGCCGACGCGCGATGTGACCGCCGCCGAAACGCGCCGGCGGATCGTCGATGCCGCTCGCGCGGTGCTGAGCCGGCCCGGGAACGCGACCTTCACCGTGGACTCGGTCGCGGCCGCGGCCGACGTGTCCCGGATGACCGTCTACAACCAGTTCGGCTCCAAGCGCGGGCTGGTTGAGGCGCTCTCCGACGACCTCGCCATTCGGGGCGGCGTCGGCCGGCTGCCGGATGCCTTCAGAGCCGGCGAGACCACGGCCGGGCTCGAGACGCTGGTCGAGGTCTTCACGGGACTCTGGGCGCGGGAGCGGATATTGGTCCGCCGCCTCCGTGCGCTGGCCCTCCTCGATCCCGACCTTGCGAGGTCGAACCGTGACGAGCGGCGCCGGCGGGCGATCGGGGTCCTGGTCCGCCGGCTGGGCGTCGAGACCGGTCGCCCTGCCCCCGCCGACCAGCAGGCGGCGATCGACCTCCTGCTGGCCCTCACTTCCTTCGAAACCTACGAGAACCTGGCTCACGACCGGTCGGCTGAGGCGGTGGCCCGCATCCTCATCTTCGCCGCCCGGCGCCTCCTTGCCTCCTAGCCGAGTTCCGCCCGGACCTCGGCGAAGGCCAGCGCCGCGCGCTCGAGGTCCTCACGCGAATGCGCCGCCGAGACCTGGGTCCGGATACGGGCGAGTCCTTTGGGAACCACCGGGAAGCTGAAGCCGACCACGTAGACGCCCTTTTCGAGCATCAGGGCCGAGATCCGGCCGGCCTTGGCGGCGTCACCGACCATGACCGGGACGATCGGGTGCTCGCCGGGCAGGATCTCGAAACCGAGCTCGGTCATCCGGCGTCGGAAGAAGGCGGTGTTCTCGCGCAGCCGCGAGCGGAGGTCGTCGGCGGTTCGCAGCAGCTCCAGGACCTTGAGGCTGGCGGCGGCGATCGGCGGCGCGACCGAGTTCGAGAAGAGGTAGGGCCGCGAGCGCTGGCGGAGCAGCGCGACCAACTCCTTGCGGCCGGAGATGTAGCCGCCGCTCGCTCCTCCCAGCGCCTTTCCCAACGTTCCGCTGATGGCGTCGATCTGGCCCATGACGCCATGGTGTTCGTGCGTTCCGCGCCCGTTGCCGCCCATGAAGCCGACCGCGTGGGAGTCGTCGACCATCACCTGCGCGTCATAACGGTCGGCCAGGTCGCAGATCTCGGGCAGCGGTGCTAGGTAGCCGTCCATCGAGAAGACGCCGTCGGTGACGATCAGCCGGTAGCGGGCGTCGGCGCTGTCTTTCAGCACCTGCTCGAGCTCGCCCATGTCCCGGTTGGCGTAGCGCAGCCGCCGCGCCTTGCAGAGCCGGATGCCGTCGATGATGCTGGCGTGATTGAGCGCATCGGAGATGACGGCGTCGCGCTCGTCCAAAAGCGCCTCGAAGATGCCGCCGTTGGCGTCGAAGCAGGACGAGTAGAGGATCGTGTCCTCGGTCCCGAGGAAGTCGGTCAGCGCCGCCTCCAGCTGTTTATGCACCTCCTGGGTGCCGCAGATGAACCGCACCGAGGCCATCCCGTAGCCCCAGCGGTCGAGGGCCGCCTTGGCCGCGGCCACGATCGCGGGGTGGTCGGCGAGACCGAGGTAGTTGTTGGCGCACAGGTTCAGCACCTCGCGCTCGGCGACGGACACCTGGGCGCCCTGGGGTCCCTCGAGAACGCGTTCGGGCTTCTCGAGCCCGGCGGCGCGGATGGCGTGCAGCTCGGCGACCAGGTCGCCGCGCATGCGCTCGAAGCTCACGCCGAGGCTCCGCTCCAGTCCAGCACGACCTTCCCGCAGCGGCCCGAATGCGCGATGGCGAAGGCCTCCTCGAACTGGTCGTAGGGAAAGCGGTGCGTGATGACGGGCGAGATGTCGAGGCCGCTCTGGGTGAAGACGGACATCTCGTACCAGCTCTCGAAGATCTGCCGGCCGTAGACGCCCTTCAGCGTCAGCATCTTGAACACGACCTGGTTCCAGTCGATCTCGAAGTCGTGGTCCGGGAGGCCCAGGATCGCGATCCGTCCGCCGTGCGACATATTGGCGATCATGTCCCGGAGGGCCGAGGGCTGGCCGGACATCTCGAACCCGACGTCGAAACCCTCCTTCATGCCCAGCTCGCGCTGGATCTCTCCGAGGCTGGTGGTCCGGGCGTCGACGGCCCGGGTGACGCCCGCCTTCTCGGCGAGCTCCAGCCGGTAATCGCTGACGTCGGTGATGACGACGTGACGAGCGCCGTTGTGGCGGGCGATCATCGCGGCCATGATCCCGATGGGACCGGCGCCGGTGACGAGCACGTCCTCGGCCACCAGCGAGAATTGACCGGCCACGTGGGCCGCGTTGCCGAAGGGATCGAAGATGGCGGCGACGTCGAGGTCGACCTTGCCGAGGTGCGGCCAAAGGTTGACGGCCGGCATGACGATGTACTCGGCGAAGGCGCCGTCGCGACGCACCCCGATGCCGACGGTGTCGGCGCAGAGGTGGCGGCGACCGGCCATGCAGTTGCGGCAGCGGCCACAGACGATGTGCCCCTCGGCGCCCACCAGCTCGCCCTTGCGCAGGTGCTCGACGCCCTCGCCCCAGCCTTCGACGCGGCCGACGAACTCGTGTCCGACCACCAGCGGCGGGGTGATCGACGACCGCGCCCATTCGTTCCAGCACTCGATGTGGAGGTCGGTCCCGCAGATCCCGGTCCGCAGGACCTTGATCAGGACCTCGCCGCGTCCGGGCTCGGGCTCGGGCACGTCCTGCAGCCACAGACCGGGTTCAGGGCGCGCTTTGACGAGGGCCTTCATGTCTCGGCTGAGGATACGCGGGGTCGCGTGATATAACGTGCCGGCCTTGTCCGCTCAGCCACCTCCGGGGCGCCTGCCGGTGGCGCAGCCGTCTCCCCGCCTTGAGTCCGCCGACCTGGGAAGGCCGGCCAAGCCGACCTTCAGCCAGTGGCTTCGGACCAGCCCCTGGTGGCAAAAGGCCCTCGTCCTTCTGCCGCTGCTGGTCGCGGTGGGTGGCCCGCTCGAGGCGCCACTGCCACCCGAAGCCGTGAGTCCGACCGGGCCGGTGCTGACCGGGCTGCTCCTGGCGACGATCAACCAAGCGGTGCTCCGCACCCGGCTCAGCATGCTGGCCAGGGTCGCCATCTGCCTCTTCGTGATCGCGGTCGGCATCATGGCCTTCATGCTGGCGGTCGCCATGGTCGAGGCGATGCACCCCCTCAGCGGCATGATGCCCTGATCCGGTCCATCCTCGCGCTGGCCCTGGCCGCGAGCCTGGTCGCCTGCGGCGGCGCCACCGCCGCCACCGGGCACCCCGCAGCGCCGAGCCCGGCCACCCCCAGTCCCAGGCCGGTTCCCTCCGCCACACCAACGCCGGTCCCTCAGCAGGCTGAGGCGTCGCTGCCGGAGGCGCGGCAGGAGGTGGCCTCGGCGGCGACGGACTCCGCCCTCTACGTCGTCGGCGGTTTCGACAGCGCCCGGCGCGACACCAGCTCGGTGTTCGTGTACAACGGCACCTGGGGCCCGGGGCCCGCCTTCCCGGTCGCCGTGGACCATGCCGCGGCAGCCTCCCTCGACGGCGCCGTCTTCGTGGCGGGGGGCAACAGCGGGGGCGTGGCGCTCGCCTCGCTCTTCCGTCTCGACGCGGGAGGATGGACGCAGCTCAGCCCGATGCACCACGCTCGCGGCGCGTTGGCCCTGGTAGCGCTCGACGGCCGGCTCTATGCCCTCGGCGGCATAGGGGCTGGTGGGGAGGTCGCCGCCGTAGAGTCCTACGACGCGGCGAGCAACAGCTGGAGCGATGTCAGCAGCCTCCCGCAGCCCCGCGACCACGGCGCGGGCTTCGTGCTGGCTGGCCAGGCCTGCCTCGCCGGCGGCCGCTCGCCCAACACGGCGAGAGTGGACTGCTACGACCCGGCGTCCGGGAGCTGGAACCGGGCTCCCGACCTTCCGGCCCCTACCAGTGGGGCGGGCGCAGCGCAGCTCGACGGACAAGTGATCGTCGCTGGGGGCGAGGACGCCGGCGAATCGGTGCTGGTGAACCACGTCTTCCGGCTCCGGGGCACGGCCTGGACCGACGAGCCGATGCTCACCCCTCGGCACGGGATCCAGCTCGCAATTCTCGGCGGCCGGGCCTTCGCCTGCGGCGGCGCGACCGCGGCCGGCTACCAGGCGAGCGCCGTCTGCACCTCCATCGCCTAGCCTTCTGGCAGGCGCATGCCGCCGAAGAAGTGGGGGTGCTCGGCCGAGTTTAACTCCGCGCCTTTCGATACCCTGAACCGGCCTTGAAGATCACCCTCTCGCCGCTCACTTCGCTCTCGGTCCAGGCGGACGCAATAGCCATCCCGATCGTCGCCGGACGCGGCCTTCCGGACGAGGTCGCCGAGCTCGACCGGCAGCTTGGCGGCGTGATTGCGGAGATCATCAGCCGCAGCGAGCACCGGGGCCGGCTGATGGAGATCATGCCCGTCCACCTGTCCGGCCAGGTCCCCAGCCGGCGGCTGCTTCTTTACGGACTGGGCAGCCTGCGCGACATGGACGGCCAGCGGATGCGCTGGGCCCACCACGAGCTGGTGAGGGTCGCTCGCAGCTACGGCTACCGGACCCTGGCCGTCGTCAAGGCCCCGCCGTTGGACGACGGCAACCTGGCCGCGGTGGTCGAAGGCTCGATCATGGGCACCTGGGAGCAACGCAGCCGTCAGTCGGGCCAGCGCGACCGGACTGAGCTCGAAGAGCTGGTCCTGCTCGGGTTCGGGCTCGACCGCGAGCGAGAGGTGGTGGCCGCCGAGCAACTCGGCGAGGCCACCAACCGGGCGCGCGAGCTTGTCAACCTCCCCCCCAACCAGAAAACCCCCGAGTACCTGGCCGAGGAGGCGCGCCGGATGGCCCGCCGCCACGAGCTGGAGATCGAGGTGCTCGGCCCCGACGAGCTGCGCGCGGGCGGGTACAACCTGCTGATGGCGGTCGCCCAGGGCTCCGCCGTGCCGCCGCGCCTGATCTCGCTCCGCCGCCGGGGCTCCGAGGGCGGCCCGGTGCTGGCGCTGATCGGGAAGGGCATCACGTTCGACTCCGGCGGCATCTCCCTCAAGAAGCCGGAGGGGATGCACAAGATGAAGGGCGATATGGCGGGGGCGGCGGCCGTACTGGCCGCCTTCGAGGTCATCGCCGCACGGCGGCTGCCTCTCGACGTGATGGCGGTGGTGGCCTCCTGCGAGAACATGCCCAGCGGCACCTCGATGAAGCCAGGGGACGTCTTCACCGGCGCCGGCGGGAAGACGGTCGAAGTGGTCAATACCGACGCCGAGGGCCGCCTGGTGCTCGCGGATGCGATCACCTTCGCCATCCGCCACGGCGCCACCCACATCCTCGACCTCGCCACCCTGACCGGGGCCGCCGCGACCGCCGTCGGCCACGCGGCGTCGGCCGGCGTCGCCAACGACGACGCCCTCTGGGCGCGGGTCTGGGAGGCTGCCGACAGGGCCGGCGACCGGGTCTGGCGGCTGCCTATCTATGCCGATTACTCGGTGCTCCTGCAGAGCCGCTATGCCGACCTTCGCAACGGGGACTACGGCCAGGCGGGAACCATCATGGGCGGGATGTTCATCGAGCAGTTCGTGGAGGGCAGGCCCTGGGTGCACCTGGACATCGCGGCCAGCTCCTGGAACGACAAGGGCGAGCTCACCACCATCCCGCGCGCGCCGACCGGGGCCGGGACCAGGATCTGCGCCCACCTGGCGGAACTGATGGCCGCCAAAGCGCGTTAGGCCTACGGTTTGAAGAGGCACTTGCTCGAAGACATCCAGTCCCCGGCCGACCTGCGGCGGCTGACGCAGCCGCAGCTGAAGGAGCTCGCGGAGGAGATCCGCCGGTTCCTGATCGAGCACATCTCCGAGACCGGAGGGCACCTCTCGCCCAACCTCGGCGTGGTCGAGCTCACCCTCGCCCTGCACCGCGTGTTCGAGAGCCCGAGGGACGCGATCATCTGGGACACCGGGCACCAGGCGTACGTCCACAAGCTGGTCACCGGCCGCGCCGCCGGGTTCAAAGGCCTGCGCCAGGCGGGTGGGATGAGCGGTTACCCGTCCCGTGCCGAGAGCGAGCACGACTGGGTCGAGAACAGCCATGCCTCGACCTCCCTGAGCTATGCGCTCGGCGTCGCCCAGGCACGGTTACGGCGGGGTGAGCCGGGCCACGTGGTGGCCGTGATCGGCGACGGCGCGCTCACCGGCGGGATGGCCTACGAGGCGCTGAACCAGATCGCGCACCTCCAGCCACCGAACCTGATCGTCGTCATCAACGACAACGGCCGCTCCTACGCGCCGACCGTCGGCGGGCTCGCCCGACACCTCGCCAACCTTGCCGTGGACCCGCGCTACGAGCGCCTGAAAGGAGAGATCTCGGATCGGTTGAAGGACCTGCCGGCCGTCGGCGGGGCGGCCAACACCGCGGCCTACCGGCTCAAGGAGAGCCTGAAGCAACTGGTCCAGCCGACCACCGTGTTCGAGAGCCTCGGTCTCAAGTACGCGGGCCCGGTGGGCGGCCACGACATCGCCGCCCTCGAGGTGGTGCTCGGCCGCGCCCGCGACGTCCAGGAGCCGGTGATCGTCCACGTGATGACGGAGAAGGGCCGCGGCTACGGTCCCGCCATCGAGGACGAGATCGACAAGCTCCACGGCGTCAGCGCCTTCGACCCCGAGACGGGGCGAGCGCGCAAGTCAGAGCTCAGCTACACCGACGTCTTCGGCGAGGCGATCATGTCCGCCGCAGTGCGCCATCCCGAAGTGGTCGCGATGACCGCGGCGATGGCCTCCTCCACCGGCCTGCTCGATTTCAGCCGCGAGTTCCCCGACCGCTTCTACGACGTGGGCATCTGCGAGCAGCATGCGGTGACGTTCGCCGCCGGGCTAGCCCTGGCCGGCTGCCGGCCGGTGGTCTGCATCTATTCGACCTTCCTCCAGCGGGCCTATGACCAGGTCATCAGCGACGTGGCCATGCACAAACTGCCGGTGGTGCTGGTCCTCGACCGCGCGGGGGTCACAGGGCCCGATGGCGCCAGCCACCACGGCATCTTCGACCTCGCCTATCTGCGGGCCGTGCCCAACTTGGCGGTCGCGGCGCCGGCGGATGAGTCGGAGCTGTCCGGCCTGCTGGAGGCGGCGCTGGAGATGGACGGGCCGGTGGCGATCCGCTACCCGAAGGCGAGCGCCGACGTGATGCCGCAGATGCCCGGCAAGCCCCTCCCCGCCGGCCGCTGGGAGGAGGTCCGGCGAGGGTCGGACGCCGCGATCGTGGCGATCGGCAGGATGGTCGGGGTCGGCCGCGAGGCGGCCGACCTGCTCGCCCGCGAAGGGATCGACTGCGGCGTCATCAACGCCCGTTGGCTCAAGCCGATGGACCCCCGGCTGGTCGGGGAATGGTCGGAGCGCTACCCGCTCCTGCTGACAGCCGAGGATGGCGTCGCCGGCGGGCTCGGCTCCGCCGTTCTGGAAGCCCTGGCGCCCAGCGGCCGCGCCGGCAAGGTGCGGATGGCAGCCCTCCCCGACGGCTTCCTGGCGCAGGGCAAAGCGGCCGACATCCTGGCCGCCCACGGGCTCTCCGCCGAAGGACTTGCCGACCGGGTCCGGGCCGAGGTCGGCCACCGGGCCCGTCCCCGGGCGGCCAAAGCCGCCGGTTAGCTAGCGCGCCGGCAGGCCGACCGCGGCGCCGTCGGATCTCGCGGCGCCGTCGGATCTCGCGGCGGCCGGGCTCGCCGACAGCTCCTGCATCTGGCGCTCGCCGGGAAGGAACCAGGCGAGCAGGATCGTCGCCAGGACCAGGATGACGTGCGCCATCAGCGACTTCTGGAGTCCGATCGCGTCAGCGATGGCGCCGTTGATGGGTATGCCCACCGCACCGGTGACGAAGCCGAGCCCCATCACCAGGCCTGACGCGAGGCCCGCGCGGCTGGCCAGCAGCTGCTGCGCCATCAGCAGCATGAGGGGAGCCGTCGAGGCGGCCAGGAAGCCGATCAGGATCGCGCTGCCGAAGGCCCAGGGTCCTGGGAAGAGCGTGAAGAGAAGGATCGCCGGGACGCTCAGGACCAGCGTCCCGATGATCACCGCCCGGCGGCCGAAGCGGTCGGCGATGGTCCCGCAGCCGACCGTCCCGACCGCGCTGGCGAGAACCAGGGTGGTGGCCAGCGGGCCGTAGAAGGCGGGGCCGTAGCCGAGCTCGCGGTACCAGGTCGGGGTGAAGGCCTGAAAGACGCTGACCGTCCAGCTCCGCGACATCATCACCCCGATCACTACCGCCAGCGCGAGGTAGGGCACTGGGCCGCCGCCGATGGCTGCTTTGGGTCGGGTTTCGATGCCGGTCGGGGTCCGCATCCGCCAGAGCAGGTATGAGCCGCCGACAATCCCGGGGATCACCAGGAACCCGGTCCCGCGGAGGTCGGCCAACCCAAAGACGAGGATCCCGATCAGGGGCCCGAGCGCGACCCCGACCGTGCCGGCGGTGACATAGATCGACATCCCCGCGCTGCGCTGCCGCTCCGGCAGCAGGGCCCGGACGTCGAGCGCGCCGCTCGGGTGAAAGGCGCCGGACCCGAGGCCAGAGGCGCAGGCGACCACCAGCAGGAGCGGGAAGCTGGGGACGAAACCGACCAGGGCGAAGGTGACTGCGGTCCAACCCAGCGCGGCGCCGGTCATCCGGGTGCCGTAGCGGTCGGCGATGATGCCGAAGAGCGGCTGCGAGATGGCGGCCATCCCGCTATAGGCCAGGCTGACGAGGCCCACCGTCGCCAGGCTCAGGTGAAATCGTCCGATCAGCAGCGGATAGAGGACGGGCAGGACCCCGACGTAGCTGTCCACCGTCAGGTGGCCGAGCATCAGGGTCAGCAGCCTGCCGTTGCGAAGAAAGTCCCTCAGATCGGCTGCCTCCCGGGGAATCCGTCGCCGATCCGGTGCCAGTGCTCGACCGCCGGCTCCCCGAGCTTCCAGCAGAGCTCGACCAGCACCCCGTCCCGGTAGCCGTAGAAGTCGATCAGGCCAATCCCCGGGTCCTTGAGCACGACGCCCAGCCGTTCAAGGCGGAGGGCGTCCTCGGCGAACTCCATCTCCGCGTGCTGCATCACCCGCTGGGCCGCTTCGTAGGCGTGCTGCTCAGCCGGCCCAGCGGACGGTCGAGACCTCTTGTAGTCGGCGACCCTCGCGGCCTCCTGGAGCTCAGGCAGGTTGGCGTAGGCGGCGACGATCCGCTCCACCAGCGGGCGGACGTCGGCCAGCGCGGCGGTGGCCTCCTCGACGGTGTAGGTGCGGGGTGGCAGGAGGCTCACGGTTCGGCTTCCCAGACTAACCGGCAATGATGGAAACCTTAGGAACTGTGGTCTACATCGGCACCTCCGGTTGGCAGTACAGGGACTGGCGGCGATCCTTCTATCCCGAAGATGTTCCGCAGCGGGAGTGGCTCGAGTTCTACTGCCGGCACTTTCGCACCCTGGAGCTGAACAACTCCTTCTATCGGCTGCCGACCGCGGCAGCCTTCGCCGGCTGGCGCCTGCGCACGCCGAAGGGGTTCGTGATGGCGGTGAAGATGAGCCGGTTCCTGACCCACGTGAAGAAGCTGAACGACCCGCGGGAGCCGGTCGAGCGATTCCTGCAGCGCGCCTCGCAGCTCGGCCCCCGGCTGGGCCCGGTGCTGATCCAGCTGCCCCCTCGTTTCGAGGCGGTGCCCGTCCGCCTCGACCAGACTCTGGCGCTCTTTCCAGGGTCGGTCCGGATCGCCGTCGAGTTCCGCGACCCGAGCTGGTTCACCGAAGAGGTGCGCGAGATCCTCGAGCGGCACCGTGCGGCCTACGTGCTGGCTGACTCCCCGCGCCGCCGGCAGCCGTACTGGAAGACCGCGGATTGGGGGTACGTCCGATTCCACGAGGGGGGGGCGACCCCGGTCCCCTGCTACGGGGAGGACGCTCTGGCCCGCTGGGCTGAACGACTGGCCGAACTGTTCGCCCCGGACCAGGACGTCTTCGCCTACTTCAACAACGACCACAACGGCTGCGCGGTACGCGATGCGGGGACCTTCGAGCGTCTCTGTCGCGAGTCAGGTCTCAAGCCGACCCCAGTCACAGCGCCGGTCGAGATCGGCGCCTACCGCCCGCCGCGGCGGGCCGCAAGGAGGACGTCAGCGTGACCAAGGATTTCAAGCAGTTTCTGCTCCGCGGCAACGTCGTCGACCTGGCGGTCGGCATCGTCGTGGGGGCGGCCTTCGGAGCGGTGGTGACCGCGCTGGTGAGGGACTTCATCACGCCCCTGATCGCCAGCATCATCGGCACCTCGAAGAGCGGGCTCACCTTCCGGGTGGGCGCGGCGGCCTTCCTGGTCGGCGATTTCCTGGATGCCGTGATCTCCTTCGTGCTGATCTCGGCCGTCGTCTTCTTCTTCGTCGTCAAGCCAATCAACTATCTGGTCTCGCTTCACCGCACCCAGGAGACCCCCGACCCGACAACCCGCAAGTGCCCCGAGTGCCTGAGCGAGATCCCGATCCTCGCCCGCCGCTGCGCCTTCTGCACCTCGGAGGTTGCGCCTCTCCAGGCATGAAAGAGGGCGGCCGTCGCGCTGGCCGCCCTCTTCATGGTTATCAGCGAGTCGCGTCAGCTGCGGATCAGCCTCCGTCGCGCGGCGGTGATGCCGGCGCCGATCAGGAAGAGGAAGCCGCCAAGAGCGCCGGTGCCGATGGGAAGGCCGGTCTCGGCCAGCACGGCCCCGGTCGGGCCGGACGTCGCAGCCGCTCCAAGAGTCGCTGTGGCCGCCAGGACGCCGCCGCTGGCGCCGCTGGCGTTGCCACCCGCGGTCGCGCCTCCGACGCTGCCGGCGCCAAGGCTGCCGGTGCCCGTGCCCGTGCCGCCATTACCGCCGCCGGACACGCCACCACCCGACACACCACCGGAGGGCGTGGGGGTCGTGCTGGTCGCGGGGGTCGGGGTGGGTGTGGGGGTTGGCGAACCGCTCACTGCGGGCGTCGGGGTCGAGCTAGGGGTCGGCGTCGGGCAGTCGGAGTCAATCCAGAAGACCTTCTGCTTGCCCGTGGCGTTGGTGCCGTCTTCATGGGCGACGATCTTGTAGTGCCCGCTCGGCAGGTTGACGTCGCCGTAGATCAGGTAACCCTCGTAAAGGGCGCCCTGCGGAGCGGCGGGCGATTCCGGCGTGAGCTTAGTGTCGCCAGTTGCGACGATGGCGTTGCCGGTTGGAGGCTGCTGGTCGATCGTCCAGCTCACCTGCTGATTGGAGAAGTCATATGCGTATACGTCGAAGGACGCCGGGCAGCCCGTGATGTGGGGATCGTTCTCCGGCGGATAGATCGAATCGCTGTGGGTCTTCACCTTGATCGAACCCGCGTTGGCATCTCCAACGGCCGCGGCCGGTACCGAGGCCAGGAGGGCGCCCCCGACGACACCCACGATGACGGTTGATAGAGTCCAGGATCTCATCTTGATTTCGTGCTCCCCCGGTGATTGCCACAGAGCGCCTCAAGACCCGGATCAGCTAGCGCCGCCGCCGAGCCTAAGCGCCTGTCGGCGAACTAGCCCGGTCAGCCGGGCACTGTCAGCTCCGGCTGCGCCTGGAGGACCGGATAGACGAGACCCGCCTGGCTCACCACCTGGGTTCCCAGCGGATAGGGGCCGATCCAAGTGCTCCCCGACCGCCACCACCAAGAGAGGTCGTAACTAACACTGGCGCCAACCGAGTAGCCCGTCGCCGACTCCGCGTCATATGCGTGCTGCACGCTAGAGGGCGTGGGGTATGCCGATCCGAAGCCCGCACCGCTGAGCGCGCCCCCGTCGCCGAAGGACCAGTCGGCCGAAGCCGGCTGGGCGACAACCCGGTAGGTCACGCTTCCCGCGGTCTCCACGGTGACTAGCGGCGCCGGGCTCGGCCGCAGCCAGAACCAGCCTGGTAGCCCGGCCAGCCCCGGTACCGGGTCGGCCGCGACAGCGCCCGGCGAGGGCGCCGATGGCACGGGCGGCGGCCCTGCCGGGCTTCCGCATACCGACTGGGGAAGAGTGGTGTTGCCGAGCGCGTCGAAGGCAGTGACGAACGCACAGACGGTGTCGGCCGGCGTGGCGGGCGTCGCCAGCTGCACCGGGGTCGTGGTGGTCCGGACGTCGATACGCGGCCCGTGGTTGATGCTGAGCCAGGAGGTGTAGCCGCCCATCCCGACGGCAACATAGTCGGCGCCGCTTCCGTCGCCCTGGTCGCTCACCGGGTTCCAGCCAAAGACGATCGAGGTCGGGGTGACGGAGGTCACCCGCGGCGCGGGGTTCTGCGGAGGGACGGCGTCCACGTAGAAGTCCGCGACCGGGGTCCCGTACACGTCGGCCATGTAGGGCGCAGGGGTCGGCGACCCCCACCAGCCCATTCCGCACTGGCCGCCAAAGGTGAAGTTGTAATAGGCCACGTACTGCTTGACGTGCCCGTGGACCGCCCAGCCCCAGTCGCTGAAGTTCCAGTGCGCCGTGTTCGGATAGGTGAGGTGGTGGACGATCTCGCGCCAGCCGCTGGCGTCGCCGGGAGTGCCGCGAAAGTCGCCGTACCAGTAGCCGTACCAGTTGTCGTAGCCGGGGTCGGAGTGGTAGCCGAAGAAGGTGTTAGCCTCGGGGTTGTAGGCGACCGTGGGGTCGTTGGAGACCGGGTAGGAGGCGTAGGTCGCGGGCAGGAAGGACTGCGCCGGGCAGAAGCCCGACGGATCCCCATAGGGACTGCCCCAACGGGCTGCGATCGCCATCCGCGGGGCGAAAGAGGCCACCAGCGCCAGGCCGACACAGAGGATGGAGCAGAGCCTCGTCATGTTCGCCACCACTGGTCGGGCGGGAGGTCGCGCGCGTCCACGATCAGCCAGCGGCCGCCTGACCAGCGCACGGTGGCCAGCCACTGCCGCACGATCCGCGACCAGGCGGGGCCCGGACCGGCCGCGCCGTCGAGCCGCTCCTGGCCAGCGATCTGGAGGGTGCCCTGCCCGCCATCCTCGGAGGCGGTCCAGTGGACCAACCGCCGGCTGGAATCCTCCTCTTCGACCCGGGCCCCGTGGCGCCGCAGGGCAGCGAGCTCGGGAAGAAGGGGAGCGATCGCCGAGTCGGCGAAGAGGGGCCTGAGGGGAGCCGGATCGGCCGTCGCGAAGGCGGCTGCGCGGGCTGAGTCCGCGGCCACCAGCAGCTGCGTCGCGAGTGACTGGTCGAGCGCCGGGGCTCGCAGCGCCGCGGTCACCGGCGCGCAGGACATTCCGAAGGCAAGTGCCGGAAGCAGCAGGACGAGGCAGCCGAGCCGCTTCATGGCAGCGACGCACGGTATCGGCGGCAGGCCTCGAGCGCCAGCTCCAGGCACGCCCGGCCGAAACGCGGCGATCCCAGCGACGCGGGCACCCCGCGGGCTCGGCTGGCCAGCTCACGAGCGCCGACCAACGGCAGGCGGTGGGTCGCCGCCGAGGGAACCGGCAGGACCCGTTCCAGGCCGGCCAAGGAGCCGTTGAGGACCAGCACCGTCCGCTCGGCGGGGAGCAGACGAAGATAGCCGGCCGCCATCTCGAGGCTCTCGGGCAGGAGGTCGGCCGCGACCAGTGTGAGGTGGGCTTCGAGGGGCATCCGGGAGAGACCGTGCGACCCCACCAGGAAGCCGTGCTCCCAGCCCACCACGGAGACGCCGGAACCAGCGGCGGCAGACGCGAAGAGGCCGGCCAGACCCTCCTGGAGGATGCGGGCGAAGGTCGGTGCCGCCGGCCGCGCGACCTCGACCCGGAGCCCGCGGTCCTCGGCGAAGATCGGCAGCAACGGCCGCAGCCAGCCCGGCCGGGAACAGACCGTGATCGCGCGGGCCTGCTCGGGCAGCGCCATCCCGCCCTCGATGACCCGGAGGTCCACCGCCGGCGGGAGCAGGTCGGCAAAGTCGAACCGGAACCTGATCGCCTCACTCATGGCCGGCAGGCTAGGTCGCCGGCCCGGGATCTCCAACCAGGGCGGTTAAGAGCGGCGCACACCCTGGCGCGGTTACCTTGGATGCGGTGGAGGGGGTGGCGGAGGCGGCCGGCCGGCACCCCGCCAGGATCCTGCTGGCGACCCTACCGCTCCAGTTCGCCTTCGGACTCGTCTACTGCTGGGGCGCCCTCGCGCCCTACGTCGCGCGCAGCGACCACTGGCCCACCCTTCTCCTGAGCGCCGTCTTCAGTGCCACTCCGGTCGGCTACGGGACCGGGATCGTGGTCGGCGGCCGGCTAGCTGACCGGGTGCCGCCGCGCCGCCTTTGCTGGGCAGGGATCGGCCTGCTGGCGGTCGGCGCCGGCATCGCTCTGGCGGCGCCGAGCGGACTCCTGTTCGTGCTCCTCTACTCGATGCTCGGGCTCGGGCTGGGAGGCGGCCTTGCGCTCGCCGGGTCGATGGCGGCCGCGCGCCACGCGATGCCGGACCGGCTCGGCACCGCCTCCGGGCTGGTCACCGGCGCCTACGCCGTCGCCGCCCCGATCCAGGTCCCGGTCATCAGCCTCCTCGCCGCCGACCTCGGCTGGCTCACCGCCCTCCGGCTAATGGGCGGCACGATGCTGGCGCTCGCGGTGGTGCTGCTGGCGACTATGCCAGCGGTCCCGCGACCCCGGCACGCGGGGGGCCAGGCTCGCCGGCATCCGTCGATCGCCAGCCTGCTCAGCCGGCCACGCCTCCTGACCGCGCTTTTCCTCGAGGTCGCGGGGACCCCGCTGGGCGCCTATGCCTTCGTCAACGCGGCCGCCTACGCCCGGGACCTTCGGTTCGTCGCCCTGCTGGCGACGGCGGCCATTACGGCGGTTGCCGTCGGCAACGCCGCCGGCCGAATCGTCGGCGGCGCGGCCTCTGACCGGGCGGGCGTGGACCGTGTCTTCCTGGTCTCGTTGCTCCTCAGCCTGGTGGCGGCGTCGTTGCTGGCGCTGCACCCGACGGCCGTGGGCGTCGTCGTCGGCGCGATGCTGGCGGGAGCCGGCTTCGGCGTCCCCGCGGGGGTGATAGGGAGGCTGGCGGAGGACTCCGCGCCCGACGCCCCCAACTCGGCGTTCGGCCTCATCTTCACCGGTTTCGCCGCTGGCGCGGGCGGCGGCTCGCTCCTCGGCGCGGCCATCGGCGGCCCCCTCTCCTACCTCGTGCTCGGCCTGCCTTCGATCGGAGGCCTGGCGATCCTGCTGATCCGCGGAAGGCTTCGGGGCGGGCTTCGGAGGGACCTCGAAAGCGCCTAACTTTGGACCCGCGCGATGTTGCTGAAGTGTTCCAACCGGTGTGGCGGACAGCTGTTCCGGGCGCTTTTCGCCGAGGTGGACCTCGACGGCGAGGGCGAGTACCAGGGCCACTGCGTCCTCCAGCCAAGCTACCTGTGCCTCAACTGCGGCAGCCCGGCCCTCGACCTCGGTGAGGTGCCTGACGCTCTCCGCGAGGAGGCCCTGGAGGACGAGGCACCGCCGTCGGTGGAGATCCTCTGTCCCGTCTGCGAATCGCGGGTGGTGGTCGGTCCCAACCGCGAATGCCCGAACTGCGGGGCGTTCCTGGAAGAGGTTGAGATCGAGAGCTAGTAGCGGTCCAGGCTGGCCGTCCCGGCGAGGACGTCGAGCATTCGACGCGCCGCCGACCCGTCCCTCAGCCTGACCGCCCGCCGGAGCACGCCGATGGCTGCCGGGGTGTCGAGGTCGGAGTCGAGGGCGCCATCGAAATCGGCGGCGAGCTCGCGGGCGGGCCGGCCGTCGGCCGGCAGGGCCGCGATCCGCCGGACCAGCCCCTCCGCCGCCTCCAGCCCGCTCCAGCTGAAGGTCCAGTCGCGCCGGTAGTGGTGGGAGGCGAGGTAAACCCGCAGCCCCGCCGGAGATGCGCGCTCGAGCGCCTGCCGGATGTTGACCAGGTTGCCCAGCGACTTCGACATCTTGTGGCCGTCGTATCGAACCATGCCGGCGTGCATCCACGCCCGGGCAAAGGGCACGCACCCGGTCAGCGACTCACTCTGCGCCCGCTCCGACTCGTGGTGGCTGAAGATCAGGTCCCGACCGCCGCCGTGGAGCTCCACCTGTTCGCCAAGGTGACGCATCGCCATCGCGGAGCACTCGATATGCCAGCCCGGCCGGCCGGCGCCGTAGGCGGACGCCCAGCTCGGTTCGTCCGGCGCCGACGGCCGCCAGAGGGGGAAGTCGAGCCAGTCGCGCTTAGTGCCTGGGCCCTTGGTCCCGAGCAGCTCCTCAGCCCGGAGCTTGGCCAGCATCGAGCGCCGGGACCGCCCCGACAGCTGGCCGAAGCCGGCGTACCGGGACGCCTCGAAGTAGAGCGACCCGTCGGCGGCGTGGTAGGCGAAGCCCTGGGCCGCGAGCGCCTCGGCCGCGGCGAGGATGCCCGGGATCTCCTCCGAGACGCGGGGCATGACGTCGGGCGGACGCCAGCCCAGCCGCGCCATGTCCCGCACCAGGGCTGCCTGTTCGCGCTCGGCGAGGTCCTTCCAGTCCACGCCGTCGCGGCGAGCTCGCTCGAAGAGCGGGTCGTCCACGTCGGTGACGTTCTGGACGTAGAAGACGCGGAGACCCTTTGCCTCCAGGTGGCGAACCAGGACGTCGAAGGCGCAGAAGGTGAAGGCGTGCCCCATGTGCCCGGACTCGTAGGGCGTTACGCCGCACACGTAGAGGCGCACCAGCGGGCCGCCGTCGACAGTCGCCACCGGGAGGGGCACGAGCCGCCGGCGGAGGGTGTCGTAGACGCGGATGCCGGAGGACTTCAAAGCATGGCCATTATTTCGCGCCCCGCGCGCCGACGAGGTCAGGACGCCCGGCCGGTCGCCTCCTCCTGGAGCTCGAAGATGTCGTCCAGGACGCGATCGACCCGCCTTCCCTCCAGGCGGTGATCGGGTATCAGCCCGGCAAGACCAAGAAGGTTGCGGAGGCGGCTGCCCAGAGGAGCGTCCACCCTCGCCTGCCCGCGCTCGAGGGCGTCCTCAAGCAGGACCAGGCAGGCGTCCAGAACCTGGAGCCGGTGGCGGCGCTGGGGGAGAGCGCTCACGGGGCGTAGACCAGGACTTGGCCGGCGACGACCTTGACCTGGACGCCCGGCAGTGGAGGGAGGTCGTAGCTGACCTCGGTCGTCCGACCATCCGGCGCGAACTTCACGTCGTGGCAGGGGCAGACGAGGACGCCCAGGGGCGCGGCGCTCCAGTTGAGCGTGCAGGGCCAGTTGGCGTGGGAGCAAATGCCCGAGATGCCCCTGACGCTGTCGCCGTCGCGGAAGAGGAAGGCGACGACGTCGCCCGCCACGACCCGGGTCGGGGCAGATTGGCTCAGGTCGGACAGGAGCGCCACCGGCACCCAGCGGCCGGCGCCCGCTTTCATGACACCACCCGCGATGGCGGGGGCGCCGCGCGCGGGCGCCGTCTCGGCGCCGCCCGCCAACCGCCCGAGCGCGGCGGCGCCGGCCACACCGGCGGCGAGGCCGGCCACGGCGCCGAGGGCGGTCCGGCGGGTCACCTGGGCGCGATCCTCGCCGGCCAGCAGCGCCGTGAGCCGCCGGCGGAAGGCAGGAGTCATCCTCGGATGAGCCTCGCGCACCGCTGCGAGCTCGGCGGCGAAGATGATCGCCTCCCGCTCCCCTGCATCGCGGGCCTTGACCCGAAGCCGCCGGCCCTTCAGGAGGCCGTCCACGGCCCGGTCGATCCTATCCTCCAGGTTCTCAAACATCGATCTGAATCCTGGCGGCCGCGCGCAGGGCGCGCAGCTGCATGACCTTCACGCTTCCCGGCGTCGCCTTCATCTCGGCAGCGACCTCACGAATCGAATACCCGCGCAGGAAACGCAGCTCCAGCACTCGCCGGTAGTTCTCGGGCAGGCGGTGCAGGATCCTGGTCGCCCGGTCGGCCGCCTCGGTCGAGTGGGTCACCGGCGGCGGTGCGCTGATGAGCCCTTCTTGGAGCTCTTCCTGCGAGACGCCGAACCGCGCGGCCCAGAACCCGCCCAGAACCGAGCGGGCGGTCGCGAAAAGGTAGCCGCGGATCGACGAGCTGCTGGCGCCCTGGCGGAGCCGGGGGATCGCCTTCAGCGCCACCTGTTGAGTCAGATCCTCGGCGTCCGGGCGGTTGCCCACCCGGCTGTAGATGAAGGCGTAGACCATCTCCAGTTCCTCCAGGGCGACCCTGGTCGGGTCGGCAGCCGAGCCCGCGGGAAGGTGGAGGACGCCTTCGGGCTGGGGATCCATCTAGGTGGCGTCGCGCGGGTTGTGACTCATCATTTGCATTCGAGCTGGCCCCGATCTGTCTTTACGGCGGCAGGTTACAGGGGGAGCGCACCGGAAGCGAGTACGAGGTGACGGGAATGGACAGCGAGCTGATGCGCAGGCGGCTGGCGCGGGCACGGATCGGCCACCTCGCCACGGCGGGTGCCAGTGGGAGGCCTCACCTGGTGCCGGTCTGTTTCACACTCGACGGAGAGTCGATCCACTGGGCGGTCGACTTCAAGCCCAAGTCCGGGCCCGACCTCAAAAGGCTCCGCAACCTCGCCGAGAACCCGCGAGCGGCGCTGCTAGTTCACCACTACGAGGAGGACTGGACGCGCCTCTGGTGGATCCGGGTGGACCTTTCCGACGCGGCGGTGGCGGACGGCGCCGCGGCAGGCCGCGGCCTCGACCTCCTGGCCGCCAAGTACGAGCAGTACCGCCTGCGAAGGCCCGCCGGACCCGTGGTCCAGATGAGCATCGAACACTGGAGCGGCTGGGCCGCGGGCCCGTCGGGGGAGCGCGACTAGACCGCGGCTCCCGAGGGGCCGCGCTGGAGGTCGAGGACCTGGAGGCCTCGACCTCGGAAGTGGTCGCACCGCCAGCAGAAGACGACCGCGTCGAGCCCGTAGGGCAGGATCCCCGGGACGAGGATCTCGCGCTCCCGCCGATGCAGCACCCAGCAGATGAGATGGTCGATCAACTTCTGGGCGGCGAGTGTCGGCGCGACTGGCTCCAAAGCGAATACGAACCTGTTAAGGAGCGGACAGGGTCGAAGCCACCGCCGACGCGTCGGAGTTCACGGCCAGGATTCCCCTCACCGTGTCGAGCCAGCTCGGGTCGCCGTCGTCGGCGCGCCAGAACCAGTACTCGGCACCCCAGAGCAGGATCGTCCCGAAGCCCTGCGCGCGGAGGCTGTCGAAGCGGGTACCGATGTCGGGGGCGAGCGTGCTCTTCGGATCGCGATAGTTGCCGAGGGACGATTCCCACGGTTCCCCCTGGGCCTCGGTGATCCCTGCCCGCTTGCCCTGGGTGGGCGCTACCTCCCGCCACCGGCCGGCCTTGGTCGTCCAGTCGGAGCCGGCATGGCTGATCCCCTCCTGGCCGAGGAAGCGATGGTCGATCTCGGTGTAGACGTCGAGGCCCAGAATGTCGTTGCCGCCGAGCAGGCCGAGGCTTTGTGCCTCGGCGGTGGAGGACTGGAAACCGAGGGGGCTGCCGAGGTCGAAGCCGGAGCGGTTGGAGGCGGTGTCGAAGAGCATGTTGAAGTGGCCGAAGCCGCCGACGATGAGTGGCCTCGTGGGGTCGGTTCCCCTGACCGCCGTCACCTCCTTCGAGAGGAGGTCCTTGTCGATGTACCAGCGGTGCGGTCCGGCGGGGTTTAGCGGCTCGTTCTCGACCTGCCAGGCGACCAGCGTGGGGTTGGAGCGGTAGCGCGTGACGGTCGTCTTGAGGAAGGCGACCACCCCGGCTCGAAGGTTGGTATCGGGACCCACGTCGCCGCCGTCACCGGTGGTCGGGGTGAAATTCGGACGGGATGTAGAACTCGGGCCAGCCCTCGCCCTTCATGCCGACCGAGAGAACCACCGGCTGCCCGCTCGCCTGCGATTCGTTGAGCAGCCAGTCGAGCTGGCCGTAGCCCTCGGAGTCGACCTGGTCCCAGTAGGCCGAGAGCCGGATGACCTTTAAGTGCAGCGCCTCCAGGCGCCTGGACGACCGCTGCCAATCGAGGCCGAGGAAGGTGGCGTGGCGGGGGCTGAAATAGTCCGATCTGGACCGGCACGGTGCTGGCGACGACCCGCGAGGAGCCCGGAGAGGTCCGGTCGAGACCCGGCTGACCTGGCAGCGGGAGGAGGAGAGAGACGGTGACCGAAATCGCCAATAAGATGGCGGGTCGCCTCGGGACCAGACACCTTCCTCGGGGTTGCCCACAGCCTAACAACAGCTGTGTAAATAGTTAGATCACCCTTAATGACACCCGGCTCCCTTCGGCCTGGGATCCGGCCAGCCTCTCCATGCGCATCGCTCTATCTTTATGTAATATTAGTGCTATCACCTTTTTCGGATATGCTGTACGCAGTAAGTAAGTTCACCGTTGGGGATAACAAATGGCAGCCCGATTTGATTTGTTGGTAGGTCGACAACCTCAACCGCGAGCACTCGCGGCGGGTGCCGACGCCACGGCAATGAGCCGTGATGAACGGGTCGCCCGCATCCAGCGCAAGCGTCTGATGAGCCGTGCCGCCGTCGCCCTCGAGAGCGTCCTGTGGCTGGCTGGAGCCGCTTTCGTGACCGCCGTTGCCATCGCCGGGATATCCGGCCTCCACTAGCTCTTCCCCCCCCTTCCCCGGCGAAAAGAGCTCGCCCTTCCGGCGGGCTCTTTTCATTTCCATCTCGGGCTCGCTGCTAGCGTGGGGCCATCCGCAGGGCGCCATCGAGCCGGATCGTCTCTCCGTTCAGGTAGGCGTTCTCGATGATCTGGCAGGCCAGTTGGGCGTACTCGGCCGGCCGCCCGAGGCGATGGGGGTTGGGAACCGAGGCGGCGAGCTCGGCCAGGATGTCGTCGCGAAGGCCAGCCAGCAGCGGGGTGTCCATCAGCCCGGGGGCGATGGTGCAGACGCGGATCAGCAGCGAGGCCAGGTCGCGGGCCGTCTGGATGGTGAGGCCGTGGATCGCCGCCTTCGAGGCGGTGTACGCAGCCTGGCCGATCTGGCCTTCGAAGGCGGCGATCGAGGCGGTGTTGACGATCACGCCACGCTCTCCTTCGACGGGTTCCAGCGACCCCATCCGGAAGGCGGACTTGCTCAGCACATTGAAGGTGCCGACCAGGTTCACCTCGAGGACGCGCCGGAACTGGTCGAGCGGATAGGGCCCGTCCTTGCCGGCCACCCGCCCGCCGCTGCCGATTCCGGCGCAGTTGACGGTGATCCGGTGCTCCCCGAGCTCGGCGGCAACGTCCAGCGCGCGGTTCACATCCTCCTCGCTAGTCACGTCGGTGGGCGCGAAGCGGCCCCCGAGCGCCTTGGCGAGCGCCTCTCCCTCGGAGCGCGGCAGGTCGACAATGACCACCCTCGCTCCCCTGGATGCAAGCAGCTCGGCGGTCGCCCGGCCGAGGCCGGAGGCGCCGCCGGTGACGAGGGCGACTGTTGATTCGATTCTCATCCCGCTATTGTCGAGTTCGATGACGCTGGTCCGCAGAGGCGACGAGATGGCGGGCGAGGTGCGCAAACCGCAGGGCAGCTTCACCGGGGAGGCCGTCCAGCGGCCGCTGCGCGCCCGGGAGGACACCACCGTGCGGGTCGGCTTCGTTCGATTCGAGCCAGGGGCGCGGACGCACTGGCACTCGCACAGCGGGGGCCAGGTGCTGCACGTGGTCGAGGGCGAAGCCGCAGTGCAGGAGCGAGGCGGCGAGCGGCAGATCCTGCATCCCGGCGATACCGCCACCGCCGAGCCGGGCGCCGAGCACTGGCACGGGACGGCCGGCGAGACGGCGCCGATGACGCACCTTGCCGTCACGATCGGCGAGGTCAGCTGGCAAGAGCCGGTCTAGGCGATCGCCCGGCGAGTGCGAGCCCGCTCCGGCTCCAACGTGTAGAGCGCATAGGCGCGGCGGATGACCGGTTGGGACGCGTTGCGGACCGGGTCCCCGGCATCCGTGGCTCGGCCAGCTGCTCGAGATCGGGCCGGAGGAGGCCCGCCGAGTCCGCCCCGAAGTGGACGTCGGCGCAGGCGGCGACCCGGATCAGGCGACGGTCTCCGCGCGACCGCCCTCGGCCAGCCTCACCACCGTCACCTGGTTGACGATCTCGGTGTTCGGCAGCAGCTCAGCCGCCACGTCCTCGACCGCCCCGCGCCGCTCGGCGGTGGAGGCCCGGCCCCTGAGAACGAGGGCTCGGTCCTCGAAGCTGCCGTCGATGTTGAGCTCGTTGACCCGCGGATCCTCGGCCAGGCGCTCGCGGAGATGGGCGATCAGGTGCGCCTCGTCCCGATGCATCGCCAGGGGTGCCGTCGCGGCGAACCGCTCATAGACGGCCACGTAGAGGTTCCGGATCCCTGGTCGGGAACGATCATGTCGTCGGCCTGGGCGCGGAGCAGAAGGCTCAGCACGCGCCTCGGTCCGATCCGAGCCGGCTGCACCAAGTAGTCCCAATCGAGCTCGGTCGCCGCGATGATGCCGAGCGCGTCGTGCCAGTAGCGCGGCGTGTCCTCGTCGGAGGCGATCGCCTTCATCACCACCAGGTCCTCCGGGGGCACGACCCGCAGGTTGACGCCGTGGTACTCGACCGGTCGGACCCGGGCGAGCATCTGCTGGTCGAAGTAGATGCCTCCCTTGGCGGTGAAGATCAGGTCGACCAGCACCCGGTCGCGGACGCATTTCGCCAGCCAATTGTGCTGGCTGGCCTTCGACTCGAAGCCGGCGGCCTCGAGCTCCTCCACCGTCCGGCGCACGTCCTGAGGCCGGATGAAGATGTCGACATCGAGCGTCCAACGCGGGCGGCCGAAGAGCGCCGACGCCATGGCACCCATCAGCCCGTAGTCGATCTCCGCCTTTTCGAGGGCGGCGGTGGCGTCGCGGACGACGGCGAGGAAGACCTCCTCGTCGACCTCCACCCGTTCGACCTCGTCGCCACTTTAGGGCTCCTGTGCGGATACCTCACAACCCCCTTGGCGCTATCCTTTAATCGTAGTCGCCCTTTATCATTGCGAGAGGGCGCGGGGATAGGTGGTCGGCGTGGCGTCAAGCCGAAAACGGCGTCGGACTGACGGCAAGGTGTCGCTGTCAAGCCGTTTCCTTGTCAGCAAGCGAAGCGTCTACTGGTGCAGGCTGCCTTGAGAAGTCAAAGATTTGCCGCGATCCAGAGGGCTTGTGAGACGGCTCATACCTCAAAGCGCTTTTTCGTCGGCGCCGCCGGCGTGGCCGCCATCGCCGTGGTTGCCTTCTCGCTCTGGCTTCTCCTCAACCTTGGCGGGATGCGCGTGGCGACCGCGGTCGACGACTTCGGTGA
>Ga0307372_10003204_pt1 | contig 26386 bp, 26 predicted proteins | sample OX1MG_FD_202533 | JGI IMG/M metagenome (GOLD analysis project Ga0307372, IMG submission 202533) | Soil microbial communities from Risofladan, Vaasa, Finland - OX-1 | ecosystem: Environmental > Terrestrial > Soil > Coastal area > Acid sulfate soil | place: Finland: Risofladan, Vaasa | collected... | reverse complement strand
GCCTGCAAGACGAGGCCCCCGCGCAACGAACGGAACTCTGGCTCACTGAGGACGCTCATGAAGGCGTCGAGCGTGAGACGCAAGTCCCGGTACTCCTCCATGTCGAGGTTGACGAAGGTGCCGTGTGATTCCGCCTCTCGATACAGCCGTCGCATCTTGGTCGCGACGCGATCGAGTGAACCAACGCGGTCAATCGTGATGATCTGACTTACCACCGAGGACAGCTTCACCGAGATGTAGTTGATCTCCGGTCGCCGAATGATTTCGAGTACTCGCTCGAGTCGTTCCTCGGCTTCGTGTTCGCCGAGCACAGCCTCGCCCAAGACGTTGATGTTGAGCGCAATGTCGTCGCGCCGTCGTCGCTCGAGATGCCTCTGAAGAGGAGCTTTTTCGTACGGGAGGATCAGGTCTCTCGAAAGGTGGCGAATCTGCCGGGCGACGGCCTTGATCACCGACGTCGGCGCGAGTCGTGAACTCGCGGCGAGGAACTTCAGACCGGCGGCGTTCAATAGGCCGAAACCTTCGACGGAGGCCTGGGCCGCGGCACGCCGGAAAATGTTCATCGAACTCGTGACCGAGTCAATTCGCATCACCTCGTCTGTCAACGTGATCGTGACCTCGAGAGCCCGTGGGTCGCGAAAGAGCCGTGAGAATCGTCGACGATTGGCATTTTCCGAGTGGTCGCGCAGACGCTCGGCTTCGTCAATGAGTTCGCGCGCGTTCTTGATTGCGCTATCCGCGAGTTCGTCGATCGACGGGTCAGTGGGAATTATGGACATCGACACCACGAAGATGCGCGGAGATGCCTGACGCTCGTCCCAAAATTACCCATCACCACATTCTCGATTCCTTCACCGTATACGTCGTTTCGACGTCGCTCTCGTTCGGTGGCCGTCGGAGTTTCGCAGCCACTGCCACTCGAACCGCTCAACGATTTCGCATCCGCGCGACCACTTCGTCTACGACTTCAGACGTCGAGGCTGAGCCGTTCAGGTCGAAGGTGCGGACGCCGTCCATGGCCGTGGAGAGCGTGGCGTTTCGCAACTCGTGTGCGGCTTCCGTGGCTCGCGCGTCGCCATGGATGCCAGCATGTTCGAGCACCGCAGCGCAGGCCAAGAGCATCGCCATTGGGTTGGCCACATTCTTTCCCTGGAGCGAAGGTGCCGTGCCGTGAGGTGCTTCGGCCATCGCCGTCGTCGGATGCAGTGCATCATCCAGTGCCAGAAGCACCGACTCGGCTCCCGCGATCGAACCGAACATTGCGAGCACGAGGTCACTCATGCAGTCCCCGTCTCGGTTCAAAGTGGGAATGACCACACTGCGATCCCACTGCTCGGTCATGAGTCCGGCGTAGGCGGCGTCGATCAGCATGGGGTGGTAGGCAACGTCGGGGTGTCGGATCGCGGCTCGGTCCATCTCTTCTTTCAGCATTCCTTCATATATCGCCGAGACGGTCCATTTCGGTCCTCCGTAGACCAGACCATTCATTGAGGCTGCGGTGACGAACGCGAACTCGGCCACAGACTGGCAGGTCTTTCTGTCGATGCGTTCCGTACGCCAGGCCGATTCACCGGATGAGCCCGGCTCACCGTCGCGTCCCTCGGCGGCGCCGTAGGCGTCACCCACGGCCATTCGTACGACGACCACGGGGTGTGACAGTGCCACGGCGGGGGCGACGCCCGGGATTCGGCGGCCGGTACGCACGATGACCGTGCCATCGATACCTTCGCGCAGGATTCGATTCGGGGATCCCACGCTGCCGATCTCGGTCGGCGTGATCGTGGCGGCCTTCAACCCAAGACCGGTTTCGACCATTGCCGCCGCGGCGTCATGGACGATCTGGTTATTCGTCGCGCGACGCTTTTCCAATGACAGGTCGAACCGAACGAGTTCGACGTCGAATCCGAGCACACTCGAATCGAGCACGCGCAGGGCCGCCAGGAGCAGTTCTTGACCGGTCTGGTCACCTTCGCAGACGACGATCGAGATTGTTTTCATTTCTCAAGGCTAGTGAATCAAGGACTCGGCACACTTCGTCGGATCCCCGATCAAGGTGTTAGTGCGAGACTCGTAAAGCCTCAATCAGCCCACGCGGGCAAGGCGCTCGCCGTCTTCACTGGTTGGCCAGAGCTATGGGACATCGCGATGCTGTGAACAACGCAATGTCGTTGGAGCGGTCGACGATAAAGGTTCGAGGATCACGACTGGCGCGAATGGTTGATTCAAATTCGATCGGTTCGAGCTTGGATGTGAAGTTCGCTCCCGACGCTAGGGAGATTTTGGAGGAATCCAAATTGCGGCCGATTCGTCTCCGTAGGACGCGCAGTCACCTTCGAGATATTTGATGCCGATCCAGCCGCAGACGAGAGCGTCGATGGCGTCTTCGAATCGCTTCAGCGATGTCGAAGGAAAGTTCTCGAGATCGATTTTGGCGGGCAATGGTATGTCGATCTTGCTGATCGTGAGGTCGAGTTGGTCGATGATCTTGCGCCAGTTCTTCACGATGCGTCGTCGGCGATCGGCGGGACTCTTCTCGGGCCAGTACTCGTTCACGCGACCGATCTTGTACTTGTAGCGGAACTCCTTGCCCAATAGTTGCAAGAGTGCGGGGTGGGGATAGACCTCGGCCAGGACGAAAGTCCTGCCTACGGGTGTGTCGATCGTGGCGACCGGATAGCCGAGCTCGTTGAAGCGCTCGGTCAGCTGATTCCCCAATTCACCAGGCCGGACCTCACTGGGCGAGTGCGTGCTGCAACCTTTGGAGCCGAATTTCCTCGACACTTCGGTGTCCGCCACTCGTCGCTTGCTAATCACCGTTAAGGCGATCGGCATGTCAATCGTGACGAGATCAATGGACTGGTCGCCGAGAAGTTTGCGTGCGGCGTCCATCAACGCGTCGACGTTGGGACGACCAGCGCTCGGAGTCTTTGACCAGTCGACGGAAACACCATTGGCCAGTTGCACGAACTGGTCATAGCTCGGACTTAGACCAACGCACTTCCAACGATCTTTGACCAGTTGCAACAGCGCGACGCCGCTTGGTTCGGTCGCGGTCCACGCCGGATCGAGCGCCAGAATGCTTGTCATCTTGGGAAGTTTAAACCTCACGAGACGCCGTTGCAGCGAGACGTCGATCGACTGGGTCGCGATGAAGTACGGGTGTGATTAGACGAACTTGCCACATCGGCTGTCAAGATCGAAGTGGTCTCGTCGCGGCTAGGAGTGGGCGAACACGCTCTTTAGTGCTTCGTCAAGATCGGCCCAAAGATCCACCGGGTGCTCCAAACCGACGCTGAGTCGAAGTAATCCCTCGGGCACGCTCTCCTCGCCCTTCCAGCGTGATCGTCGGTCAATCGTGGTTTCGACACCACCCAGACTCGTGCCTCCGACGATGAGTTGCAACGATTGGACGACCCGATCGGCGCTCTCGGCGTCGTTCACTTCGAAAGAAACCATGGCGCCGAATCCCCCCATCTGGGAGCTCGCGCGTTTGAAGCCGGGATCCGAAACCAGTCCGGGGTAGCGTACGCGCGAGACGTGGCGATGGTCGTCGAGACGTTCGGCCAGCTCCGCAGCGCTGCGCTGTTGTCGAGCGAAGCGAACCGGAAGCGTGCGAAGTCCGCGAAGTGCGAGAAAGGCCTCCATCACTCCGGGAACGGCGCCCTGCGTCGTACGCCACTCGACCAGTTCGTCTCGGCGGCCTTCTTCGGCGACGATGACCGCCCCCATAAGCAGATCGGAGTGTCCGCCGATGTACTTAGTCGCAGAATGCACGACCGCGCTTGCGCCAAGCGCCAACGGTTGTTGCAATATGGGCGTCGCGAACGTGTTGTCGACGACGGCGACGATCCCCGTGTCGCGAGCAGTTCGCAGTATCGTCGGCAAGTCGGCGACGCCGAGTAACGGGTTGGTCGGGGATTCGAGCCAGAGCATGTCAACGCCCTCCATCGCGTCGAGAACCTCGGTGGTGTTGACGACGTCGACCGCGCGCGTGCTGAGACGACCCTCTTTCTCCAAACGTTCGAGGAGCGCGCGCGTTCCGTTGTAGCTGCCGCTTGGATAGACGACCTTCGTTCCAATGGGCAACGACGCGAGCAAGGCTGATACAGCGGCCAGCCCCGAGGCGAACGAGACGCAGTGGCCCCCTTCGAGTTCACCCAGAGTCTCTTCGAACGCGCTCCAGGTCGGATTGCCCCAACGGCCGTAACCAATATGACCTCCGTCGCGGTAGGTGGATGCGAAGGTCGGTGGCACGTTGAAGGGACCGCCGGGCGACGGCGCTCGGCCGGCGACGACGGCGAGTGTTTCGGCGTGCCACTTACTTGATTCGGTCATCACTTCAGTATGGCGGATGACCTCGTGGCGTCTAGCGGGATGACAAAAGAATGCCGTGGCACAAAAAAGCCCGCGCCCTGCAAGAATGAACTCGAGAGCGCGGATTCAGTGGTTACTTAGTGGTTTATGACTCGTCTTCAGCCAACAAGCGGTAGATCGAGCGTCGAGCGTCGGCCAGGATGGTCGCCGCTTTTCGCGTCTGCGCGTCGGAACCGGCCATCGCCACTTGGCGAACCGAGTGGACGACCTGTCGGAGCGTTCCAAACAACTCCGACGTGGCGTCACTGACGTCGGCGGCCGCGGTCTCCCACGGCTTGCCGAGCGTGGCGCGATCCTTTTCGACCAGAGCTTTGCCCGTGGCCGTCAAGACGTACGTCTTACCGGACACCGTCGAAGAGATCTCGACGAGACCTTCGTCTTCGAGCTGTTGCAGAATCGGGTAGACCGATCCTGGGCTCGGACGCCACGCTCCGTTGGAGCGCTCGCTCAACTCTTGAATGATCTGGTAACCGTTGCGCGGTGATTCGTCGAGCAGGACCAAGACGGCCGCTCGAACGTCGCCTCGACGTAGACGCTGACGTCCGCGAGGGAAGCCACCTCGAAACATTTCGTCACCTCGACCGAATGGTCCGGCGCGATGGCCCCCGGGGCTTCGTCCGCGACTGCGTCCGTTTCCTCGAGGTCCACGGTCGCGCTCGGAGCGCTCACCGTGTTTGTGATCGTGAAATTCGTGATTCATGGATTCTCCTTTGTTGTATTTCATACTATAACGATATATCGTGATAACATGTTTGTCAAGGGGCTATGACTAGGGGGGGATGGTTGAACGACGAACTCGTCGGTTCAGTTGGCCAGGAATTCAGTCAATAGTAAGTTGAGTTGTTCGCTGGCACAGACCGGAATCCAGTGTCCGACGTGCTCAATACGCTCGTAGCGCCACGGTCCCGTGATGAACTGCGCCGATCCGGTCATCTGCGCTTCGCCGAGCGCCATGTCACCACGACTCCATACGCCCATCGTGGGACAGGCGACCGAAGGCAGATTGATGCCACGGCCGTCGCCGGCGAATGTTTTGGGCGAGATATTCGCTCGGTACCAATTGAATCCGGCCGTCAGTCGTCCGGGTCGTGAAAGGTCTTTGATTTGACGCTCCATGTAGTCGTCACTGCCTCGAAGGGCGCCGCCGTGCGCCCAGTTCCGGAATATCTCCCAGTCGTTCTCGGCGAGGCCAGTTTCGGCGACCCCCGGGAACTGGAACCACAACATGTACCACGAGAGTTGTTTCTGGAGAAGTCCGGCGCCGGAAAACGACTTTGGGTGTCCGACGGATACAGCGACCAGGCGTTCAACGCGCTCAGGCATAAAGATTGCAAGGAGCCACGCCAAAGCCGCCCCCCAGTCGTGACCCACGACCGCGGCACTTTCGATGCCGAATGCATCCATGACCCCGGCGACGTCGCCGATGACCTTACTGAGTGAGTACTCCTCGACGCCTTCGGGGTGGTCGCTTTCGCCAAAGCCCCGTAGGTCAGGTGCGATGGCACGGTGTCCGCTGTGGGCCAAAGCGTGCATCTGTGACCGCCACAAATGCCATGAATCGGGCCATCCGTGGAGCAGGATCACGGGCTGCCCTTCACCGATCACCGCCACGTTCAGTTCCACCCCGCCCACGCGGACTCGGCGTTCGACTATTTCGTTGTCAACCATGGGCGGACGTTAGCAAGTGATGAAACCTACGGCGTGAGGATCTTCGCGAATCGACGTGACGTGATATAGAGCCCGAGAAGCGCAATGGCGAATAGATAGCCCGCGCGAAAAATCATGATCCAGTCGAACTGTCCGAGCGAGAACCCTCGTAGGAGAGCGGCCGATTGATAGAGGGGGGAGACCGAGACGATCGCTCCGAGCCAACTCGGATACGAGGTGATGGGAAAGAACGTCCCGGAGAACAAGAACAGCGGCAGCTGCACCAGCGTCACGAGGTCGAAGTCCTGCCACGTTCGCATAAAGGTGCATGCCGCGAGGCCCATGCAGCTAAAGGTCAGGCTCGTGAGTAGCGCGCCCGGCCAACAGAGGATGACCCAGCCACTCCCGGCGTCGCCGAGTGCGGCCATGCAGATAATGAACGACGCCGAATACATGACGGAGCGCGCCAGCGCCCACAGCACTTCGCCAAGCGCGATGTCCGTCACTTCAAGCGGTGTGGCCATCAACGCGTCGTACGAATGGGAGATCTTCAATCGGAAGAACGTGTTGAAGATCGAATCGATCATCGCGCCGTTCATCGCTGAGGTCGCGAGCATCCCCGGCGCGACGAAGAGGGCATAACTCATGGCCTCACCGTGGACGTGGAGGTCGCCCACGAGCTTGTTGAGTCCGATGCTGATTGCGAGCAGATAGAAGAGCGGCTCGAAGAAGCCCGAAATCAGCATCACCCACTGCGCTCGGTAGATCATGGCGTTTCGTTCGAGAACGCGCAGTGATCGACGTGATCCGATCATGGGGAAGGCGCGGGTAATCATCAGTCGGTCAGACGGCGCCGCATCGTGCGTCGTCCCCACATGATGCCGACGATGGTCATGGCCACGAGTACCGCGACGTGGGCGAGTTGCGGCTCAACCGCGCCCTGGCCGAAGGCGGCGGCGCGCGCGAGCGCCACGCCGTGATACAGCGGGAAGAGCTGAACCACCGGGCGCAGGTAGCCCGGGTACGCCGACAGGGGATAGAACGTCGCCGAGAAGAGAAACATCGGGACGAACGCGAATCGGTACAACGTCGTGAAGGATGCATCCGACTGACACTTCGCGGCGTAGGCCACCAAGGGTGCGGAGAAGGCCAACGTGACCAGGGTCCCGATCAAGGGGAGGGTCAGAGACCACCACGACTCGAGCGCGCCGAAGCAGCCGATGATGATTGTGTAGACGACCGCGGTGGCGAAGGCGCGGGTGGCGACCCAAGAGAGTTTGCCGAAGAGTATGTCGTCCGGTTCCAGCGGCGTAGTCGCCGCCGCGTGATACGTGCGGATCCATTTGAGTGAGGCGAGGACCGGCCAGAGCGACTCACCTTCGCCCAGCTGCATGGTCGTGGTCGCGAGCAGGCTGGGAGCGATGTAGTGAAGATAGGTCTGGCCATCCACGAGCCCGGTGTGACGCGACACCAAGTGACCGACGCCAATGCCGAGTGACGCCAGAAAGAGAATCGGGAAGAGTATGGAGCTCGCGACCGAGCCTCGCCAGGTTTGGGCGTAGTACTCGGCGTGGTAGCCCCAACTTCGGAACCACCTGGAACGTCCCGCATCAGTGTTGGTCGACGGAAACATCGTTACTCCGTGAGCGATCGGCCGGTCAGGTGCAAGAAGACGTCTTCCAGCGAGCTTCGTCGAACGAGGGTGCTCGACGGCGAGATGCCCGCCGCGTGTACCTGACGCAGGGTCTCATCGCCATTGTCGACATAGAGCAAGACACGATCGGGCAGAACCTCGACTCGCTCCGCGAACGGCGAGAGCCGACCGAAGTATTCTTCGTGATCGTCCGTCATGAATCGCAACTCCACTACTTCACGAGTGGAATAGCGTTCGATCAGGGTTCGCGGTGCTCCCTCGGCCACGATGGAGCCCTGGTCCATCACCACCAAACGATCGCAGAGTTGTTCGGCCTCGTCCATGTAGTGCGTCGTGATGATGAGCGTCACGCCTTCTCGCTTGAGCCGATAGAGACGATCCCACACCAAGTGGCGAGCTTGCGGGTCGAGTCCCGTCGTTGGTTCATCGAGAATCAGAATCTCCGGTCGATTCATCAACCCGCGCGCAATGGTGAGTCGGCGCTTCATTCCACCGGAAAGATTGTCGACTTTGTCGTTGGCGCGCTCCGAGAGTTGGGTGAACTCCAAGAGTTCCTTCGCGCGTTCGCGCACGACTTGTCGCGAAAGGTCGAAGTATCGACCGTACATTTCGAGGTTATGGCGAACCGAAAGTTCTAGTTCGAGCGAGTCCTCCTGGGAAACGACGCCGAGTCGGCTTCGGATCTCGGGCCCGTCGGTGCGAGGATCGAGACCGAAGATGGAAATCGTTCCGTCGGATGGTCGCGATACCGCAGAGATCATCCGCATCGTGCTGGTTTTCCCGGCGCCATTGGGTCCAAGGAATCCAAAGCTCTCGCCTCGATTGATCGCGATGTCGATTCCTTTAACGGCCTCAAAATCGCCAAATCGTTTCACCAAATGGTGCGCTTCGAGGATGTGTGTCTCGGTCACGACTCACCGCCGCCGTGTCGCACGACGCGCTCGACCGTCGTTGAAGAACTCTTTACTGTGAACACGAGTGTCGCGTCCCCCTTGACTGTGTACTCATGTGACAGCGTCCGAACTATCTGAAGAAGAAAAGTGTGACGCCAAATTGCATCCGAATTTATAAGTTACTAGGACCTCGTGACATCGAATCGGCACTCTCAAATCATGAGTTCGCGTCCCAGAGTGATCGAAAAGTCCGTCCCGGTTTCCTCGGGATTCGTAGGCTACGAGCAATGGGTCAATTGACGGTCGCGGGGTGTGCGAACGAATTGGATTCTGAACTGTTTCGTATCGTGACGACCTGGAACGCGACGCGATGATGGAAGACGCCCCGTCACCACGAGTGCCGTTGTTAACGATTGCGCGCGAATGGACGCGTATGGGTTGTATTGGATTCGGTGGACCACCCACGCATATCACGCTGCTTCGGCGCCTCTGCGTCGAACAACGTAAATGGATGGATGAACGAGAGTTCGAAGATGGCGTGGCCGCCACCAGCCTCCTACCGGGTCCGGCTTCGACCCAATTGGCGATCTACTGTGCCTGGCGGTTGCGGGGAACGGTGGGCGCGATCATCGGCGGGCTTTGTTTCATCGTGCCCGGTTTGATTCTCATACTCGCGCTCTCGGTATTATTTCTCGAGCGGCACGCACCGGAGTGGGTCTTGGGAGCCGCGGCTGGCGCGGGTGCGGCCGTGCCCGCGGTTGCACTCAAAGCTGCGTGGACCCTCGCTCCGGCGAGCCGAAGGGCCGCGGCTAATCGACGAGCCGCGCGCGCTCGGTGGATTTCATACGTCCTCGTTGGAGGTGCCGTTGCTGCGAGCGCCGGGGAGTATTTGGTTCTAGCTCTCATCGCGTGCGGGTTGCTGGAAATTGCAGCACGGGGGCGTGAGCGCCGAGTTCGATTGGGTTCGGCTCGGGTCGCATTGCCCGGTGTGCTGGGTCACATTCGCGGTGTCGGTGGCGTTGGCGCAATCGGTTGGGTGGCCCTCAAAGTTGGCGCACTCTCCTACGGCGGTGGTTTCGTGATCGTTCCCTTGATGCAACACGACGTCGTGGACACTTACCACTGGATGAGTGGAACGCAGTTCTTGAGTGCGGTGGCGCTCGGACAATTGACACCGGGCCCGGTCGTGCAGACAGTTGCTGTCGTCGGTTACGCCGCAGGCGGCATCGGAGGGGGCTTGCTTGCGGCGTTGATCGTCTTCACCCCATCGTTCCTCTTCGTGTTCGCGGGTGCCCCCCACTTCGACCAGGTTCGCGAAAACGTATCAGTCCAGTCGTTTTTTCGCGGTGCCGGACCGGCGGTTATTGGCGCCATCGCCGGATCGGCCATACCGCTGGGGCGGTCACTTGTACACGTGTGGCAGATTCCAGTTCTCGCGGGGGCGTTGGTTCTACTCTTCGTCCTACGGCGCAGTGTGGTGACGTGCCTCCTCCTCGCCGGTCTGGTGGGCCTGCTTTTGGGTTTGTCCGGCGTGTCGGTCTAATTCTGCGTGGCCGATTCACTGAATGGATTCGACAGACGACTCGCTAGGTGGTCGGTGAGCTGATTTGCGCCACCAATGTTGACGGACATCGCGTTAGCGTTGGTGGATGAAATCTGCTCGTCTGGTGCTCGTGGCGGCGCTCGGCGCCATTGGGCTCAGCTCCTGCGGAGCGGCCGTTCACGCGAATACACCGTTCGTCGCGTCGAAAAATTGCACGATCAGGGCCACGAACGTTGATTACGCGGGCTGTGACCTAGCTCATTATGACCTGAAGGGCCTTGACCTTTCATCGGACAATTTTCGTCGAGCGAATATGTCGGATGCGAACCTGGACGGGGCGAATATACAAGGAGCTGACCTGCGCGGTGCCAAGACCGTTGGCATCATCACCAACTCATCGACGGTGTGCGTGAACGCAAAATTCGGCCCCTGCACGCAGCCCAGCCTTCGCAGCGTGAGCCGGTGACACCGCCGGGCGCGCTTGGTACGCTCCGATGAGGGCCAGCGAATGCCGCGAGGGGTGGTTAGTCGCATGACACATTTCACATCGAAGCGACGCGCTCACGGATCGACGCGACGACCGTGAACTATCTCACTCATCACTGGTCTTATCCGGAGATCGCACTGCTCGCCCTACTTATCGTCGGCGTTCACGAACGGGGCCTTCGCCGACTCAACGCCCGATCTACTCCCGCTCACGCCCGATCGCGACGACGTCGAATGTGGATGGCTTACGCCGGGATCGCCGTCGCCACGCTGAGCGTCGTCTCGCCACTGCAGTACTGGTCCATGGAGTACTTCTGGGTCCACATGATCCAGCACGTCACGGTCATGCTCGCCGCTCCTGCGTTGTACGTCGCGGGCGCTCCGGCGATTCCTCTGGTTTTTGCCCTGCCCGTCACAACGCGTCGAAGACTTCTTCGTCGAGTGTTCCTTCGCCCTGGACGAGCGCTGCTCCGACGGATCGGCGCTGTCGTCTTTTCTCCTCTGTTTGCCATCGTCTTCTTCAACGTGGTCATGATCGTGTGGATGATTCCGCGTGTGTTCAATCCCGTCATGGGTGTTCCCGATCTCCACGTCACGTTGATGCTGGGCAGTTTCTTCATCTCGGGGCTGTTGTTCTGGGCTCAGTTCATCCCGTCGCGACCGTGGCGACCGACGCTCTCGCCCTTCGCGCGCGTCGGCGCGCTGCTTTTCACCAACCTCGTGATGACGATCATCGCCATGGCACTGAGCTTCTTGGCTTCAGGGCCCTTCTATGACATCGGCAATACGATGCTCGGCGTGGCCAACATGTCCGGAATGACGCCCACGACGTTGAACCCTTTCGCCGACCAACAGATTGGCGCCGCGATCCTTTGGGTGTGCGGTGACTTTTGGTGCTACCCCGCGCTGGTGATGGCGCTGCGCCTCGCCACGAAACACGACTCGAACTCGAGCGCCATGGACCACATACTGCGGGGCCGTCGTTCGATGACGGTCGAGGAGTTCCGCGGTGTCAACGAAGACGAGTCCGTCACGTAGTCGCCCGGACAGCGAACGCTTCGATCTAGGTTGAGAGAGAGGACGCCACGGGGTGCGTGTCCTCGATCATGGGGATGAGATAGCCGAAGAAGGCCACGGACACGCCGAGAAACATCAAAGCCATACCCAAGAGCCGAATCGAATGGGGGACGCACAAGAAACCCCCGAGAGCACCTACGAGCACTCCGCAAAGTCCACTGATCGCCGCGACTCGGTCCACGCGATGACCCGGCTGTCGCGGTGTCACGCGAATCGCGACGGCGAGGGCCGCGACTCCCAACACTCCTCCGAGTGCGGCGTGGAACAGATAGATCGCTTCGCCTTGATGCGATAGCCAACCATCGGGTCGATTGAACGGGACGTACAACATACCGACCAAACCGACTATGAACTCGACTCCCACCGCCGCCAACATGACCATCCACACGATGCGCGGCACTTTCGGTGCGCTCTCGGTGGACGTGTCGTCGTGTAACGAACGCGCGGCCATCGTGTCGGCACCTGTCACTTCGCGAACACCCAACGGTGCGCCGAAGACCAAGAAGTTGTAGGTGATGAGGGCCACCGTCAGGTGCATGATCACGAGAAACACGACGGCACGGGTCGGTTCGTGCTTGAGATAAAGCCAGAGGTCCGGCAGCCACAGCACTAACGAGGCGACGATGGCCACGCGAAAAAAAGTATGGCGGGGCGTAGCGAGATATCGCGTGGCGGCGAACCACGCAGCGCCCGCCGCAGCCACGCCGACGACGGTAAGCGTGCCGTAGTCCGAGAGCCGAAAATGCGAAGAGTGTCGTAGGGGAGGATCGAAGGCCGTGGCCAACCACGCCAACGCGGCGTTCACGACGATTGAGGCGAGTGCCGAGACGGCTGTGATCGTGGCGACGCGAAGTCCGCTCGGCAACGCGCGCGTCACCGTCGCCGCGGGCGACGAGTCACTCATCGTGCGTTACGGCATCATCGTCATGGAGTGAATCCCCCGCTTCTTCGGCCCTTTGGCGCGCATCGAGTTTGGCCACTTCACCCTGCCAGGCGTGAAGCATCCCCTCGTATTCGGGCGCCACAGCGGGCTTCTCGCGCGGCCGTCTAATGGTGAAACCCGGGTGGAGAATCTTCCACCACATATATATGGCGAAGAGCCCGAGCAGGGGCCATTCGAAGACGTAGGCCCAACTGAGTTCGTTGCCCTGCTCGGCGCGACCGAGTTCGAAGAGAAACGCGAGTGTGCACAGCCCGAGGCCGACGACCAAGGTCACGTGCGTCCTCATTGCCGACGCGCCCGACAAGCGAGAAGTGCCTTTCGTTGGACCCTCCTGGGGCACCCTTCCGGTGTCGCTCACGCACTTACTGTACCCGCGCCATTTTGGCGTTTTGACGGCTCGATGAGCCACGTCACCTTCGTTCTACTGGCGCAGATCCTTGCCGCCCATATGGTAAAAATAAGGTCAAACAATGGGCAGCGAGATGACGACCGGTAACGAGACCTCGCGCGAGCCAGGGGAGTTGAACGAAGAGGAGCGCGCGTTACTCTTCGCGAGCGCTAATACCCGCCGAGACCGTCGGGGGGTCGTGCGCGCGGGACGCGCGACGGTGTCGACCAAGTTCATCGCGTGGTCGATCATCACGGTGCTGGTTCTGGGACTCGGGGGAGAGGTGGCTCAGCACTATTTCGCAACCTACGGCAAATCCGCGCCGCTTACTACGAGGTTTCCCGTGCGCACGGGCACGCCGACCACGGACCCTAACTTGCCCCCGTTGATCTCCCTCCAGGTGTTCATCGGGCTGAAGGACATTGGCAATGAGGTGGCCCCCAAGTTCTCCCTGCGCACACAGAGCGGTCAGCGTTGGCGCCTCGCGTCGCAAAAGGGCCACGTCGTCGTACTCGCCTTTTACAACTCGATCTGCAACGACATCTGTCCGGTAGTCGGTGCTGAGATACGCATCGCCTCTCACGAGTTGGGGGCCGACACGAGCAAGGTCGACTTCGTGATCGTGAACACCGACCCTAACGCGACCAAGATCTCTCCCTCAATCCCCGCTCTCGCGGAGCCGGGACTCACCGACATGCCTTCCGTCACTTTTTTGACCGGAAGTGTCGACACGCTCAATCACGTATGGTCAGCGTACGGAATCCGCATTGAAGTCGGCACCAAGTCGGATCAGGTGTCGCACAACAATGTGCTGTACTTCATCGGACCGAACGGCAACCTGTCGGCCTACGCATCGCCCTTCGGCACCGAGAGCCACGCTGGCGTATACTCGCTCGACCGTTCGAGTCTGCGCACCTTTGCTCGAGCCGTCGCGGAGACCGCAGATAGTCTTGTCCAGTGACTGACGAACTCTCGGATTTCGAGAAGGTCCCGTTCGATCCGGCGTCGATGCCGACCTCGTCATTGGGTATCTCGAAGGCTGTGTGGTATCGGCGTCCCTGGTTCATCGCCACCGTGTCGCTGATCCTGATCGTCGCCATCTCAGTCGTCATCGACCTGCCCCGTCCGATCACCAAGGTCCAAGACGGGGCCTCGCAGAATGCTTCGATCAAAGAGATGAACACCGATCTCGCCGAATGTTCTTTCGCCGTGAAGGAGTCATTCCACATCTACAACATGAATGTGCTTGGCAAATTAACTTCATCGGATTTGGCCCAGGTACCTAAACTTCTAAACGATGACGAAACCGCATGCTCGTTCGCCAGCCAGCCGATCTACGACCTCACGAACAACCTTCAAGTGCAAGACACCAAAGCGGGTAGGCACATCGACCGACTGAAGAGCGACGTCCAGACGTGGATGACCGACTTCGCGTTGGCGTCGATTCGAGATATCCAGTACCTCTTTAAACACCCCGGTGACTCGTCAACGATCCACCACCTCGGCGAGCAGGAATCTCACCTGGGTGCGCAACGCGCGCTGGCACTCCTCGATGAAGCGAAGGCTGACAGCGTGTTGAAGCTGGATCTGGTTCCGATCAAGATTCCGGTACTTCCGCACCTCGTCGGCACCTAGAGCATCGAATACGTTGGTCGTGCGATCGTGCCGATTTCGCGCTATCGTCACCGGCTATGAGAACTTCGGATCCCGAGAACATTCACCACGTTTTCGATACCAATTCGGTGATTCGCTGGCTCATTATCGCAATAGAGTACGCGATCGTGGCCAGCTTGATGCTGGTGGCGGGCATCGTCTTGGTGCGCACGCTCGTCACGTTCCTTAGCGACTGGAACTCGTTTCCTCAATCAGTGATGGCCGCCATCGACGGCATTCTCGTCGTGATCATCTTGCTCGACATCGCGCACACCGTCTTTGGCCACCTGCGGGCGTCGGTCTTTCCGGTGCGTCCATTTCTCATCATTGGAATCTTGGCGGGAGTCCGAGACATCCTGAGTGCGTCGGCTCACCTCACGCTCAGTGGCACGCTCACCTCGACCGACTTCCGTGACACGCTCATTTCGTTGGGCGTTGGGGTCGGGGTAGTGGTGCTGCTGCTGTTAGGTCTGCTTATCTTGCGCTTCGCGTCCCTGCCCGGTGATGACGGGACGCTCTAGGCGATCGCTGCGGCCCCATCGCAATCAGGGATTCGTGCCGAAGAAGCCTCGGGAGCGGTCGCGTCGTACGAGATTGTAGAGCTCTTCGTCGGGATCGTCCTCGGACTGCAACCATCGAATGAGATTGGCAAAGATGACCGGGAGGAAGGCGCTCGCGGCGGCGAACCATATCAGCGCCGTCGTGATCTGTTGGTCGAGTCCGAGGGAGAAGAACTGGCCCGAGACGTGACGGAATCCCGAGTACCACGTGCGCTGTGACATATCCATGATGTAGGCGAGGATCCACAACGTCCACATAGCGATCGCCGAGATGCCGATGCGGTAGGGCCGCGCGGTGGTCGGTCGAAAGGGCGCAGAATCGACTAACTCGAGCCAGAAGAGAGTTCCACCGACAGTGAGCGTGACAGACTCTGCGATCGAGAGCCAGGGGTGTCGGATCAGAGCATCGACGACGGGCGCCGACCGCCAGAAGATCGACTGTGCCACGAAGATCACTAAGAATGCGACGGCGCGGTGGTAACCCTTCGTCGTCGATCGACGCCGGACCACGCGATCGAGACGACGAGAAGGTGCTGGCGTAATCGGTTGACCATCGTTATCCGTGATTGGAGTTTCAAGCGACGTCAAATTGAACCAGCGCCATGGTCCGCCGACCACGATCAACGCGGGAATGACGACCGCGAAGAGAGCGAACTGCAGAGCCTGGGCGAATTCGTACCTACTCGTCAGATGTAGCGCGGGCGGCGTCAACACGAGTACCCACGCGACGATCCCCGTCGACGCGAGGAGATCGTGGAAGAGAACGCGGCGCGCTGAGATAGGCCGACGGGGCTCCGCAATCACTCCGAATGATGGCTCTGGAAGAATCCCCAGATCATGAGTCCGAACAGTGTGCCCAAGAGAATCGTCAACGATTCGATCTGTGGACCGATGAAGTTGTCTACGCCTGGAATCACGACCACCTCGACTCTCGTACGTCAACGCGTACCTTGATGAACACATTAAGCCTTCTCATTCGCTTTGACATCACAGGAGGTAGAACATCGCGAACAACAGCGTGCTCGCGAGCGCCACGAAGCCCAAGAAGTAGGTCATCGAGGCCACATTCGCGCGAAACGACTGCGCCGCGGCATCCATCGACAGAAGCGGAGCGGTACCGCCCAACTCCTTGCTCAGCCGCAGCGAACGCGCGACGGTGGTTTCCAACCAATAGGCGACGATGAATATCGTCATGATGTTGATCACCGAGTAGCCGATGAAGGTGGAGGCGTAGCCACTCGAACCAGGGAAGAACGGCACCGCCGTGAACTCCCATATCTGTAAGAAAAGAGCGAATACCGAGGCTACGACCCCGACCCAGACGGCGCCCTGCCACTCCGAGACGCCGCCCTTGCGAAGTCGGGACTGACCATAGATCGCCATCAAGACCGCGAGGAGTGTCAAGGAGTAGATGGTCCATCCGTACGCCGTGGGAGCGGTGATGTGATTCGGTCGCCACAACAGTCCGTTGTTACTCGAGCGCAGATAGAAGTAGCTGAACGCGAGCGACGCGAGTAGGAACGTGTACATCCCGATGAACAGTCTTCCCCCGCTCCAAATCGAGCCAATGTGCGCACGTAGTTCGAACTCGCGCTCTTCGGGAGTGTCGCTCTTCTTAATAATGTCAGTCATCTTGGTACCCTCTGCTCGCTATTGATCGGGGTCAGTACTGTCAGTGGCTGCACTCGCGGCGTGAACCGGCGGTGCGTTCCCGAAGTCCGCCAACACCGGTGCTCCGACTTCGCTGTAGTGATACGGGTCGGTCATGATGACCGGGATCCGCTCGAAGTTGTACGCAGGAATCGGCGTGGCGGTCTGCCATTCGAGTCCGAGTGAGTCCCACGGGTTCGAGGGTGACTTCTCGGGGGCGATGAATTGGGACCACATCAGATTCGCGACAAAGATCAGGAACGACGCGCCGAGACAGAACGCCGAAACCGAGGAGAAGTCGTTCAATCCCTGTAGGTTCTTTGCGTACGTGAAGACGCGGCGCGGCTGGCCCAACAGTCCGATAACGAACATCGGGAAGAACGTCAGGTTGAAGAAGACGAACATCGTCCAGAAGTGCCACAGACCCAACTTCTTGTTCGTCGTGCGTCCTGTCATCTTCGGTAGCCAGAAGTACAACCCGCCGAAGAACGCGAAGATGAGTCCTCCCATGATTGTGTAGTGGAAGTGCGAGAGCACGAAGAAGCCTCCATGCACTGTCACGTTCACCGGAACGTCGGACAAGAAGACGCCCGAGACACCACCGAGGAGGAAGTTGAAATACACGGCCATGCAGAAGAGCATCGGTACTTCGTACCTGATTCGCGCTTTATAGAGCGTGCCCATGCCCACCAGGAAGATGAACCCCGTCGGGATCGAGATCAGTTCAGTCGTCAGCATGAAGAGCGGCCGCATGTCCGGATCGATGCCGCTCTGGAAGATGTGGTGCTGCCACACGAAGAACGACAGCAGTGACACTCCAATCATTCCGGCCGCCGCTATTCGGTACGCGAAGAGCGGTTTCCTGCAGAAGACCGGGATTATCTCGCCGACGATGCCGAAGCCCGGCAAGGCCATGATGTACACCTCGGGATGGCCGAAGAACCAGAACAGGTTCTCCCACAGGTACGAGCTGCCGCCGTGCTCGGCGACGTAGAACGCCGTCTGGGCCGTGCGGTCCAGGATGCCAAAGGTCCCGGCCGCGAACAACACCGGCGAGGCCAGGGTCAAGAGTGCCGCGGTCGCGATCATGGACCACACGAAGACTGGCACCCGACTCCACGTCATACCCGGTGCGCGGTAGTTGATGATCGTCACCGCCAGGTTGAACCCAGCGGTCATCATTCCGACGCTGATGACCGCGAAACCGAAGAGATACGAGATCATGCCTGGTCCGGCCTGGGTCTGCAGTGGCGCGTAGCCCGTCCAGCCAGTCGGGAATCCGCCGAAGAAGAGGGCGGAGAAGATTACGAAGTAGCCGGCGACGAAGGTCCACAGACTGAACGCCTCGATGCGCGGGAACGCCATGCGTCGCGAGCCGATCATCAAAGGTACGAAGTAGTTGCCGAGTGGACCGACGACAACCGAAGACGCCATCATCATCATAATTGTGCCGTGTTCACTCACGATCTTGATGTAGGTGTCAGCGGCGAAGACATGGACCGTCGGATTCAACAGTTCGGTGCGGATCGCCATCGCAAGGAGGCCGCCCGTGAAGAAGAACCCGAGTACAGCCACCACGTACTGGATTCCGACAACCTTGTGGTCGAGGTTGTAACGGAAATACCTCGACCAGCCGGTATATTCCACCTCGCCCTTGGGCTGTCGGCCGATCATCTTGGCGAGCGGATAATTGAGTGCCCCGATTCCAAGGAGCCAACCGATGACCATGAACAGCAAGGCCAGCGTTACGGCGATGGAGTTCTGACCGCTGTTGGCGATGTTGCCGTACGTGTTACCTATGTAGTTGCCGAGCCAGTGACCCAGGATGTAACCCAGGAATCCACAGATGATCGCGGTACCGATGTGCTGACTCAGCCAGTCGCCCGCCCTCCCCTTGGATGCTTCGACGTTCGCGGGAGGCACCGAAGCCTCCACGTCAACCGGCCGTTCAGCGCTGATGGTCATCGCGCGTTCTCCGTTTCTACGCTCAACTTGTTCCGATGAAAAGTACGACGGTTACTCATGAGGGCTGCTTCGATCCGTACACTTCGACGGGGCTGTAGGGCACGACGTTGTCTGGGTAATAGCCGCCGTCGGCACCGTTCGCATCAGGGACGTAGGTCCACGCGAACGGCGGCAGGATCTTGGTGTTCGCCGCGTTCTTGGACTCCGTTGACGTCGCCCACGTCATGAAAGCCGATTGTGAAACGACGTGTCCCGGATTGAACATCGCTCCGTGCCAGATGCCACAGAGTTCACCGCACCGGACCTCGAAACTGCCAAGCTGCTCGGTACGGGTGAACGCGACGTTGTTGATCTGCGGGTTCGCGTCGGCCTTCACCTCGAGTTGATAGGCCCAGAAACTGTGAATTACATCGAGCGAAGTGACGTTGAAAGCAATCACCGTGTTGACGGGAAGGATGAGGTCCGACGACTCGAACCCACCGAAGGTGGGGTAGCGGTACGTGAACTTCCATTGCTGGCCGATCACCTGCACGGGAAGCACCTCGTTGGAGTTCGGCGACCAGGTCCCCGTGCCGGCGAGCGCCGCCGTCTCCGCCTGTACGGCACCAGCGGGCTGCAAGATGGGATTGGGTCCCTCACCACCACCGGAACCGCTGCCGACATAGAGCTCCACGGTGCCGAAACCCGCGAGAAAGATTACGACGACCGACGTGATCACGATCCACGAGACCTCGGCGCGCTTGTTGCCGGCGGCGCGCGGTCCACCGACCGATTCGGGAGTGTCCTTGTTTCGGGCATTCCACTTGATGCCCGCGTAGGCCAACCACTCGAACACTCCAATGACGACCGGTAGGCCGATCACCATGAGGATGTTGAAGTCGAGCTGGTCGTCTTTCGCCGACGAGGTCATCCGACCCGGAGGGATGTGCGGTCCGACGAGGAACCAGAAGAGGAGGTCACCTGCGATTGAGAGTACGACCCAGATGATGACGATGCGGCGAAAGTGGTTCTCTTCGCTACCCATTGAACTTTCTGGCGTCATGATTGACTCACCACTTCCAGTTCGCCGCCCATGTAGTTTTGCGTCGACATCGCGCCCCCGTTTCCATACAAGTAACCCAACGCACACGGCACGAAGCACTGCCAGTTATAACTACCCGGACCGGGCGTTTTGAAGCTGAACTTCTCGATGTTATGTGGCGAGTCGAAGTGACACGGGGCTACCGCACACGGATTGCCACTGACGCCCACCATTGGGACGCTGACATTGAGCGTCGGAATTGCGAATGTGTGGCCGACACCATTGCCGGTGTTGGAGTTAAAGACGCTGAAGCTCGTGCCATTCAACGTTGCCGTGTCGCCGATGGTTCCTTGCACCTGGCCCCACTCCTGATTGCGTAGCGGGCTGCCACTGTCGTACTGATACACCGTCATGTCAATGACCGTGTGCGCCGGCAACTCCCAAGACGTGTCGTGAACCCATTTACCGGTCGTCGGATTCTTGACGAGGTAGGACACCCACGAGGGGTGCGCTCCGAAGCCGATCGATCCCACCGTTTGTACAGTCAATTGCACTGGCTGACCCGCGGCTTGGGAGTTCGTGAAGTTGACCACGCCACCTGGAACGCCGGGATTCAGAAGGGAGGCCACAGCCCACACCACGAGACCCACGACAACCAGGAAGAGCCCAAGAACCGTTGCCAGTCTTCCCCCCTTAGACATAATTCAACTCCTCGCGACCGGGACGTCCCTGATGGGGCTCCGCACCCAGATTATCGACGCTCATCCCAAATGGAAAGACCTGAATTCGTAAAACATAAGATTATTCTTGGAATTTTCTTAGAATGATTTTGAGATACACATTGACCTCTACACCAGGTACCACCTCAATATTCGTCGTAGCCGAACGAACGTTTCTGAATGGACTGCATTCTCGCGTTATTTAATGCCTTCGTCGGAGAGCAGGTTCCGTAATTCGGACACGGTCGACGACTGTCCCGATGTGGTGACGATCGGATCATCGGGGATGACCCACCGAAGGTGGTGCTTCACGTCGATGATGTACATGAAGTCCGAGTGAATGCTCATCACATCTGATTTCGTCATCGAGACTCCGATGTCGTAGGACGCCCATACCTTTTGCATGACCGGTAACTTGCCGGTCACGTAGAAGAAGTTCTTGACGTGTGACAGGTCGCGGATTGCGATGAAATGTCGAAGGTCACTGAGCTGCTCGTGGAACGGATCGGCGGCCACCGCCACGATGTCCAGCTTCGCGTTGGTCGGAAGGTCGCTGCGTAGAAGTCGCAACTGCTGGGCGAGTAATGGACAGTCTGTCCAACAACGTGGATCAAGGAACGTTAGGAGCGTGACGTATCCTGGGTGTTCGCCCAGGGTGTACGGCTTGTTGAACTGATCGGTGAGCGTGAATTCCGTTGCTTTCGTCGCCCGAAGGGCTGCCGACGCCGGACCATTTTGAGCCTGATACAACGTCGTCTCGGCGCTCGCGAAGGTTGACGTGGCCATCAACGCCGCCGAGTAGACAATCATCGCCGTGGCGAAGGTCGCGACGACGGCACCCGTGCTGGCCGTGAGCTCCCTGGGGAGCCTGCGCACACGCACGGGAGCGTCGCGCAACGACGGTGACGCGCACCAGGCGAGCACCGCAAGAGGCAAGAGCGAGTTGAAGTCAGTTGAGAGTCCGCCAAAGAGTGACGTATCTTGCGCCGTGAGCCAAAAAAATAAACAACCTGCGACTAGGGTCCATACTGGCCAACGCCACCCTTTGGTCGCGCCGAACCAGAGTCCTACGGCGCAGGCAACGAGCCAAAAGATCACGACCAGGTTGAAACCACCGCCGATCGACCCGGCGAGGTTGCCGGTGCCTCGGGACAACCACGCCACCCAGTGCGGCTGGGCAATCTTGGTCATGAACGTCGTCATGGTGGTCAGCGCGTTCGAATTGCCACCGTGCCAAAACTCGTCGGAGGGCAAGATCTGCAAGAACGCCCCCAACACCGCGATTACCGCCAGCACGCGCAGGGTAACGATCGAGAACCACCGATGAAAGGTCTCGGGCTTGAGAAATAGCCAGACGCCGGCCATCGCGTAAAAGAACGTGGCCCCCGGCCAGCCGAAGAGGAACGATGCTCCCGTGACGAAGATGCCGCCGGCGCCATTACCGATGAGCCAGATCAGTGCTGCCCAGCACGCTGACACCAGTCCGGCGATTCGCCCCGTGATCCCATTGGATACAAGTAGTGCGAGTCCGATACCGACCTGCAGCCACGCCGTGCCGGCGGCCAGGTTGATCGGGTGACTGTTCCAGATGAGAATGCCGTGGGCCATAAGTGAATGGAGCCACGACGGTGTGTTCGCCGTCAGCGGCCGGATCACGTTGTTGGCGAGGCCCAATGGCATCGAGACCTGAAACTGCAAGATCCCGTCGACGAGCCACACCGCGCCGAATCCCCAGCGAAGATACGTGCGTGCCCTCGGTTCGTTCAGTCCGGCGGGGGAAAGATTGAAGCGAAGAATCCATCGTGACGCAACAAGTATCAACATCAGCACGACCGCAATCAAGGTGAGTCGAAACAAACCCGAGACGAACAGAGCGTGTCGAAACAGCGAGACGACGAGCGCGTTGCTCAAGTCGATCTTGTTGGGATTCATCCCCGGCATGAAGCGTTCCTCGATTCGTGGGCTCACATAACGATAGGTCGATGCCTCTGGCCATCTTTCGCTGCAGAGACGCTAAAGACCTGGAGAGAGTAAGAATCGGCGTCGTCGGCGTAGATGTCGGCCGTGACGTTGTCTGGAGAATAGGAGACTACTTCTCATGAGAGGACTATGGGTTCCGGTCGCCGTTTGCGACCGATCTCACGCCATATATGTGGGCCGTTCGCCGAGCTGGAGCCATACTTCCCGAAAAGTGAACTTTCGCAAAGGCTTCGGAGGACGGTAGGCCGCCCGATTATGAATCGTTGTGCGTGGTCGACACCGATTTCTCGGAGTAACTCGAGAGTCTCAATATTCTCCGGACCTTCAGCGGTCGTCTTCATTCCAAATGCTTTGGTCAGGCTGACGACAGCCGAAACCACGTGCTAACTCGAGACCTCGTCGTATACATCTCGTACGGACTCCGGCGAGATCCGACGGCTTCGCGCGCACGTGCTCGCTCTCGGGGATCCATGAGGTCGAACACGGAACACCCGAGAACCTCGTCGGTGGGCATGTCGATCTGATCGAGATAGGCCTGTGCGGCCCCTTGGTTGGTGGAGTCGCTCAGTCTCGTGAGCTCGAGCGGGAGGTCTCGAGTCTGAACGAATCCCCACATTGCCTGGTCTTTGGTGGACATTAGGCCCGCCCAATCTGCCTTTTATCGTGATGGCATAAGGTCGATGGGCCAATTTTTCTTGGGACATTTGTCCCTAACACGTCGTCCGCTCCGCGTGCAATGCTCTCGTTAGGTCAAAGGGGAGTGGATGTCGCTATTACGCATTGCCGCGCTCTTGCCACTGGACACGCTCGGTCACTACATCCACTGGCACTGGATCGACATCAGCGTCGCCAATTTCATTGTCATCGTGCTCATGATCGCGACCTTCGTCGTCGCGCTGTTCGCACCGTTTCCGGGTCGTCGTCGGCGAAAAGAGAACAAATGAGTAACGAGATCGATCGACAGTGGACCACGCGCTTGCGTCACCGCGCATTGAAACTGTTGCCGCCCGAAAAGGTGATGCCTGACACACAGCCGACGTACGTCTCATCATGGATCTACGTCTTTGGGGTGACGACGCTGGCCGCACTTATCGTCGTCATCGTCTCGGGTTGTTTGCTCGCGCTTCGCGGTCCACAGTGGTGGCACACGTCGTCGATCGGTCTTTTCGTCAACTCGCTGCACCTCTGGAGCGTCGAGATCTTCTTTTTCGCCATGGTCATCCATCTCTGGGGCAAGTACTTCATGGCGGCCTGGCGTGGCGGGCGGGCGCTCACATGGATCACCGGCGTTGTCACGTTCGTCACCTCCATCGCGACCGCCTTCACCGGATACCTCTCCCAAACCAACTTCGACTCGCAGTGGATCTCGACCCAGGCGAAAGATGGCATCAACGCGACCGGTGGTGGCGCCTACTGGAACGTACTGAACACGGGCCAGATGCTGATGTGGCATAGCGTCTTGTTGCCGATCGCCGTCATAGCCCTCGTTGGTCTGCACGTGCTGCTCGTTCGCATCAAGGGAGTGGTGCCACCGTTCGAAGAGCCGACGAAGGTAGCGGTCGACTCGTGACGAAGCGCTTTCGACCCGACGTCGACGTTCCCGAGTGGAAGGGCGGGTACTCTCCGTACGACATCTTGAAGGAAGGCGCGATTGCGCTGTTGGTGGTAGCGATACTGACCGTGGGCCTCGCGGTCCTTTTCGGCTCACCAGACGATCCGGAGATCACGCTCAAATCGTGGTCGACGGCGACGCCGGTGGACTTTGCCCAGGATGCCCTCAGTCAGTTGAACGGGACGTCTGAAACCGCGACCTACGGACCGCCGTATAACAACGCCTCCACCAGTCAACAGCTCGGACCGCTTCAGCTCGCCAAGTGGGTCGGTGTCACGATGCAGGTCAATACGGCGAAGGCCTTCGTCCTCGATCCCTTAAAATCCCAGCCCGCGCAGCCTGCCCTCTCGAGCGCGCTCGCACAGTGGTCGAGCGCTTCGTCGAGCACGCGCAATTCATGGGTCGCGAATTACACGAAAGCCGCGACCCAGATGAAGTGGGTGGACGGCGCGATCGTCGTGAACGCCAAGAACTCGGGACCCGTGCCGGAGTTCATCACCTACCTGACCGATATGGCGCGCACCGGCGCACTTGATGCTGTCCTCACACAACGGAGCGCCTTCTACACCACGAACTACACGTTGCCGCTACTCTTCCTCGAAGACGGTACGTACCTGAACACCCAGGCAACCCACCAACACCTCGCGGGCGACCAGTGGGGCATGATGAACGAAACGGGCAACTATCCGGGCCAGGCCTGGTTGTGGTTGTACACGTTCTGGTATCAGGTCCCACCCTTCAACTCCAGTGGCAACGCCGACATTCTCGTATGGGGAACGATGATGCTCTTGACGTTGTTGCTCGCCCTCGTGCCATTCATCCCAGGGCTGCGCACTATTCCAAGGAAAGTGAAGATCTACCGACTTATCTGGAAAGAGCACTACCAAAGCATCGAATAGCGCGGCTCAAGTTCCGTGCTCAGTTGGTTGTAGCACGCAGCGATACGGCAATCGACTGCGCGCGCATCCATCGCGCTGATCGCTGAATCCGCGGTGGCCTACCGTGGAGGTTAATGAGAGTTTTCGTCGCTGAAGATGATCGCGGTCTTCGCGACGTGTTGGTGCGGGGACTCAAAGAGGCCGGTTACGTGGTCGATTCGGTCGTTGACGGCGAGGCGGCCGAGTCCGCGTTGCGCTCGCGCGACTACGAGGTCGCGATTCTCGACTGGCGAATGCCGGTTCTTTCGGGCGTGGAGGTAATCGAGCGGGTGCGAGGGGCCGGCGTGCGCACCCCGATCCTGCTCCTCACCGCGCGAGACGCGCTTTCGGATCGGGTCCGGGGCCTTAACGCTGGCGCTGATGACTATCTCATCAAGCCCTTCGACTTCGCCGAGCTGCTCGCGCGACTCAATGCGCTGCAGCGGCGACCGGCGCTGCAACTGGCGAACGAACTGTACTGCGGCGATCTCTCCTTCGACCCGATGACCCAGCAGTGTGTCCTAGGGGATCAAGTCATCAAGCTCACGACGACTGAGAGCGCGATCCTCGAGGTTCTTATGCGTCGAAGTCCGCTGGTGGTATCGCGCGAGGCGATCGCTCATCACGCATGGCAACACGCCTACCGCACCGCCACGTCGAACACGATCGAAGCGCACGTCGCGCGACTACGTTCGAAGATCGCTGCCAGCACGGCAGAGATTCAAACGGTTCGAGGCCTTGGTTATCGATTGGCGGAACGTTGATGCGACGTTCCATTGAACGCCGCCACGCCGCGGGTGTCGCCTTGGTGGCCACGTCATTAGGGATGGCAGCGTTCGTGCTCGTGTGCATTGTCATCAACTCGGTACTGCTCGGACGACTCGACTCACAGGTCGATACCCGACTCAATCAGCAGTTAAGCGTCGTTAAGAGAGTCGCGAATTCCGCCGGCGATTCTGGGACGGCGCTCAACGGGCTGTCCAAGGACCAGGATCGCGATGACGTGCCGATCTATCTCTGGCGGGTTGGCCACGATGGCGTGGCGCACGCCTTGGAAATCGGCTCTCCGAGACTTCCTACGACTGCGTGGTCACTCGGTGCCCGAACTGAGACGGTGGGCCAATCGACGTTTCGGTTCACCGCCGTTCACTTTCGCAACGGGTGGCTGGTCGCAGGCGAAAGCCTCGCCGAAGTCGCGCGAGTGGGATCGTCGCTCTTCGACGTTGAGATTGCCGCCGGTGCCGTGTTGCTGGTGTTGATGTATCTCGCCGCGTTCTTCGTTGGCGTGCGCGCGATGGCTCCTG
>Ga0307372_10003197_pt1 | contig 26467 bp, 26 predicted proteins | sample OX1MG_FD_202533 | JGI IMG/M metagenome (GOLD analysis project Ga0307372, IMG submission 202533) | Soil microbial communities from Risofladan, Vaasa, Finland - OX-1 | ecosystem: Environmental > Terrestrial > Soil > Coastal area > Acid sulfate soil | place: Finland: Risofladan, Vaasa | collected... | reverse complement strand
GCTCCGGGCCGCGGCTCCGGCGGTGCGGCTCCGGCGGTGCGGCCCGCCAGCGCGGGCGCCGGCTGCCGCTAGCGCCGGTAGACCGAGACGTGCCGGTCGCTGACAGCGGTGAACGGCTCTCGCTCCCAGCCGCCCCACCGCTCCGCCAGCCGCAATCCGGCGATCCGCGCCATGAGGTCCAACTCGCTGGGCCACGCGTACCGGGCGACGATGGGAAACAGGCGCGCGGCTTCGCCGTGCCTCAGATTGACGTGAGTCTCGTAGAGCAGTTGCGTGACCGGATCATGGCGGCCGACGTCGAAAGTCACGTCCCGCACTCCGATGGCTTCCGCGTCCACGTACTGGTGCTGGCGCAGCCGGTGCAAGTAGCCGGGCACGAACGCCTCCACGACGAAACAGCCGTCCTGCGTCAGGTGGGCGGCGACGTTCACGAAGCAGCGGACCTGCTCGTCCTGCGTCAGCAGATTAAACAGCGTGTTGTACACGAGGTAGATCAGCGCATAGTTCCCCGGCACCGGGACCTCGGCGAAGTCACCCATCGTGACCGCGATCTGGTCGCCGCCCGGCTTGGCCCGCAGCTTGGCCACCATCGCCGGTGACAAGTCGATGCCGTCGACCCGGATCCCGCGGTCAGCCAGCGGCAGCCCGATCCGGCCGGTGCCGATCGCGAGCTCCAGCGCCGGGCCGCCGCCGGCTAGTTCAGCCAGGAACTTCACTGTCGCTGCCTCGTCTCCGCGCGGATGATCGTCGTAGATCTCGGCGGACTCTTCATCGAAGCTCAGCATAGGCTCATAGCCATCCATACCGGCAGGAAACCAATTCCTGACACGGCGGCGCAACAGATTATTCCGCCGACTGCCGATCGGCTTGCCGAGCGACGGCCTGCCGAGCGACGGCCTGCCGAGCGACGGCCTGTCCTATCACGGACCTTGGTCCGGCCGCGGAGAGGCTATTCGCCCCTGCCTTCCCCCGCGTAGCGGGGGCACCGTGCTCACCATGAGGTATGCACACACTCGACTCCTGGCTCTGGTGCCGCTCGCCATTGTGGCAGCCGTCGCATGCGGCGGCTCCTCGGGAGCGCCAGCCGGCGGAGCTACGGGTAGCACTGTCGCAACGAGCCCTGCATTAGGCTCATCCGTTCCGGCCGCAGGCCCGACGATCACGATTTCGGGGTTCTCCTTCGGAACAGCACTGACCGTCAAGGCGGGCACGAAGATCACCGTGAAGAACGCCGACGCGGTCACCCACACCGTGACGGCAGACGACGGGAAGAGCTTCGACGTCTCCGTTGACAGCAACAGCAGCGGCACATTCACCGCCCCGAGCAAGCCAGGGACGTACAAGTTCCACTGCGCCATCCACCCGCAGATGCACGGGACACTGACCGTGACCTCGTAACTATTCCCGAAGCGGTTTCACCTAGCACCGCAGCCGGGGCCTCTCACCTTGCTGAGGTGAGAGGCCCCGGGACTCGGGTGCGGCAGGGACCCATCCGGTTTGCCCTGCCGCTGCGTGTCAGTGACCGATCCGGTCAGATGACGCGAACCCGCTCCGCCTGCGGGCCTTTCGGGCCCTGGGTGACGTCGAACTCGACGCGCTGGTCCTCGTCAAGGCTGCGGAACCCGCTCGAGTCGATCGCGGAGAAATGGACGAATACGTCCGCGCCGCCGCCGTCGACATTTATGAACCCGAAACCTTTGTCCGGGTTGAACCACTTCACAGTTCCCTGTGCCATGATGACTCCTTGCTGTAACACATTCGGCGCCCGCACCATGCGGACCCCGGGCCCAGGCGGCGGCTGCGCGCCATCTCCGGCACCAACAGCGACTCGCCCGCGAGTGACTCCGCGAGCGTGAAATCGACCACGTACACAGAAAAACTAGGACCAGTTGTAAGTAACCAGCTGCGCCCCCGCCGCATTCCCCGAGATCGCGACCTGCGGCGCCAGCGTCTCGCATGGGGATTCGCTTACCGACGTACACCAGGGGTTCGGTAATCGCCCCCATGGCGACTGCGTACGAAGCTCTTGCCGAGCCTCACCGGCGGCAGATCCTCGACCTCCTTCGCATTCGTGACCGCCTGGCCGGGGAGCCGGTTGACCAGCTCGGGTTGAGCCAGCCGGGGGTGTCAAAGCATCTGCGGGTGCTGCGCGATGTCGGTCTGGTGAACGTGCGCCGCGATGGCCAGCGGCGCTGGTATGGGCTACGACCGGAGCCGTTGGCCGAGGTCGATGCTTGGCTGGCGCCGTATCGCCCGTTCTGGTCCGGTTCACGTTCGCGGTCGGCCGGGTTGGCGGGTGAGGGTTGCGGTGGCCGCGCCGGCCGGGTCGCTGACGTGGTACTCGGGGCCGCTGGCGAAGTGGTAGGTGGTGCCGTCGGTGGTGGCGATGTCGGTGCAGTCGGGGCCGAAGACATGGAGCTGCGGGTCGGTGAGGCCGGATGGCGCTATGGGCTGGTCGGAGCGGAGCACGAGCCGCTGGCACCTGGCAAGCACGGACTGAACCTCCTGTGCTGCCAGTGCGCCCTGCAATCTGGTCAGCAGGATCATCCTGCGGGTGACCTCGGCTTTAGCCAGGATCGGCGAGCGGGACGGCAGTCTGTCTTGAGTGTTCTCGGGCACGGGGCTCGGATCTCCGTTCGTTCTGGATTGCCGGTCCGATTTTGCTGGCTTCGGAATTGTGCGGGCTGATAGCGGGCAGGCGGCTGCCTGAGCCGGGGTTCGTGTACCCGCAGAAAGGGCTATCCACGAACAGTAATTGTCTGCGTACGCGGCGTATAGAACCAGGTACGGCGGGTATCAGTGCCGGGGTCATTTCGGGCGGCGGTGGTACGGCGCGTACCAGTGCGGGTCGGCTGAGGCTGCCAGGTTTCGCAGGGCGGGCGGGATGCGCTTGTGCTGGGCGCAGAGGTCGGTTACCAGTGAGCGGGCGATGCCCTGGTGACGGAACCAGACTGGCGAGAGGGATCGTGCTCGCGTGAGAACGGCGACGGCGGTTCTGGGGGTGCCGTGCGTTGTGCGCCTGCGCGACGTCGAGGAGATGCCGTCCGTAGGCGATCCCGCTCAGGTCGCCAGGGTCGATCTTGCGGGCGGCGGCGAGTGCCTTAGCGGGTTCGCGGATGACGGCGTAGGCGTGACACGCTTGAACTGCCACGCTCGCGCGGCTGAACGGCGATTGGCCAAGGTAGGTCTTCGTCGGGGTACCGATCCGCTCGGCCGCGGCGGAGGCCAGCGAAATGTAGGCCTCGAAGTCGCTGTCGCCGGCCGCGGCCGGCGCGAGGGCGGTCATCAGGAGATTGCCCCAGGCGGCGACCTGTGTGGCAGGTGCGGAGAACGTGGGCTCGGTCCTTTGGGCAATAGTGACGGCGAGTCGCTCGGATTCGGCTAGCCGTCCCTGGTGGAGAAGTACCCAGGCGTAGGTGCCGTGCAGGATGGCGTGTAGTAGTTCGTCGTTGCTTGCTGCTGCGGCTATTGCCCGCTCGGCGCCGACGGCGGCAAGGTCGGCTTTGCCCATGTGCACCATGAGGGATGCGGCGAGGTCGTAAGCATGCGCGAGCAGGCTGCTTGCTGGCGGGCCCGCGGACTGCGCGGTGAGCCGTGCCTCGCCGATGAGCGCTGGCAAGATGGCAGCAAGGTTCGCGAACTCGCCTGCCCAGTACTGGCGGGCTGCCTCCGACACTGCTGCACGCAACTGCGGCAGTGGTGCGGGTTCGCCGTGGTCGTCGTCGAGGTTGACGCCGGGCAGAAGGGACGGGGAGAGCAGCGCGGCGCGGATGGCGAGGATGCTTGCTCCTTCGCGGTGACCGTCGAGCCGGGGGCGTTGGTCGATCAGCTCGGACAGGGGGATGTCCAGAGCGTTAGCTAGCTCGAATAGGACGGGCAGGCGTGGCTGTCGCCGCCCTTGTTCGATCTTGACGATCATGACCTGGCTTACGCCGGAGATGTGGGCGAGTTCTTCCTGGGTGAGGGAGCTTTCCCGCCGCTTCGTGCGCAGTCGGTCTCCGAGCGTGTCATCGTCTGCCATGGTGGTGGACTTTCGCTCTGGACGGTGCGTCTGAGTTTCCAGGCTAGGCCATTCCTGAGTGGACGCACCGAAGGGCGCCTCTTTAGCTGGTCTGCGGCGGCGGCGCGAAGTAGAGGCTCGTGCCGGCGCGCGCCGGCGCATGGTTTGGGGGCGGGCGTGTGGGCCGCCTCGGGGCACCTCGCGTGCGAGGTGCGGCTTCCTCGCGCGTAAGCGGGGTTCAGCGCTCTCGGCCGGTTACGGGGTTAGCGCAGTTCGCGCAGCGCCGACCCGCCGCCGTTGACGGCGATCCGCTGGCCGTTGAGGTAGGCGGCCTGGTCGGAAACCAGGTAGGCGACGACATCGGCCACGTCCTGCGGGCGGCACACCCGCCCGTACGGACTCCGGCTGTTCAGTTCGGCCGCGTCCTGCACGTTCGCGAGCGCCCGGGCCAGCCGGTCGCCCATATCCGTCCGCACCAGTCCCGGCGCCACGATGTTCGTATGGATACCGTGCCGCATCTCCTCCACGGCCAGCGTCGCCGCGAGCGCTTCGAGTGCCGCCTTTGCCATCATGTACGGCGCGCCGCCCGGCATCGGCGTCCTGGCCGCGGTGCTGGAGACCACCACGATGTCACCGCGTGGCCTGCCGCGCATCTGCGGCAGCAGCAACTGACTCAGGTAGAACGCGCCGAACGCATGGGTACTGACGACCCGTTCCAGTTCCGCCGGATCGGTATCGGCCACGTTCTTGCCCCGGCTGGCGATCCCGGCATTGCTGACCAGGATGTCGACCGCGCCGAAGTCGGCCAGCAGCTCGCGGACCATGGATTCCAACTCCGGCAGGGAGTCAACTGATGCCCGGTAGGCACGCGCATGTCCGCCGACTGCTTTGATCGCCTCGCAGGTCGCCTGCGCGGCTGCCTCGTCCCGCCGGTAGTTGACCGCCACCTGCGCGCCGTCCGCGGCCAGCCGAAGCGCGATCGCGCGGCCTATCCCCCGGCTGCCTCCCGATACCAGGGCGATCCGCCCAGTCAAGCTCATGATGGCCTCCCGACCCTGACCCGCGTCCTGCGGGCCGAACAAGTCCCCCGCCGCTTGCGGTGTGGTCGCATCGGGCCGCCGGGATTCCGTGATCCCGCGCGGTTGCGATAATCCGCTTGCCGCTCCGCGCCGCCCTCGCCCAGGCACTAGCGATCGGCTCGCGATGGTCACGCCATTCTGCTCCAGCTCGTGACATCGGGCATGCGGGTCGGCACAATACCGGTAAAACCGCCAAGCTGTAGCAGACGGCGACTGGCGCAAGGAGACACGTGAACGACACACCGCTGCACCGGCGCACGATCCAGGTCGACAGCTACGAAGAGGACGACGCCCTCCGGGTCGTCGGGCGCCTGCGAGACGAGCGGCCCGGGCAGCGGGTGCCCGTCCTGCACGACATGGAGCTGCGGCTGCGGGTGCGCGTGCACGAGCTTCGGATCGTGCGGGCGCAGGCGCAGATGCACGCGTTCCCGCACGACGAGTGCCCGTTCATCGCGCCCAAGTTCGCGCAGCTGGAAGGCCTGTCGATCAGCCGCGGCTTCACCCGTGCGCTGCGGGAGCTGTTCGCGGGCGTCAGCGGCTGCCAGCACCTGCACGAGCTCGCGCGCGTCACCGGCCCGGCGGTGTTCCAGGCGAACGCGGCGCTGCGCGCGAGGGCACGGCACGCCTCAGGGCAATACACCCCGCCAGATCCTGAGGTCACGATGCGCGCCTTGCGCGGCACTTGCCATGTCTGGGCGCCGGACGGCCCCGGCCAGCAGAAACTGGAGCTGGGCTGGCGGCCCGGCGGCAGCGAGTACCCGGTGCCGCCAGTTGCCCAGGTGCGCGGGCGCGGCTGACGGCCGAGCGGAAGCCCGGTGCTAAGAACCGGCGCGAAGAACCGGCGCGGAGAACCGGCGCGGAAACCGCACCGCGCAGGCCCCGGCCCAGAAACCCCGGCGTAGGCTCCGGCTCCGAAACCCCGGCGCCAGCACCGGGACAGTAGCCCGGGGCGGCATCAATAAGTACCCTGATTGTGCGGGGCGCCGGCCGTGCCGCTCTCGTGCGCCGGCCGGCCCGGCCGTGAGTCCGCCCGACCGGAGCGAGGGTCCATGGTCAAGCAGGTGCCGTTCGTCGACTACCTCGTGCTGGGCGACGACCCGCACCTGGTTTCCCGTGAATGCGCCTCGTGCGGCGCGCTCTACTTCGACCGCCGCAACGCTTGCGCCAGGTGCGGCAGCCGCGAATTCGGCACCCGCGGGCTCTCCAACAACGGCGTAGTCCGTGCCTTCACGATCGTGCACCGCGCGACGCCCGACGTGCGGGTGCCGTACGTGTCGGCCGTCGTCGACCTGGCGGGCGGCGGCATGGCCAAGGCGAACCTGGTCGACGTCGAGCCGAGCCCCTCGCAGGTCAGGCTCGGGATGAGCGTGACGCTGGCGACGTTTCCTATCGGTACTGATTCGCAGGGCACGCAGGCAGTCTGCTTCGGTTACCGCCCCGCCTGAGCCATGCCAGTGCCCGCCGGACCACCGCACAAGGGAGCATGAGGATGAGCGACAGCCTGTGGATCATCGGCGTGTCGATGACCAGGTTCATGCGGTACAAGGACAAGGATCTCGTGGACCTCGGCAGCGAGGCCGCCCTGGCCGCACTCGACGACGCCGGGGCCACGATCGCGGACATGGACATCCTGGCCTCCGGCTGCCTCATGGACAACGGCAGCGTCGGCCAGCGCATCCAGAAGCAGATCGGCCAGACCGGCATCCCGGTCTACAACGTGGCCAACGCCTGCGCCACCGGCGCTACCGCGTTCCGCGTCGTCGCGATGGCAATCAAGGCCGGTGAGGCCGAGATGGGCCTCGCCGTCGGCGTCGAGCAACTCGGCAAGGCCGGCCTGCTGGCCGCGCCGTCCCCGATGGACCACGGCAAGCCCTACCAGCCAGCTGGCCGCTACGGGGCGCTCGGGCCGATCGAGGGCTACCTCGGCACCAGCCTGATGCCGGGCACGTTCGCCCAGTCCGGCATGGAGTACGCATACCTGAACTCCGGAGTCGGGTTCGAGCAGTTCGCCAAGGTGGCGGAGAAGAACCACGCGCACTCGGTACTCAACCCGCTCGCGCAATATCAGAAGGCGTTCACGCTGGACGAGATCATGAGTTCCGAGATGATCGCCTACCCCAATACCGTTCTCATGTGCTGCCCGACGGGCGACGGCGCCGCAGCGGCGGTGCTGGTCGGCGGCGAGCGGCTGAAGTCACTGCCCGCGCACGTGCGCGAGCGCGCGGTCAAGGTGTCGGCGTCGATCATGACCAGCGACCCCTACGTTGACGGCGGCTCGGTGCAGTACGACGTCAACACGCTGACCCGGCAAGCGGCGGACAAGGCCTACGAGACGGCGGGCATCGGGCCGGCCGACCTTGACCTGGTCGAGCTGCACGACTGTTTCGCCACCGCCGAGCTCCGGCACTACGACAACCTGCGGCTGTGCGCGGAAGGCGGAGCCGGCGAATGGATCGACAGGCGCGGCCCGTGGCGGGACGGCGAGATCCCGGTGAACGTCTCCGGCGGCCTGCTGTCGAAGGGCCACCCGCTCGGCGCGACCGGCATCGCGAATATCTTCGAGGTAGCCACGCACCTGCGCGGTGAAGCAGGAGACCGGCAGATCGAGGGCGCGAAGGTCGGGATGACGCACGTCATCGGCCTCGGCAGCGCCTGCGCGATCCACATTCTGGAGAGGTCCGCGCCGCGGCAGCCAGCCGCACCGATGGCCCGTTGATGCTGCTATAGCGTCACCGATGGCCCGTTGGTGCGGTTGCGGGCCGGACCAGGAGGTCCGGGATCTCGCCAGCCCGCGAGCTGCGCACGAAGCCGACCGCCTCGAATACGCTGCGCGCCATCCAGGTGCCGCCGCGCACTGTCTCCTTGATCACCCCGCCGGCGAAATACGGCGTCGTGCCACGGTTGCGCGCCGACTTCATGACGTAAGTCATCGGAACGAACAGGTGGTCGTGCGGGTTGTCTCCGACGGGCAGGTCGGCGGCCACGGCGATGCCGTGCTGGCGCAGGTGCGCCGCCGGGCCGACACCGGACAGCATCAGGATCTGCGGCGAACCGAACACCCCCGCCGTCAGGATCACCTCCTTGCTGGCGCTGATCGTGCTGCGCCCCTGCTCTGTGATGACCTCGACGCCGGTCGCCCGGCCCTTGCCGATCACCACCTTCGCCACCACCACGCGCGCCGAAATCGTCAGGTTCGGCAGCTTGTGATCATCGAGGTAACCGACCGATGAGCTGTAACGCGACCCGCCCCGGACACTCTGCTGGAAGAGCGCCGATCCTTCCTGGGACGCACCAAGAACACGTTCCAGTTCTCCGGCGCTGGCGGGCTCGCCGCCGCGATCGAGCGGGCGATCATGAGCCTCGGCGGGACCGCTCACGCGCACCTGTACCGATGGGAAAGCCGGTTCCCCCATCCTGACCGGGCCGAACTGGACAGGCGGCCAAGGCCGTCGGTGCCGCGCCGACTGGGAGGCGTCCGCAACGTCTACAAGGTGCTGTTCGCGGGTGGGTATTTCACCGCGTTCTTGACCATCTTCTCGGTCAGCGCCGTCTCGAGGTCCACGCCCAGGACGTCGGCCAGTCGCAGCAGGTAGGCGAAGACGTCGGCGATCTCATCACGGACCTGGACAGCCTGAGCCGGGTCGGTCATCACGGCCGAGGACTCGGCCGGGGTGAGCCACTGAAAGATCTCGGTCAGTTCGCCGGCCTCGCCGCTGAGTGCCATGGCGAGGTTCTTCGGCGTGTGAAACGGCTCCCAGTCGCGCTCGGCGGCGAACTCCCGAAGCAGGCCCTGCAGGTTTGCGATCGTCACCGGCTACATATAGCAGCCCGCCTCCAGCGGCATCATGCGTGTCCGCGATCGCGTGCCCCTCCGCTCGCAACCGCGTCGGGCACTACCACTCGTCGGCGTCGTCCACGCCATGGCGGGCGGCTCGTCACGCCGCCGCTAGTCTTCTCTTCGCGAAGAAGTAGATCGACGCCGCCGTGGCGACCGCCATCGCCGCGAAGCCGGCCCACGGGTTGTACTCGCGGGAGCGCCAGGAACGACATCGAACCCGAGTACACGTTGAGTGCGTTGGCACAGACCGCGCCGAGGGCGATCGCGAGCAGCGTGACATCGGCGAGCGGAGTCGAGAGGTGACTGGTGAACCCAGCCGCGGGGTTGCCCACGTACTTGCCCACGCTAGTGATCGTGGCCGCGGCGGCGCCCAACCCGAATTCCGCACCGGCGCCGGGAGAGCCCAGCACGGCCGAGAGCGGCAGGCTGATCGAGCAGGCAGCCGGATTCGGGCGGCTCGCCGTACCGGAGCGGAGGCGTATGCGAGCATCAGCAAGGTGAAGCTGGAGGGTACAAGATGCGACTGGACGGCAAGCGCGCGCTGATCACCGGCGGAACGACCGGCATCGGTTTGGCCATAGCGCACAGATTCCTGCTCGAAGGCGCCCAGGTAGTGGTGACCGGGCGGAATCAAGAACTGGGCGCGGCCGCCCAGGCGGGGCTCCGCGCCGCCGGCCAGGCCTGGTTCGTGGTCGCTGACGCCAGCGATCCAGACGCCGTGGCTCGGTCGGTAGAACTGGCCGTGGGACATCTGGAGACCCTCGACGTGCTGGTCAACAACGCCGGCATCGGCGTGGATGCTGGCCTGCTCCAGACCCCCCTGGCCGACTACGACCGGGTGATGGACGTGAACGTGCGGGGTTACTTCCTGTACGCGCGGGCCGCCTACCCCTACCTGGCCCGTCGCCGCGGGTGCATGATCCACATCGCCTCCGATGCGGGTATCTGGGGCGAGCAGTCGATCGGGCTGTACTCGGTATCGAAGGCGGCAGTGGTGATGCTGGGCAAGATGCTGGCGCTCGAGGGCGGTCCAGATGGCGTGCGCTCCAACGTGCTGTGCCCGGGCGACATCTGGCCAGGCATGCGGCACATGGCCCCGCCTGGCGAAGAAGATCGCCCCGAGAGCGGCGACTGGCCGGTCCCGCCGATCGGCCGGATCGGCGAGGCCCGCGATGTGGCCGCCACTGCGCTGTTCTACGCCAGCGACGAGGCGGAGTTCATCACCGGCACGACACTCCTGGTCGACGGCGGCATGACGGCCGGTTACCTGCAGCGCGAGCGCGGCACCCTGGCCGAACGCGAGCCCTAGCCTGCCGCCGCACCATCGCGGCCGACCCACATCGCGGGGGTCTGCGGGCTGCCGTCTGGATTGACCCTCGCCAGCACCGCGTAATTCCTGCCGTCGAGCAATGCGAGCGTCGCCGGGCTGAACGAGATTGCCATGGCGGCACGCTAGCAGGCCGGGGTATCGGTGGCCAGGAGCCGGGAACGAGGGGCCGGGAACGAGGGGCCGGGAACGAGGGGCCGGGAACTGCAAGCCGACGCCGGGAGGGCGATGAATTTACTCCTCACGGGGAAGGAGCCCAAGATGGCAACCGCGACTCCGGCCATACGCCTTCTCGACCCAGCCCCGTAGAAAGCCAGAAGAAGTATAAATCTGATATTCGGAGGAGGAACGACATGACTGGCATCAACAGGAAGAACTTCAGCTCTGCCGACGAGACCCGCACCCCTGACAAGACCAAGGTCGAGACGGTCGGCCTCGGTTCCGTGAAGGCTGCGCGATTCACGATGCAGCCTGGCTGGCGCTGGTCACAGTGCATCAAGCCGATCGCTGGGACCGACACCTGCCAGGCGCGCCACATCGGTGCCGTCGTCTCCGGGCAACTGCACGTCACCCATGCCGACGGGACCGAAGTGGACCTGGCCCCCGGCGACGCTTACGTGCTCGAGCCAGGTCATGACGCGTGGGTCGCCGGGGACGAGCCGTTCATCGCCTACGAGTTCGAGGGCACGACGGCCGCGTCCTACGCCGCCTGACGACCTAACCCAGCCGTGAGCCCGGCGGGGCGGCACCTCTGGTCTTTCGCCGCCCCGCAGCAGGTCCAAGGTCCCTTCGCGGCGGCGTTCGGGCAGGCCAGGCTAACGTCAGCGGCCCCAGGCCGCCGCACCGCACCCGCCCTCCCGGAGGTACACACCGATGACTACGCCAGCCACCCTGACCAGGCCGCTCCAACCGCGGCACGCGGTGAACTTCGGGCAGCGGCCGATGCTGGTCTTCTGGGAGACTACCCGCGCTTGCCTGCTCGCCTGCCGCCACTGCCGCGCATCGGCGACTACCCAGGCACCGCCAGGGGAACTGAGTTACGCAGCAGGCTGCGAGCTGATCGAGCAGGTAGCCGGATTCGGCCGGCCGTACCCGATCCTCGTACTCACCGGCGGCGACTGCCTGCTGCGACCCGACCTGTTCGACCTGATCAGCTATGCCACCTCCATCGGAGTGCCGGTGGCCCTGTCGCCCTCGGTCACCCCGCTGACCGGCGACCTGATGGACCAGATCGCCGCCAGCGGCGTGAAGGCCGTGTCGATCAGCCTGGACGGCGCCACTGCCGCCACCCATGACGGCGTGCGCGGCATCCCCGGCCACTTCGACGCCACGATCGCGGCCCTGCGCGACCTGGTGGCCACCGGGATCACGGTCCAGGTCAATACCACGGTGATGCGCGCCAACGTCGCCGAGCTCGCCGACATCGCCGGGCTGGTGGCCCAGACCGGCAGCCACATCTGGGAGGTCTTCTTCCTGGTCCAGGTCGGGCGCGGGGTCGCGACCGGCGCGATCTCGCCGCAAGAGCACGAGGACGTCTGCCACTTTCTCTATGACGCGTCCAGGCACGGGTTCGTAGTCCGGACGGTGGAGGCTCCGTTCTTCCGCCGCGTCGTCGCGCAGCGCCGGGCGGGCGGCCCGCGGCCGAACAGCGCCCGTTACGACGAGCTCACCCGGCGTCTGGACAGCCTGCTCGGTCCGCCGACCAGGACGCCGAGCGCGCATACCTCGCCCACCCGCGACGGCAAGGGCATCCTCTTCGTCGCGCACGATGGCGAGGTCTACCCGGCGGGCTTCCTGCCGCTGGGCCTTGGCAACATCAGGAACCAGTCGCTGCACGACATCTACCGCAACGACCCGCTGCTCAAGGCCATCCGTGCTGCCCAGTTCACCGGCCGGTGCGGCAGTTGCGAGTACGCGGATCTCTGCGGCGGCTCACGGGCCCGCGCCTACGCCGCTACCGGCGACCCGCTCGGCGACGACCCGGCCTGCGCGCTCCTGCCCTAACCCAGGCCGACGCACGGCAGGCGGTCCAGCCAGTTCAGGCACCGGTCACCGGGGCGGTCGATTTCCTGTCCCGCATCAACCGCGCGATCAGCTTGCCGAGCTCCCACAAGATCAGCAGCGCGATCGGGGGCACCAGAGCCCAGGTCCACTGAGCCAGGTTGATCTGGGTCGTCCCGAGCAGCCGCCGGAACGCGTCGAGCTGGGTCACGAAGATGGCGAGCACGAATTCCACGAGCATCGACCGGTTCATGTGCTTGCTGTCGAAGGTGTCCGTCGTCAGCACCGAGTCCGTCTCGCTGCGGCACTCCACCGCGGCCACGATCAGGCAGAGCGCGAACGAGGTGAACGCGATCGAGCTGCCGATGTGCACGCTGCCGTACCTCGACGTGCCGAGGTTGATCAGCCAGAGCAGGCCGACAGTGATCGCCAGCCCGGCCAGCCCGACCGTGACCATCACCCGCGTCGTCAGCACCGACTCGCCCCTGGGACGCGGCTTGCGCCGCATCAGCCCCTGGCTCTCCCGGTCGAAGCCGAGCGCGAATCCGAACGGCGCGTTGACCACGAAGTGGATCCACAGTACCTGGGCCGGGGTAAAGGGCTCCCCTGCCGCGATGTTGAACAGGGTCGCGCCGAGGAAGGTGAGCACGAAAACGACGAGCAGGACCAGTACGAACCTGACGTACTTCGTCAGGTTGTCGTAGATCTTGCGGCCCTGCTCCACCGCGAAGACGATGGTCGCGAAGTTGTCGTCGGACAGGATCAGCCGCCCGGCGTTCTTGGCCACCTCGGTGCCAGTGCCCATGGCGATGCCGATGTCGGCTGCCTTGATCGCCGGCGCATCGTTGACGCCGTCGCCGGTCATCGCCACGACGTCGCCCTTCTTCCGCAACGTCTCGGCCAGCAGCACCTTGTGCTCAGGCGCCACCTGGCCCACCACGCCGATGTCGTCGATTCGCGCCAGCCGCTCGGACTCCGGCAGGGCGGCGAAGTCGGCACCGAGGATCACTTCGCCGTCGATGCCGACCTGCTTGGCGATGGCCGCGCCGGTCAGGACACCGTCGCCGGTCACCATGCGGACCCGGATGTGGGCGTCCCTGGCGCTGGCGACCGCCTGCGCCGATTCGTCCCTCGCCGGGTCGACCATCGCGACCATGCTCGTCAGCCGCAGGTCGGTGACGTAGCCGAGCAGGTCCGCGTCCGGGTCGAATTCGGCCGGATCAAGGTCGCGGGTCGCGGCCGCCATTACCCGCCACCCGTTGCCCTCCAGGCGTTCCAGCTCTGTCCGGGCGCGCTCCCGCAGGTCATCGTCCCAGGGGATGCTCGTGCCGCCGGACAGCGTCGCCGCCGCGCGGCCGCTCACCGCCGGCGCCCCGCCCTTCACGAAACAGCGCACCACCGGCCGCCCCGCCGCGTCGGCGGCGGAGTTGAACGTCGCCATGAGCTTGTAAGCCGGGTCGAACGGCAAGGTAGCCAGCCGGGGCAGCCGCTCCCTGGTGCCCGCGATGTCCAGGCCAGCCTTGTGGCCGAGCACGAGCAGCGCGCCTTCGGTCGGGTCGCCCACTACCTTGCCGTCCGCCAGGGTCGCGTCGTTGGCGACGACATAGGGCAAGATCGCTTCCTCGATGCTGGCCGAACTGCCCGCCGCGTGCTGGACCGCGCCCTCCAGTCCGTAGCCGGTGCCGGAGACCGTGTAGCGGTCGTAGGCGTCCACTACCTCTACGACCGTCATCTGGTTCATGGTCAGCGTGCCGGTCTTGTCGGAGTTGATCGCCGAGGTGTAGCCCAGCGCCTCGACCGACGGCAGGTCCTTCACGATGGCGTTGCGCTTGGCCAGGTCGACTCCGCCGAGCGACAGGATCGTCTGTGTCACGGTCGGCAGGGCCTCGGGGATGGCCGCGATAGCGAGCGAGACGGCGCTGATGAACAGCGCGTCCCAGGCCTGGCCTCGGGACCGGCCGAGCACGAACATCGCGATCATGGTCAGGCCCGCCGCGCCCACGATCCACAGGGTCAGCGTGTTGAGTTCCCTGGTCAGCGGTGACTTCTCCCTGGCCGTGGTCGCCAGCATGCCGGAGATTCTGCCTAGTTCGGTACCTGCTCCGGTGCCGGTGACGAGCACCGTCCCGCTGCCGTGCGTCACCGGCGTGTTCATGAAGGCCATGTTCGTCTGCTGGCCCGTGCCGCGCCGTCCGTCCGGGGAGAGGGTGACCGCGTCCTTGGCTGCGGGGACGCTCTCTCCGGTGAGCGCCGACTCGTCGATCTGCAACGAGCTCGCCGCGATGATGCGGCCGTCCGCTGGCACCTGGTCGCCCGCGGAGATAAGCACGACATCGCCGGTCACCACCTGTTCGGCCGGGATCACCGCCTCCGCGCCGTCCCTGCGCACTCGCGCGGTGGCTTCCAGCATCGACTTGAGCGCGTTCATCGCGCTCTCCGCCTTGCCCTCCTGCCGCATGCCGATCACGGCATTCACGACTGTCAGCAGCAGCAGCAGGGCGGCGGTGTGCCACTGCTTGATCGCCAGCGAGACGATCGCGGCTGCCACCAGGATGATCTGCATGTAGCTGCGGTACTCGTCGACGAACCTGCGCCAGCGGGGCTTGGGTTTCTCCTCAGGCAGCGCGTTGGGGCCGTTCGCGGCCAGCAGTTCCTCCGCTCGTCCGGCGGAGAGCCCGTTCGCCGGATCGACGCCGAGGGCGGCGGCTACCTCGTCGGGCGAGCACGAGAACCAGTCCTGGCTCGCGGCCGGCTCCCCCGTCTTGTCAGCCCGCACGGTCATGTCCCGCACCCCCGATCGGATCTCGCTCCCCGGCTGCGCCCTACCCGTGCGCCTTGGCCGCCTTCTGCTTCGCGGGCTTCTGCTTCGCCGCCTTCTGCTTGGCCGCCGTGCGCCGGTGCCCTGCCGCATACGGGTCGGCCGGAGCGTTCTCGGGCGCCTCGGCCTGGAGTTCGTCCTTCACCACGAGCAGTTCGTCGAGCCGGTCCTGGCTCACTGCCGGGTACTGCGGATCGATGTCGAACAGCGTGTGGCCGATGACCGCGGCCGCGCAGATGCGGGCGAACCACTTCCGGTCCGCCGGCACGACATACCACGGCGCCCAGCGCGTGCTCGTGGCCGACAGCATTTGCGAGAACGCCTGCTGGTAGTCGTCCCAGCGCCGCCGCTCCGCCGCGTCGGCCGGCGAGAACTTCCAGTTCTTCTCGGGCAGGTCGATCCGTTTCAGGAAGCGGGCGCGCTGTGCCTCCCTCGACAGGTTCAGGAAGATCTTGACCAGCCGGAAGCCGTTGTCGGTCAGGTACCGCTCCCAGTCGTTGATCTCCCGGTACCTGCGATCCCAGATCCCCTTGCCCTTGCCCTTGGCCGGCCGCGGAAGCCGCTGCCGGTCCAGGTTCTCCGGATGCACCCGGACGACCAGGACTTCTTCGTAGTGAGACCGGTTGAAGATCCCGATCTCGCCCCGCGCCGGCAGATGACCGGCGTAGCGCCACAGGTAGTCGTGGTTCAGTTCCTCGGCGGACGGCACCTTGAAGCTAGTCACGTGCACGCCCTGCGGGTTGACCCCGCTCATGACGTGGCGGATCGTGCCGTCCTTCCCGCCCGCGTCCAGTGCTTGCAGGCAGACAAGCACGCCGTAGGTGTCCTGCGCGGCTAGCCGCGCCTGGTAGTCGGCGAGCACCCCGATGCCCGTCTTGAGCAACTCGACGCCGTCCTTCTTCTTCAGGAAGTCCGCCTTGTAGGACGGGTCGAAGTCTGTTGCCAGGTCCACGGTCGATCCTGGCTTGACCCGCAACGGCTTGATGAACTCCGCGATGCGCTTTGCTCTGTCGTCGACCATCGTCTCCCGCGCTTCCCCCGCCCGTAGGGCTGTGTACCCCGGCCCGAACCGGCCGAAGCAAGCGCCCTGAGCTGCGCATCTGCGCCTCGCCCGCAGCCCGGGCCGGTGCCGCCTGGCCCCCGCGCTCCATCGACACCGGATACCGCCCGGGCTTAATGTCAAATCAGCGCTGGTCTTTTTAGAAAGCCCAGGGCAGCGAAAAGCGGACCGAAAAGGAATTTCTCAGGAGAACGAAATGAAGCGTGCCAATGTCGCCCGACTGGCGATTCCCGCAATGGCCGCGATCACGGTCACGTTGACGGTCACGTTGACGGCCGGCCTGCCCGCCACGGCGGCAGCTGCCACGCTCGCGCCGAGCAAGGCGACGGCGATTGTCTTCGTGCACGGCTTCAGTTCGTCAGCCAGCACCAACTGCATGAGCAGCAACGAGTTCGGGGCCATGATCCCGCAACTCCAGTCGGACGGGTTCACCGGGAAGATGATCACGGCCGGGTACTACTGGGGCGACACCAACTGCTCCGTCAGCCTGCACCGCTACGGCAGCTACCGGGACGGCGACCCGTTCACCGCTATCGGCAAGGCATTCTCCTGGTATGTGTACGACACGTTCACCAAGAACGGGATCTCCGTCGACGCTGTCGGGTACTCGATGGGCGGCCTGATCGTACGGGCCGCCATCTACGGCGCCTCCATCAAAGCGGCCGGCTACTCGCCGCCGATCAACGTCGGCCGCGTTGCCACGCTCGGGACTCCGCACGACGGTGCGGCCTGGTACGCCACCGCCTGCGTCATCGTGGGCTGGACCCAGTGCGCCGCCATGGTCCAGGGCTCCGCTCAGCTCACCTGGCTGAACCAGAACGGCAACCCGCAGGGCTCGGCGGGCACCAGCTGGATCGTGTTCGGCTCGCAGGACGACGACGTCGTGCCGTCATCCTCGGCGGTCTTCATGAGCCTGCCGATCTCCCGCAAGATCGTCTTCAAGCACGTGTCGCACACCGGCTTCATCTTCCCGGACTACATGGACGCGTGGTCGGTGGTGAATCTCGCCGGCGACTCGCTGGGCGCCGTTCCCGGCGACATCGTCTCCGGGGTCAGCTCGGTCAAGTGCATTGACGACCGGGGTTCGGTCACCTCCGACGGCGACCCGATCCAGGTCTACACCTGCAACGGCTCGGGAGCGCAGCTCTGGCTGCATGACTCGGCCGGACGCAAGAGCACCTTCTCGGTGCTCGGCAAGTGCCTGGACGACACCGGCTCAGGCACGGCCAACGGGACGAAGATCCAGCTGTACCGCTGCAACAACTCCGGTGCGCAGCGCTGGACGCCAGGTGCTAGCGGCTCGCTGCAGATCTTCGGCAAGTGCCTGGACGACCCTGGCTCCAGCACGTCCAACGGAACGCGACCGCAGATCTACACCTGCAACGGGACCAAGGCGCAACGCTGGATCTACGGCTGACGCAGCCCGCAGGGATATTATATATTTTCGATTATTTTGGTCCAGTTACTGCCTGGCACGGCGACCTAGTGCTGATGCCCTGAACAAACTAGATACTTGATTAGTTCCCGAACTGATGCTTTGACCCCGTACGATGCGGCACCATCCGCTTACTGATGTTTCATCTGGCCAGGAGAGCAGTGATCGTCCGCAGGATGTACTCGGTGCCCGAGCGCATCACCATGTTCAGCGCGGGTGCGGCCGCGATCGCCGCGGTCTATCCGGCGATCATGGCGCACACCGGCGGTCAGGGTATCCCGTGCCCGCTGCGCACGCTCACCGGCGTACCCTGCCCGTTCTGCGGTCTCACAACCGCCGCTGCGGCGCTCACGCACGGACAGTGGACTGTGGCTGCCAGCACCAGCCCGCTCGCCTGCCTGGTCACAGTCATGGCAATCGGGACCGCGCCGGTGCTCGCCGCGAGGATCCTCGGCCTGGCGCCTTCGCCGCGGCCTGCCTCGGACCGGACCCGACGGCTCGTCACCCGGAGCGCGTACGTGATCGTCGCGCTGAACTGGCTGTTCCAGTTGCATCGGTATGGATTTACGTAGGAACCCACTCCCCGGCACATCCGAAGTAATACCGCCTGCCGCTAGCGGGTCGGCGGGTCGATCACGAAAGGCAACCCCCATGGCATACTCCGGAACACCGTCGTACTCTGCCGTCCCTTCCTCGCAATACTCCAGCTGGATCATGCGGGTCGGCGCCTACCTGGTCGACACGGTCCCGATCTGGGCCGCGTTGATCGTCGTCTACATCATCGAGGCCATCATCGGCAGCACCATCGTCGACATCCTTCTCGGCCTGATCCTCTTTGTCGCCATACTTGGCTACACCGTCTACAACCGCTGGATCCTCGGCGGCCAAGGCCAGACGATCGGCAAGAAGATGCTGGGCATCAAGCTGGTCAGCGAGGAGACCGGCCAGCCGATTGGCAGCATGAACGCATTCATCCGCGATATCTGCCACATCGTTGACAGCATCATCTGCTACATCGGCTTCCTCTTCCCGCTCTGGGACGCCAAGCGGCAGACCATCGCCGACAAGATCATGAAGACAGTGGTCACCCCGGCCTAGTCGGTCTGGCCCGAGCCATCGACAGCGGTCCCGCGGGCGACCCCCGTGCGCGGGACCGCTGCGCTTGACCGACCCTCATTGCTCCAGCTTGGCCGCCGGGCTGTCGGCGGGGTGGAAGACGCCGAGCACGCGCATCGGGGCCGACCCGGTGTTCTCCAGGCAGTGCGGCAGTCCCGGCGGCAGGTGCGTGCACGTACCCGCCGACAGTGCGTGCGCGGCACCGCCGATGTGCACCGTGCCCTGTCCTTCGAGTACCAGCACTACCTCGTCATACGGGTGGCTGTGATCGGGCGCCTTGCCGGGCGGGATCTCACCGACGAACTGGGTGGCGACCGGGCAGCCACGGCCAGGACCGAACAGGACGCGGAACCGCCGGTCGCCGGTGGTCTCGACCTGGCAGTCGCTCAGGTCACTGGCGACAAGCGTGGCCAGGTCCGCCAGGCCCGCGCCGCCAGGCAGCGTGACTAGATCCAGCCGCAGGTCGCCGTCGTCGTCGGCCTGCACGTCGTACCGCGCGCCGGGCGGGATCCGCAGTCCACGGTCCCGGTACAGGGGCAGGCCGGGATTGCCGTCGACGGTTAGCGTGCCGGTCCCGGCGATCACGAACCACAACTCACCGCCGGCTCCGGCGGTACCTTCGAGCCTGGATCGCGGCGGGATATCGGCCAGGCACCGCGCCAGACCCAGGCCGTGCGTTTCCGCGCCGAACAGGGTACGGACGACGGCGCCGGCCTCGGTACGGTCGGCGCGGACCGCCGCGGCCTGTACGACCGTGCCCGGGGTCATCAAGGCTTGCCAATCGCCCGCGCGGCCACCAGGGTCCCGAGCGCCTCGGTGAACCGGTCGATTTCGTCGAGGGTGTTGTAGTGCGCGAGGCCGATGCGCAGCGCCTCACCCCAGCCGATCCGGTCATGCAGGCCGAGCGCGTAGTAGCTGCCGTGACTCCACACGCCGAAGCCGAGACCAGCCAGTTCCTCGCTCAGCTCCGCGGATGCGACGCCGGGAAAGTTGACCAGGAAAGTCGGTACCCGGCCATCCATGCCCGGCAGTCCGTAGAGTCTCGCGCCGGGCGGAAGCCCGGCCAGCAGCCGCTCGCCGAGCCTGCGTTCCCAGGCCTCCAGCGCCGCCATCCCGCCGATGCCGTCCAGGTAGTCGAACGTAGCGACCAGGCCGCCGAGCAGCTCGTACGGCAGGGTGCCGGTCTCGAACCGGTGACCGACCGGCTCGAACGAGGCGGGCCTGGCCTTGTAGGGCTGCCACGATTCGAGCAGCTCCCGCCGCCCGTACGCGATGCCCAGGTGCGGCCCGCAGAACTTGTATGCCGAGCAGAACAGCACGTCGGCGCCAATGGACCGCACGTCGATCGGCAGGTGCGGCGCGTACTGGACGGCGTCCACCCACGCGATCGCGCCCGCCTCGTGTGCCAGGTCGCACACGGCGCGGGCATCCACGATCGTCCCGGTCGAGTTCGCCGCCCACGGGAAGGCCACGACCTTCGTCCTGCGCCCGAGCTGGCGCTCCAGGTCGCTGAGGTCCAGTGCGGTGTCGGAGTGCACGTCAGCGTGGCGGACCAGCAGCCCTCGGTCCCTGGCCAGGTCCAGCCATGGTGCCACGTTGGCATCGTGGTCCAGCCTGGTGACCACGATCTCGTCTCCTGGCACCAGCAGCCGGCCGAGCGTGCGGGAGAGCGTGAAATTCAGCGCGGTCATGCTGGCACCGAAGATGATCTCTTCGGCGGTGCAGCCGAGGAAACGCGCCGACGCCTGCCTGGCCTGCGCCACGAGTTCCTCGATCCGGCGGCTGGTGGCATACGGGGCGCCCATGTTGCCGCTCGCCTCCAGATACACCCTGGCCACGGCCGCGCCAACCTCGTCAGGGGTCTGGGTGCCGCCTGGCGCGTCGAGGAAGACGAAGCCGTCGCGCAGGGAGCTGAAGCGGGCACGGACTTCAGCGACCCCCGCTTGCCGCACGGCACTCGGTGAACCGTCGGACTCGGAACTGGGGTGAGCCGAGGCTGACTCGGCGACAGAATTGCTCATTAAGAGCAAATTAGGCCGGGATCGGCGGCGGGTCAATGTCGTCTTGTGCGGCCCAGCTAGCCAGCGGCGGCTAGCCAGCGGCTCATCGGGCTCGCGAGCGTGCCTCCTCAAGTGCCCGTCTGACGAGCACCCTGGCCAGGTGCTCGCGGTAGGCACGCGGGCCGTTGAAGTCCTCGGGCGCACTGGTGCCCTCCGCCGCGTGCGAGGCAGCGTCGGCTGCGTCCGAGCCCGCGGCAAGCGCCTGCTCGACGGCCGTTGCCCGGATCGGCGTGGATCCCATGTTGACCAGTGCCACGCTGCCGCCCTGCACCGCGACGCCGACGATCGCCCAGTCGATCGCGCGCTTGGTGAACTTCTGGAACGACCAGCCGGCCCCGTCAGGCTTGGGAATCCGGATCTCAGTCAGCAGTTCACCAGGCTGCAGTGCGCTCTCGAACAGGCTGGCGAAGAAGTCCTCGGCCGCGATCTGGCGAGTGCCGGACGGACCGCGTGCCACCATCGTCGCGCCGAGCGCCAGCGACACCGCGGGAAGGTCGGCCGCGGGATCGGCATGGGCCAGCGAGCCGCCGATCGTGCCGCGGTGCCGGACCTGCGGGTCGCCGATCTGCCCGGCCGCATTGGCGAGCAGCGGTACCCGCGACTCCAGCAATCCTGATCGCGCGACGGTGTCATGGCAGGTGAGAGCGCCGACTGCGATGTGGCTGCCCTCGTCCCGGATATAGCTGAGCTCGGCCAGCCTGCCGATGTCGATGACCGTGTCTGGCGCGGCCAGCCGCAGCTTCATGAGCGGGACCAGCGAATGACCGCCCGCGAGGAACTTCGCGTCCTCGCCGCCGTCAGCGGCCAGTTGCAGTGCCTCGTCTACCGACGAGGCACGCTGGTAGGTGAAGGGTCCGGGAATCAACTAAGCCGCCTCTCGCTCGCTGTCATGCCGAGTTGTCGCTCGCAGCGGCAAGCACCGCCCTGACGATGTTGTGATAACCGGTACACCGGCACAGGTTGCCCTCCAGGGCAGTCCTGACCTCTTCCTCCGTCGGGGCGGGGTTCTCGGCCAGCAGGGAGACGGCCGCCATTACCATGCCCGGGGTGCAGAAGCCGCACTGCAGTCCGTGCTCGGCGCGGAACGCCTCCTGCACCGGGTGCATCTGGTCCTGCTCGCCCGCCAGTCCCTCGACCGTCACGACCTCGCGCCCGTCCGCCTGAGCCGCGAGCACCGTGCAGGACTTCACCGAGCGCCCGTCCAGCAGGACCGTGCATGCCCCGCAGGAGCTGGTGTCGCAGCCGACGTTGGTCGCGGTGAGCCCGGCCACGTCGCGCACGAAATGAACGAGCAAGGTGCGGTCCGCCACGTCGGCGGCGACCTGGCTCCCGTTCACCGTCACAGAAACCCTCACCGGCTCTCCCTCGCTTCGCTGATCGCGGCCCAGACCCTGGCCGGCGTGGCGGGCATATCGACGTGGCGGATGCCGAGATAGCTCACCGCGTCGACGACGGCGTTCTGCGCGGCAGGAGTGGCCCCGATGGTCCCTGCCTCGCCGATTCCCTTGGCGCCGAGCGGGTTGATAGTGGCCGGGGTCTCGCTCGCGAGCAGCTCGAAGCTGGGCAGTTCGGCCGCCGTGATGATGGCGTAGTCGATCAGCGACCCGGTGACCGGGTTGCCGTCCGCGTCGTATGCCATCTCCTCAAAGAGCGCCTGCGCCACACCCTGCGCGATGCCGCCGTGCCGCTGGCCCTCGGCCAGCACCGGATTCACCACCGTGCCCGCGTCGTCGACGGTCACGTGCCGCAGCAGCCTGACCTTGCCGGTCTCGGTGTCGACCTCGACCAGCGCGAGATGAGTGCCGAACGGGAAGGTCGGCTGGCCGTCGGTGTAGTTCACGAAAGCGGTCAGCACGTCGTCCCCGGCATGGCTGGCCACCTGCGCCCACGTCCGGCCGGCCGCCGGGTCGCCGCGCACCTGCCAGATTCCGCGCTCGGTATCCAGTTCCAGGTCGTCAGCGCTGGCCTCGAGCAGGTCCGCCGCTACCTGGCGGGCCTGCTCCTTCACCTCGACCGCCGCCTTGTACACCGCGACACCGCCGAGCTGCAGCGAGCGCGAGCCGTAGGTGCCGACGCCCTCGGGAATCAGGTCGGTGTCGCCGTGCACGACTTCGACCATCGCCATGTCGATGCCAAGCTCGGCCTGCACCAGCATCGCCCAGGCGGTGTGGTGGCCCTGGCCGTGCGCGGAACTTCCGGTGTAGACGGTCGCCGAGCCGTCACCGTGCACGACGAGCCTGGCGGTCTCGCCGCCGTTCGCGTCGGCGGCGGTGATCTCCACGTAGCTCGCGACCCCGATGCCTAGCTGGAGCACGTCGCCCCGCTCGCGCCTGCGTGCCTGCTCCGCCCTGAGCTCTTCGTAACCCGCCGCGGCCAGGACGGTGTCCAGCGCCTTGACATACCCGCCGGTGTCGTAGACCGGACCGCACGGTGAGCTGTAAGGGAACTTGTCCGGCGGGATCAGGTTGATCCGCCGTACCTGCGCCGGGTCCATGCCGATCTCCGCCGCGAACAGGTCGACGGCACGCTCGACCGCCGCGGTGGCCTCGGGCCGCCCGGCGCCGCGATAGGCCGAGATCGGGGTCGTGTTAGTCACGATGACGCGGTAGGCGGTCTCCACGTGGCCGATGTCGTACGGGCCGACAGCCATCAAGCTGGTGAGGAACGGCAGGAACCCGCCCATCCGCGGATAGGCGCCGGTATCCTGCACTATCTCCAGCCGGTACGCGAGGATCCGGCCTTCCCTGGTCCCGCCGATCTTGACGACCTGCTGCTGCGCCCGCCCGTGCGTCATGGCAAGCAGGTTCTCGCTGCGGGTCTCCGCCCAGCGCAGCCCGCGGCCGATGTGCTTGGCCGCCCAGGCCACCAGCAGCGCGTCCCGGTCGACTCCGATCTTGGCGCCGAATCCGCCGCCCACGTCGGGAGCCACTACCCGGATGGCGCCGGGATCGAGGCCGAACGCCCCGGCCAGGATCAGGCGGCCGATTTGCGCGTTCTGGCTGCTCACCCAGACAGTCAGCTTGCCGTCCGCCCACCGGGCCGCGGCCGCCCGCCCTTCCATCGGCACCGGGGCCAGCCGCTGGTTGACGATGGTCTGCTCCACGACGACGTCGCAACCATCGAACGCCGCCGGGTCGACCGGGGTCCCGGTCGTCACGGCCAGGTTGGACCCGGCCGGGGGGAACAGCAGCGACTCGCCGGACAGGGCAGCGTCGACGCCGATCACGGCCGGCAGCGGTTCGTAGTCAACGCTGACCAGTTCGGCGGCGTCCTCGCCCTGGTAGTTCTGGTTGGTGATCACCATGGCCACCGGCTCGCCGACGAACCGCACCCGGTCCACGGCGAGCAGCGGCTCCGACCACGGGCCGCCGAGCGGCAGCGGCGCGCCCTCGGTACCGGTCAGCCCGTTGTCGGGCGGCGGCGGCAGGTCGTCGATGTCGGCGGCGGTCAGCACCGCGACCACGCCTTCGGCCTCACGCGCCGCCGAAACGTCGATACCGGTGATCAGCGCGTGCGCGATCGGGCTGCGCACGAACGTCACCCGAGCCGCGTCGGCCAGTTCAGGCACTCGCAAGTCGTCGACGTAGGTGCCGCCAGCCGTCAGCAGCCGCGGATCCTCGGTACGCACCACCCGGGTGCCAAGGATGCTCATCCAGCTTTCCTGCCTTCCGATGCGCTCGTCGCGCGGCCGTTGTGGCCGAGGACCGGGCCTAGCAGTTTGCCTAGTATTGCGGGGCAAGCCCGGCGATGGCAACCATTACCGGGCGAACCCCGGCACCAGAAATACAGACAGACGCGAGGCCGCCAGGTAGAACAGGAGTGGACGAACCGCCTCGCTCACCGAAGGGACGAGTCATGATCGAGCCATACCAGGCACTGGGTCTTGTACCCACCATGCGGGGCATTCGCAACCGCGGCGAGATCCAGACCAACCTGGAGCACCTGTCGCACCTGATCAAGGCCGCTTCCTGGCTCTCCAGCCTCGACCTGCCGGTCCGGCTCATCGCGGTGCCGGAAGGCGCCCTGCAGGGTTTCAACGACGAGGTACTCGACCTCGACCACGAAGAATTCGCCCGCGAGTGCGCGATCGACATCCCCGGCCCGGAAACTGACTACCTGGGCGGCCTCGCCCGGCAGTGGAACGTCTACCTGATGGCCCAGGCCAAGGCCAGGCATCCGGAATTCCCCGGGCGCTTCTTCAACGTCGGCTTCATCCTGAGCCCGGAAGGCGAGGTCATCCTCCGGCATCACAAGGTGATACCGCTGCTCCCGGTGGAGCACTCGGTGACACCACACAACGTCTGGGACAAGTGGATCGAGCTTTACGGCCGCAATCTCGACGCGTTCTACCCGGTCGCCGATACCGAGATCGGCAGGCTCGGGTTCCTGATGGCCAACGAGGGCTCGTACCCGGAGAACGCGCGCGGCCTGGCGATGAACGGCGCAGAGGTGGTCTACCGCGGCCCCTATCCGCACCCGCACGTCGGTAACGGACTGTTCGAGGTGCAGAACCGCGCCCGCGCGCTGGACAACAACTTCTACCTGATCGCCTGCAACGTCGGCACGTATTACCTGCATACCGATTCCGACGTGCCGATCGACACCTTCGGCGGCGGGTCGGCGGTCATCGACTACCGCGGCCAGATCGTCGGCCGGCACGACTACAGCGGCGGGTCCTCCTGGGTCGCAGGGACCGTCGACGTCAGGGCACTGCGCCAGTTCCGCGCGAACGCGCAATGGGACAACTGGATCAAGGACCTCACCACCGAGCAGTACCAGATCATCTACGAGGAGCCCGTCTACCCGAGGAACCTCTACTTGGACCGGGCTCCCTATAAGCACGCCGAATACCGGCGCGAGGTCATTGCCAGGCAAGTGGACCTGATGCACGAGCGCGGCGTCTGGGTACCGCCGGACAAGTAACGGATCAAGGGCCGCTGTCCAACTGGCACCGCCCGGCGCGTTATCTCACCGAACCTGATGGGTAGCCAACTAATGCCGACCCGCCTGCGGCGAAGGTGTTCCTCCGGAGCTCGCACGAGGCCGGCAGCCAGGTCCCGCACAAGCGATCTTCGATCGGAGGAATGGGCCAATGCGACATTTCGCCGGTATCATTCTTGCCCTGGCCGCCTCGGCGGCTCTGTTTTTCGGTGGCGGCTGGGGAGTCTCCCAGTTCAGCGCCCTGGCCGGCAGCAACGGGCTGTGGGTCTCGAACGCGTTAACGAACTCACGCGGGCTGCTTGCCGTGGTCGTCGTGCTCGGCACCGGCCTGCTGCTCGGCATCTTGCTGGCAGGCTCGCGAGTATCGCCGCTGGCGACCGGCCTGCCCGGCCTGGTCCTGCTCGCCTGGACGGCGCTGGTGGTGACCGGAAACGCGCACGCGCTCAGCCTCGTCCCGCTGCAGGGCAGCCGCTACGCGGCCGGATTCACCTTCCTGCTGGTCCGCGGCGTCCTCGCGCTGGTCGGGACGGCGATGGTCGTTCCGCTGCTGATGCCGTCCAGGTGGCAGCGCAGGTACCGGGCGGCCGACGAGTACCGCACTGACCGGATCGACCTGCCGACCGCCTACGGCATGGCGCCGTAACCCCGCACGGCGGAACTGCCCAGGCGGAACTGCCCAGGCGGAACTGCCCAGGCGGAACTGCCCAGGCCGGTAACGGCGGCTTATGATCGAGCCACTGCCCCTGTGGAGGAAACGTGGCCGAACGCGAGGTGCTCGACGCGGTCATTGTC
>Ga0307372_10003195_pt1 | contig 26476 bp, 19 predicted proteins | sample OX1MG_FD_202533 | JGI IMG/M metagenome (GOLD analysis project Ga0307372, IMG submission 202533) | Soil microbial communities from Risofladan, Vaasa, Finland - OX-1 | ecosystem: Environmental > Terrestrial > Soil > Coastal area > Acid sulfate soil | place: Finland: Risofladan, Vaasa | collected... | reverse complement strand
GTGGAACCCGCTGCTCCAATGAAACATAGCTGAACATCCCGTCCTGAATCCGCTCATCTCCACGCATACCTGTTAGACGAATGCCATCAGATCTCCGTCGCACAAAGGTACCTATTTCAACAAGTTCTTAGGACAGGATTTGATCTTTTCGTAGGCCCAATTTCGGGTTTCGAGATACCAAAGCAGTCCGTCGAAAAGAATGAATCGAAGATTATCCATCACGACTGATCATATCGCTGCCGATCACCACATGAATCAAAAGACAACATCTCCATCGCGCACTGACGCCTTTGCTTGGGCAACTAGTAATTCACATCCACTTACCAGCATTTAGCCGTCCACGCCCTTCCTCCCATTTTGAAACTCCCACCACTCCACCCTCCCATTCCTGAACCACACCCTCACTTCCCCCTCTGATTTCTCCTCAACTCCACCCTCCTACATGGCGCAATAGACGCAGGCTTCGCCGAACCCGCCCCACACGCGCTCTGGCAAGCCCCGGAGTCTCCCATGAAGTGCCTGCTCATCTCCCTCGCCCTCATTACGCTCGCCGCCGCCACCGCCCATGCCGGAGGTCCACGCTACGTCGCCGGAACCGCCTACTTCTCTCCCTCTGTCACCGGCCGGCCCATCGTCTGGGCCAACGGACAGCTCTCCTACTACACCGATCTCGGCGACCTCAGCCCGGAGCTCACCCACACCCAGGCCAATGCCCTCGTCGCCTCCGCCGCCGCCGTCTGGAACGCCGTCCCCACCGCCGCCATCAACATCGCCTCTGGAGGCAGCCTCAGCGAAGACGTCAACGGAAGCAACGTCACCCGCTCCGGCAACACCCTCACCATCCCCGCCGACATCCAATCCTCTGACACCGCCAAACCCATCGCCATCGTCTACGACGAGGACGGCTCCGTCATCGACACCTTCTTCGGCGCCGGAGCCAGCACCCCCACCATGTGCCAGCAGGACGGCGTCTTCACCTTCGTCGACAATCTCTCCCCGGCGGGCAACATCGTCCACGCCCTCATCCTCGTCAACGGACTCTGCGCCACCAATTCCGCCCAGATCGCCGTCCTCCAGTACCAGCTCATCCGCGCCTTTGGCCAGGCCCTCGGCCTCGACTGGTCCCAGGCCAACGAGGAAGACTTCGCCACAAACCAGATCACGAGCGCAGACCTCGCCGGCTGGCCCATCATGCACCCCATCGAGCGCCTCTGCCATGCCAGCGGAGAAACCTGCATGCCCAACGACACCACCCTCCGCTACGACGACATCGCCGCCCTCAACCGCCTCTATCCCGTTACCGCCGCCAACATCGCCAACTTCAAAAATAAGCAGCTCACCGCGCCCAACACCCTCTCCGTCACCGGAACCATCCACTTCCGCAACGGACAGGGCATGCAGGGCGTCAACGTTGTCCTTCGCCCCATGATTCCCGGCGCCAACCTGCCCGACGTCCGCTACACCGTCACCGCCGTCAGCGGAGTGCGCTTCCATGGCAACGCAGGCAATGTCGTCACCGGACTCACCGACGCATCCGGCAACATCCTCGCCCGTTTCGGCAGCCGAGACCCTTCGCTCGAAGGCTACTTCGACCTCAGTGGCATACCCATCCCGCCCGGCGACGCCAACGATACCTGGCAGATCAGCTTCGAGCCCATCAACCCGCTCTATACCTACTCCGACTCCGTCGGCCCCTACACCACCGGCCAGGTCTCGCCCTCCGGAACCATGCCTGCCATCGCCATCCCCGGCCTCGCCGCTGGCTCCGCTGTCATTCAGAACGTCACCATCGGCGACTCCGACGGAGACCCCCTCAGTGGCAACGATGGCATGCCCGGCGCGCCGGTTACCGTCCCGCCCAGCGGCGAGTGGACCGCCCGCATCTCCGGCTACAACCACACCAGTTGGATCCAGTGGCGCGCCAAGGCCAATCGCGAGTTCACCGTCGAGGCCCAGGCCATCAACGACTCCGGCAATCCCACCCTCGACAAAGCTCAGCCCGTCCTCGGCATGTGGAACGGTACTGACCCCATCACCGCCGCGCCTGTCACCTTCACCTCGCAGCCCTTTAACGGAGACGTCCCCGGCCTCACCAAGCTTCCCGTCATCACCCTTGCCGACAGTGAAGTCCGCCTTGGCATCGCCGACATGCGCGGCGACGGACGCCCCGACTACCTCTACCACGGCCGCATCCTCTATGCGGACACCGTCCAGCCCGCCATCATCCCGCTCGCCGGCGGCCCCATCGCCATCACCGGAATGGGCTTCCGTCCCAACTCCGCTGTTTTCGTCAATGGCGTCCAGGCCGCCGTCACCAGCGTTTCGCCCACACAGATCACCGCCATCGCGCCTCCAGCCAACGGCGCCACCGGCACCGTCGTCGTGACCGTACAGGACCCCAAAACTCTCGGCGTCGCCGTCATCCTTGACGGCCTCAGCTACGGCGCGCAGAACAACAACACCATCACCATCCTCTCCGCGCCCAGCGGCAGCGTCACTCCCGGCGCACCCCTCGCCTACGCCGTAGCCGTCGCCAGCGGAAGCACGCCCGCCGTCGGAGCCACCGTTACCTACTCCGTCGTGCAGGGTTCCGCCACTCTCGCCTGCGGACAACCCACCTGCTCCATCGTTACCGCCGCCAACGGCTCCGCTTCGCTCGCGGTCTCCGCCAACTCCACCACATCAACCACTGTTGTCGCCACGCTCTCCAACGGAGCCAGCGTCTCCACCACTTTCGCCGCGCAGTCCGGTTCCACCACATCCATCAACCCGCTTACACCCACGCTCTACCTCGCCGCCGGAGCCACCGCCCAGTGGACCGCCGAGGGCCTCGTTCTCGAGAACGGCTCCCCCGCGCCCAACACCGCCGTCACCTGGACGCCCGTCACCAGCGGCGTCACCACCCCCACCAGCGCCACCCTCAGCGGCAGCAACGGAATCGTCACCCAGCAACTTTCCGCCGGCCCCATTGCCGCAGGCAGCACCGTCCCCGTCAATGCCTGCTTCTCCTCTGGATCCACCTGCGCGCAATTCAACGTCGTCTCCGTCGCACCCGCCACAGCCCAGCTATCTCCTATCTCCGGAATCGCACAGAACATTCCCGTCGGACAACCCTTCTCACCCGTCGTCCTCCAGGTCACCGATTCCTTCGGCAATCCGCTCGCGGGCGCCATCGTCACCGTCTATGAAACTCTCGACGCCTGGACCCCCGCCTGTTCCGCGCAGGCTACCTGCCCACCCGCACCCCTCATCCAGCAACAAACGCTGCAGCTCACCTCAGGAGCCGACGGAACCGTCACCCTCAATCCCATCTCCGCCTCCGGCCAACCCGACCGTCTCCACATCACTGCCGTCACCGGAAGCTCAGCCATGCTCAACTTCGTGCTCACCCAGTACCCACAAACCCTGTAGAGGAGCGCTCTTCGTAAATGCCGCATCCCCGTCCCTGAAGCTACCCTTAAGGAATCGATCCTTTAGATCAAGCACATTGCGGCCTCAGTACGATTTTTCGCAACTCCGCGCCCGTTTTCTGTGTCTCAACAGAGGTAATCTGTATCGCCCGAAAGTCGAGGCTTATATGAACACACAGGAAACTAAGCGCAGCGTCATCCCAAATTCACCAGCTGTCGCCGCCGCACTCAATATAGGTCGCAAAGCCTTGGCCATCGCGCTCGCCTACCTGATGGTCCCGCTTGGAATCGGGGACGTCTACGCGCAAACCGCGCCTCCGCCGCCACCCGATCAGGGCCAATATCAGGGACAGGCCCCGCCGCCGCAAGATCAAGGACAATACCAGGATCAATCTGGCCAATATGGTCAGGACCAGAACGGCAACTACAATCAGGGCCCGCCGCCGCAGGCTTACAACGCCCTCGCGCCCGAGCAGCTTGACCAGCTCGTCGCGCCCATCGCGCTCTATCCTGACGCGCTTGTCGCCCAGGTCCTCGCCGCCTCAACCTACCCCACCGAGGTCGCCGACGCCGACAACTTCCTGCGCGCCAACCAGGACCTGCCTCCCAACGAACTCGGCGACATGGCCAACCAGATGAACTGGGACCCCAGCGTAAAGTCCCTCGTCGCCTTCCCGTCCGTGCTCTACAATCTCGACCGCAACATGGACTGGACTTCGCAGCTCGGCAACGCTTACTACAATCAGCCGCAGGATGTCATGGACGCCGTTCAGAACATGCGCGCCCGCGCCTATGCCGCCGGCAACCTACGCTCAAGCTCGCAGTTGGAAGTTGAGTACCAGCCCGGCGACATCATCATCGCGCCCGCTAATCCCAACATCGTCTATGTCCCCTGGTACAACCCCTGGGTCGTCTACGGCGCGCCCATTGCAGCCTGGGGCGGATACTACGCGCCGCCACGCCCCGTCGGCTACTACGTTGCCGCGGGTATCGCCTTCGGCTTCGGTGTAGGCATCGTCATCGGTGCCTGGAGCCACTGGGGATGGGGATACCACCAATGGGGAATGGGATGGCGCGATCGCACCGTCGTCTATCAGCGCAACATCTACATCTCCCGCAGTGAACACGTCGTCAACCACGGCTACTACGGCCGCTTTGACCGCAGGCCCGACGCCCGACGCCACAACATGCAGATCCAGCGACGCGCTCCTGTCTTCCATCGCGTCGACAACCGCCGGCCCGGCAACTTTGACCGGCAACCGCAGCAGAACCGCAACCGGCAGTTCAACCGCCCACAGCAAGCCAACCGACCACAGCAAAACCGTCCGCAGAACTTCACACGGCGGCCCCAACAGAACCGCAACCAATTCAACCAGCCAAAGCAGACTCCGCGGCAGTTCAACCGCCCACAGCAAGCCAACCGACCACAGCAAAACCGTCCGCAGAACTTCACACGGCGGCCCCAACAGAACCGCAACCAATTCAACCAGCCAAAGCAGACTCCGCGGCAATTCAACCGTCCACAGCAAGCCAACCGCCCACAACAGACTCCGCGGCAATTCAACCGTCCACAAAATCGTCCCCAGCCCCGGCCTCAGGCCCGTCCACAGCAGCGGCCCCAGGCCGCCCCCAAAGCGAGCCGGCCCGAAAAACAAGCCCATCCCAAAAAGGAAGACAAGGGACACCGCCGCTAACCTCTAACATCATCAATCCAAAGGGGATGAGGCCCCAAGCCTCATCCCCTTTCTCTTTTACGTCACTTTTCTTCATCTTTTGCCGTTCGTTACATCCTTCTTCCGCATCCCTTACCATAGAAACAGGCGCATCAACCAGGAAGAGGAGTGATACGCATGGCCCCAGCCGCGGCTGCCGATAAAGTCAAAATCCCGGTGATTGCCGAGGCCCGGCGTCCGCGTATTCTCATCATCGGTGGCGGATTCGCAGGCACTCACGCGGCCCTTGCTCTCTCCAAACTCTCCGCCGACATCACCGTAGTCGACCGCCGCAACCACTTCACCTTCCAGCCGCTGCTCTATCAGGTTGCCCTCGCCGTGCTTTCCCCGGCCAACATCGCCTCACCCATCCGCGGAATGATGCGCGACAAGCCCAACGTTGAGGTCCTCATGGATGAGGTCGTCTACTTCGACCTCAAAGAGCGCTTCGCCCGGCTCAAAAGCGGGGCCGCCATGGAGTACGACTACCTCATCGTCGCCACCGGAGCCACCCACTCCTACTTCGGCCACGATGACTGGGAACCATTTGCCCCCGGCCTCAAGACCATTGAGGACGCCATCGAGATCCGCCGCCGCGTCCTGCTCGCCTTCGAGCTCGCCGAGCGCCAGATGCTCGAAACCGGCTCCCACCCCCCCCTCAACTTCGTCGTCATCGGCGGCGGCCCCACCGGCGTCGAGCTCGCCGGTGCCATCTCCGACATCGCCAAGCTCTACATGCGGCACGACTTCCGCCACATCAACCCGGCCCTCGCGCGCGTCCTTCTGCTTGAAGGCGGCCCGCGCATCCTCTCCGCCTATCCCTCCGAGCTCTCCCACAAGGCACTGCTGCAGCTCACCGCCCTCGGCGTCGAAGTCCACACCGGCGTCCAGGTCACCGATATCAAACCCGGATACGTCGTCGCCGGCGAACGCCGCCTCGACTCCGTCGTCACTCTCTGGGCAGCCGGCGTCCAGGCCTCCCCGCTCGGCAAGCTCCTCGGAGTTCCCACCGACCGTCGCGGCTGCGTCATCGTCAACCAGACCCTCAACCCAACCGGCCATCCTGAAATCTTTGTCTGCGGCGACCTTGCCCACTTCGAGCAGGACGGCAAACAGGTCCCCGGCGTCGTCCAGCCCGCCATGCAGATGGGAGACCACGTCGGCAAAATGATCGCCGAAGACCTCGCCCGAAGACCTCGCACCCCCTTCTACTACTTCGACAAGGGAAGCATGGCCACCATCGGACGCATGGCCGCCGTCGCAAACATCAAGTGGCCCTTCCGCGGCAAGTGGAGCGGATTCCCCGCCTGGATATCCTGGCTCACCCTCCACATCTTCTTCCTCATCGGCTTCCGCAACCGCCTCGCCGTCCTCCTGGATTGGGTCTGGAACTACTTCACCTTCACCCACGCCGCGCGCCTCATCACCGGCAGCCAGGACCTCCCCGGATGGACCCGGCAGGAAGGCGTCGAACCCGAACAATCCGCCCCCAGCCAAGCCTCCCAATCCGAGACCAAAACCCGCGCCGTCTCATGACCTGTCCAAAGACACACCTGAAAACACTACCGAAGCCAGAGGTTGACAAGCACCTCACGCGATAGTATAGTCATCACCGATAAAGCGATGTAGTTACGCAGTAACGCGATGTAGATGTAGTAGTTTCCTATCCGTTCTTGCCCAAGGCGGTTACTCCCAGCTTGTAAGCTCAGGGCATTCACCAACGCAGTTGTCAAACCAGGAAGGGTTCTCATGATAACGCGTTTCCAAGTGCCCCCCCCCCGATTTTCCTTTCAGCAAGTCTCGCGCACTAAGCATCGCAGTTCTCGTTGCACTGCTTACCTTAGTTACTCCTCTTCCTGCCCAAGCTCAGACCAATGAAAGCATGGGAGTGAATGGAGGGACATTTTTCGGGGGCAAGCTCACAAGGTCAAACAACCACTAACATGGTTGGCCAGACGGCCCAAATCAACATCTCAGAACCGTCTCCCAGTAGCGGGTATGACGGCCCCATTCAATTCGAGGTCTATCAGGACAACGTCTACGGAACATTCATGTGCTACCCAACCCAATAAAAGAGGGGGAATCGCCAACAGCGCGGTGTCCGGTAGCCGGAAAGCTGCGAAACCAGGAGCTCTGAGTCTCGATCGGAAATGCGTGCAATTAAATGAAAATGCAAAAGCATCTCGGCCTTCTACTATTGCTCATCAGTTCATCGAATGGCGCTATGGCAACCGTTTTGCCCGATGCCTGTGGCAGCAATAGCCAGAAGTTCTCGGTCACCATACAAAAAAATGAGCATTCTCCACAAAATCCTGCGAGCGGACAAGCGCAGCTTGTCCTCGCCGAAAATGTCGAAAGCGACTACAGATGTTTCGCATCAGGATGCGGCGTAACTGTGCGTGTTGGGATCGACGGCTCGTGGGTGGGGGCAGACAAGGGCAACTCGTGGTTTGTGGTAAACCTTCTCCCAGGCGAACACCACCTCTGCGTGAATTGGCAGTCCAGACTTGCTTTCCGAGAAAGGCAAGTAGACGTCGCTAAACTCGATGCCCATGCGGGCCAGCGGTATTACTTTGAGGTAGCAGTGATTATGAAAGTGCGCGACAACGGCCACCAGATTGACAGAGTTCGCTTGCGCCCCCTTGATCTGGACCACGCACAATACCTGCTCAAGATATCGGGACGCAGCAAGAGCACGCCCAACAGGTAGCGCGCATGACATATTGCAAAAACAATCCCGATCACCCGCACCGTGCCCGCTCACTCACAGCAGTCCTTCCTCTGTTGACGATTATCGGGGTGCTGGCTACGGGGTGCGGCACCAAAACCGGTTCCACCCCCAGTGGCCAGCCGATACCCGGCCAGAACACGACTGTCACGGTCATGCTCACAAGCACCGGCAATGACCAGCTGGAGGACTATCGGACGTTCGTTGAGAGTTTGTCGCTAAAATCGAAGTCAGGACAAATCGTTCCGCTACTTTCCTCTCCTCAGGAATCTGAATTCTCAACCCTGAATGCAGGCAGCGAGCCGCTGCTGACAGCCAGCGTACCCCAGGGGATCTATACTTCCGCAACCGCGAACATCGGATCCACCTATTTTTCCTGCGTTACTTATTCGCAGAACATTCACATCAACTCGTTCGGGTACGGCTATGTTCCGGCCCAATTCGTAACGATAAACTTCCCTTCATCAATCACAGTGTCGGGGCAGTCCATGACGTTATCCCTGGATCTTGACCTTTCAAAATCTGCCACGTGGCCGCTTCCCTGCAGCACAGGTACAACATTTTCCATTACTCCCACCTTTGAACTTGCTCCGCTCGACACCGCTCCCGGGCCTGCTCCGGGCGAAATGACAGCCCTGAATGGGACCGTGACGACGGTGGACCCCGCCACCGGGAGCCTGACTGTGATTGCCGCGGACGGCCCAAAAGAAGACGTGCAGCAGACCATAACCGTCACAACCGGAATATCGTGGATCATAAAGGCGGACAAAAACACGGTATTTAGCGGAATCAATGGGCTGGGTGGAATTACCGTCGGTGCTGCGATCAATTTGGACGGGACGCTGCAGCCTGACGGTTCCATCCTTGCCACGCGTATTTCAGTTCTGGACAACGACTCGACGAGCCTGAGCGTCGCCGTTGGGCCTGTCGAGGAAGTAGTGGATTTCGAACCGGTCGTGGGAGTGCTGACCCGACAGACGGAGGGACCTCTGATTGGCGAGCTCGAGAGCACTGAAATGGATTTCGACTGGAGCAACGCGTCGTTCCATATCTGGTCTGGGCTGGCCAATCTCCAGACCCTTCCGTTCCCGGCAAGCTTCAGCGATGTCGATGTCGTCGCCGGGCAAAACGTCGCCATCACCTCCCACGCTGCTTCGATTCCCTATGCTCCAAACTTTCCCAGCGCCGCGACCATCACACTGTTGCCGCAAACAATCGACGGAACGGTGATCGCCGTTAGCACCAGCGGGGCTTTCAGCGTCTATACAGTCACGCTGGCTCCGTATGACCTCTTCCCAACACTGGCCTTCAGCAACTCGTATCAGACTTCGCCCCTGACCGATCCGAGCACGGTCATCGTCTATGCTGACGGCAACACTGCGTCCCTAAGCTCGCAGCCCCCTGCGGTGGGCTCCCTGCTCCGGTTTAACGGAGTTATTTTCAATGACAACGGAACCCTGCGAATGGACTGCATCCGAATCATGGATGGCGTGGCCGAATAACGCCCTATCCAGTCTCCAGTCCTCCTTGCCCCAACCCGCCATCTCCCGTTAAAATAAAAAGATTGCAGGAAAGGTCCAAACAGAGTCATGCCTAAAGCAGGAATTCATCCCGACTACAACGAAATCCGCGTCATGTGCGCCTGCGGATCGAGCTTCGCAACCCGCTCCACTCATCATGGAGACATCCACATCGAAATCTGCTCCGCCTGCCACCCCTTCTTCACCGGCAAGCAAAAGCTGATCGACACCGCGGGTCGCATTGAGCGCTTCCGCCGCAAATACGCTAAAAGCGAGGCGGCTGCCAAGTAATTTCGCAGCCATCGAGACACCCGAAAGCCTCCGCCGAACGCGGAGGCTTTTCCATCACGGCCAGGTAATTATTATTGACCTGCGACCAACGGGAGCGGCCACAAAAGCTAACATTTACGAAGGCGCGAAGCGCGTATCGCTGGACGCGCAGTCCTCATGAAAAAATCCTGGGACAACCCGATCGAGCGCGCCATGCCCAACGGCGTCCGTGTGCCCGCATCCGTCTCCATTGGCGGAGTCCGAGTCACCCCCGCCACCGTCCTCGCCCCCATGGCCGGAGTCACCGACACCGTCTTCCGCCGCTTCATCCGCAACGCCAGCCTCTTCACCCACACCGTCGAATCCTCACCCGCCACCGGCGCGGGTGCCCCATGTCTCGCAGAGACATGGGAGCCAAACTCCGTCAACACCGCCATCTCCAACCAGCAGTCCGGCTGCGGACTCATCATGACCGAGTTCACTTCTGCCGACGGACTCTCCCGCATGCGCGAATCCAAGCGCAAACGCTACCTCACCTTCTACGACGACGAGCACCCCATCGCCGCGCAGCTCTTCGGCTCCAACCCTGAAACCCTCGCCGACGCCGCCCGCATCGTCCAGGACACCGGCTTCGACATGGTCGATCTCAACCTCGGCTGCCCCGCCAAGCGCGTCGTCTCCTGCAACGGAGGCAGCGGCCTGCTGCGCGACCTCCCGCTCATCACCAAAATTTTTGAGGCCGTTCGCGCCGCCGTCACCATCCCCTTCACCGTCAAAATCCGCCTCGGCTGGAACGACGACAACATCATCTGTGTCGAGCTCGCCCGCATCGCGCAGGAGTCCGGACTCGCCGCCATCGCCCTCCACGCCCGCACCCGCGAGCAAGGCTACTCCGGCCAGGCACGCTGGGAGTGGATCGCCGCCATCAAGAACGCCGTCTCCATCCCCGTCATCGGCAACGGAGACATCCGCACCCCCGAAGACGCCGTCGCCCTCGTCGCCGAAACCAACTGCGACGCCGTCATGATCGGCCGCGCCGCGCCCGCCAATCCATGGATCTTCCGCCAGATTGCCCAGTACACCGCCACCGGACGCTACGACCAGCCGTCTGAGCTCGACCGCTACCGCATGATCCGCACCTACTTTGAAATGCTGCTCGTCGAAGCAGAAGCCAGCGACAAGGAAGCCCAGGGCAAAATGAAGCAGTTCGCCTCCTGGTTTACCCACGGAGTCGCCGGCGGCGCGCACCTCCGCAAATCCATATACGAGTCCAAAACCGGCGACGCCATCCTCTCCGCCGTCGAACAATTCTTCGAGCAGAAAACCACCGAACTCGAATCCCTGGCCCCCATCGCCTGATCCAGGCTGCCTACACAAGCTTCTTTTGCTTGTCTGGGGAACAACGGACCGCCTTCTATTCCATACGGCCAATCCCTAATCCCTCTTTCTCCTTCCCACACCCACATATCTTCCGTACCATAGAGACATGGCCAAAGGATGGGAAAGCAAATTCGTGGAAGAGCAACTCGCCGAGAAAGAATCAACCTCGTTGAGCGAAGACGAAGTTATCCACCAAACGCACCTCAAAGAGGCCAACAAGCAGCGCGCACGCCAGGAACTTGAGCTTCAGCGCGAAAACATCCTCGGGCAGCGCACCTCCAACCCGCACCGCCGCGCAGCCCTCGAGTCCGCCCTCGTAGACATCGAATCCAGGCTCAACGCCCTTTAATTTCAAAAATACTCGAGGTCATCCCGAACGAAGTTTGGCGCATGCCGCGCCGAACAAGTCGAAGGACCTGCATTTCCACTTTCCCGGCCACCCATTCTGCACCCGCGGCCAGCGGAAGCGGCCATCTTCGCCTGATTCACCATGGCGCCTTACCACCCGCGGACAGATCTTCGTCCGCGGGGTGGTAAGGCACGTGTGCCTCAGACGGCCCGCCGATTGAATAGCAGCGAATTCGCCTGGTCGATCGAAGTCATACCGATCCGCCCTATGTTCACATGCGCCGGCCTGGTCGCCGCCCACACAATCGCGTCCGCCACATCCTCCGGCTTCAGCGGAGTCAGCCCCTGATACACCTTCGCCGCCCGCTCCTCATCGCCCCGGAACCGCACCACGCTGAAGTCCGTCTCCACCATCCCCGGATCCACCGACGTCACCCGCACCGACGTCCCCAGTAAATCCTGCCGCAGCCCGTCGCTGATCGACCTCTCCGCCGCCTTCGTCGCGCAATACACCGCGCCCTTCGGATACGTGATCTCCCCAGCCGTCGATCCCAGGTTGATCACATGCCCGCGCCCGCGCTCCACCATCCCCGGAACCACCGCCCGCGTCACATACAGCAGCCCCTTCACATTGGTGTCAATCATCTCTTCCCAGTCCTGGACCTCGCCCTCGTGCAGCTTATTCAACCCCCGGCTCAGCCCGGCGTTGTTCACCAGCACATCCATCGCGCGCCACTCATCCGGCAGCCCCGCAATCGCCTGCTCAACCGCACCGCGATCCTGCACATCCAGCCCGAACGCATGCACCGCCTCCGCGCCCGCTTCCATCAGCTTCGGCCGCATCGCCTCCAGCCGCCCCACGCGACGCGCCGCCAGCAGCAGCTTCGCGCCCTCCGCCGCAAATGCAAACGCACAAGCCTCGCCAATCCCTGCGCTCGCGCCCGTCACAAACACAACTTGACCCTTTAATTTCATGCCTGACCTTCCATCTCCTTATCGTAAGAGAACCAGCCGGGACTCCGCCCGGCCTCCTTCGATTAACTCAGCATCTCCTGCTTGGCCAGCCGGTAATACCCTCCGGCCCAATCCGCATCGCGCATCCCCTCCGCTATCGCCCGGTCAAAGTGCGCCTTGAACTCATCCGCCAGCGGAGTCTTCACCTTCGCCCCCTCCGCTGCCTCGCGGAACAGCCGCACATCCTTCTCGCCCAGCGCAACCGTACCGCCCGGAGGCATAGGCGGATTCAAAATCAGCTTCCGGTACGTGTCGTAAAACGGTGACTGGAACAGCGCCGCATTCACCGTCTCCGCAAACAGCCGCGGCTCAATCCCCAGCGCCTCGGCAAACACCATGCTCTCCGAGAGTGACGCAATCATCGCCGTAATCAAAAAATTCCCGCCCAGCTTCAGCGCATGCGCCGCCGATGGCTTCTCGCTCACCACCGTCACACTCCGGCTGAAGGTCTCCAGCAGCGGCTTAACCTTCTCCACCGCCTCACGCTCACCTGCCGCCACCGTCGCCAGCCGAGCCGCCTCCGCCACATTCGGCCGCCCAAATACCGGAGCACCCACAAACTGCGAATGCTCCGCCCGGTGCATCAACGTCAGCCGGTCCGACAGCGCCACGCTGATTGTGCTCAGCGACACATGCACCGCGCCCGGCATCATCCCCTTCAGCGCCCTGCCGTCAAACAGCACGGCTTCGAGAGCCGCATCGTCCATCACCATTGTGAAGACCACTTCGGCGTCCTGCACCGCCTCCGCCGCCGTCTCCGCCACCCGCGCGCCTTCCTTACCCAACACCTCTGCACTCGCGCGCGTCCGGTTCCACACCGTCAGTTCATGTCCTGCCTTTATCAGGTGCCGCGCAATCGCAACCCCCATCTTGCCAATTCCTAAAAATGCAATCCGCATCGTAACTCCTCATCAATAGAATGAAGCCCCTTTGAAAACGGCGCAACCAACAGGGAGCGTCGCCCCAGCACGATACAAAAAACACCGCATGAACTCGGAAAATGCCGTAAAGTATTCACCGATGGAAGACAAACCTCCAGGCGCTCCTGAACAAGGTTCCGTGCAGGATCTGGAGCAGCGGCTCGCGCAACTCACCCAGCGCGTCTACCTCCTTGAGTCCGCACTCCGCGCCCGCGGCATCCGCCTCGACGACACCGCACCCGCACCGCCCCAACCCGCCCCAACCGCAGCAGCACAGCAGCCTGTAATCCCGCGCCCCGTTCCGCCACCCGCCGCCCCGCTCCCGTCCTTCGCAACGCACCAACCGGCCACGTCTGACACCTCCCTCGAGTCCCGCATCGGCTCCCAGTGGTTCAATCGCATCGGAATCTTCGCCGTCCTCATCGGCATGGCCTGGTTTCTCAAATTCGCCATCGACAATCACTGGATCGGCCCCGCCGGCCGCGTCCTCATCGGCATCCTCGCCGGCGCCGCCCTCATCGCCTGGTCCGAGCGCTTCCGCTCCCACGGCTTCCGCGCCTTCTCCTACTCACTCAAGGCCATCGGCAGCGGCGTCCTCTATCTATCGCTCTGGGCTGCTTTCTCGCTCTTCCATCTCATCCCGTCTCCCGTAGCCTTCGCAGCCATGTTCGCCGTCACCGCCTTCAACGGATTCATGGCCTGGGCACAGGACTCCGAGTTGCTCGCCCTCTACGCCATCGTCGGCGGCTACTCCACGCCGCTGCTCCTCTCCACCGGCCAGAACCACGAAGTCGTGCTCTTCTCCTATCTCCTTCTGCTTTGCGTCACCACCCTCGCGCTCATCGCGCTCCGCCCCTGGTCCCGCCTCCTCATCGGCTCATTCTTTGGAACCATCTTCTTCTTCATCAGCTGGTCCTTCCAGTTCTACTCAACTTCGCAATTCGGAACCACCGCCTTCTTCCTCTCGCTCTTCTTCCTTTTCTTTGCCTTCGCGCCGCACATGGTCCGGCTCAACCGGAAGACCAGCACCACGCATCTCGCGGCTCGCGACGCTTTCGCGCTCTTCGTCCTGCCCTTCATCAACGCCGCCCTCGGCTACGGAGGCTTCTATCTCCTCGTCGATAGCACCGGCTCGTCAGCAGCACAACCCTGGATCGCACTCGCCTTCGCCGCCTTCTACCTGCTGCTCATCCGCATAACGCTCCCTGCCGACCGCACCCTCACCGCCGGACTTAAGTCCCTCGACCTGGTCATCGCCGTCATCTTCATCACCCTCGCCATCCCGCTTGAGACCCACGGACGCTGGCTCACCATCGGCTGGCTCGTCGAAGGAGCCGCCCTCCTCTGGCTCTCCCGCATCGTCCCCCAGCGCCTGCTGCGCGCTCTCGGCCTCATCTCGCTCGTACTCGGGCTAGCGGCGCTAATGGCCATCAACCCGCCTGCCTCGCCCACGCTCTTCTTCAATCAGCGATTCGCTACCTACCTCGCCGCCATCGCCGTCTTCGCCTTCACCGCCTGGCTCGCCTCCCGCTCCACTGAGGTCGAAGGCCTCCACTTCCCCATCGCCTGGGATGTCACCGCCGCCCTCGCCGCTCTCGCCGTCAGCGCTCTCATCCTCATCGCCGTCAGCCTTGAGATTCACAGCTACTGGTGGAACCTCCGCTACTCCGGCCTCGCCACCACCTTCCGCAACTACAGCATGTACGCGCAGTTCACCTACTCCGCCTTCTTCATGGTCTACGGAGCCATCCTTCTCATCCTGGGCTTCGTGCAGCGCTCCGCCTTCCTGCGTTGGCAGGCGCTCATCCTTCTGGCTTTTTCCATCGGCAAGGTTTTCACTATAGATGTCAGCCAACTCAGCCAGGGTTATCGCATCCTCAGCTTCCTTGGCCTCGGCGCTCTGCTGCTGGCCGTCAGCTTCGCCTATCAGCGCGACTGGCTCAATCTTCGCAAGGACACAAACAAGGCCTCATGACCTTTCGCATCACGCCCCTACGCGCCGCTCTTGTCCTCGCCTTCCTTACCGCCGCCACGCCCAGCCTGCGCTACTTCCACTACACGCGCGCGGTCTACACCTCTCCTGCGCAGTCCGGACAAACATGCGCGGTCCTCGACGCGGAAGCCTTCTCGCAGTCCGGCCCCGGTCTCGCCAGCCTTCGCCTCTATCAAGGCACAAGCATCCATCCCTACGCCATCAGCTACGCCGCGCCCCTGCAACCCGCCGCCCAGAACATCGCGCCGCTCAACCTCGGCCTTCGCAACGGATCCGTCGTCTTCGACGCCGCCATGCCCAGCGGCTCCTACAGTGACCTCGACCTCGCCATCGACGCCCACGACTTCATCGCCACCGTTCGCGTATCCGGCAGCCAGACGCAATCCGGCCCCACCACCAATCTCGGCTCCTACACCGTCTTCGATTTCACCCGGCAAAAACTCGGCCGCAGCACCGTCCTGCATCTCCCGCAGTCCGACTTCCCCTTCCTGCACTTCTTTATCAGCGGCCCGCTGCAGCCAAAGCAAATTACCGGGCTCTCAGTCGATCGCCTTCCCTCCGGAGCGCCGCAATATGTCACCGTCGCCGCCACACCCCAGGTCACCGAGCAGGGCCACGACTCCATCATCACCTTCGCCATCCCGCCCAACGTCCCCGTCGACCGCATCCGCTTCTCCATCGGTTCGCAACCCGTCGACTTCAGCCGTCAGGTCAACGTTACAGTCACACATCCAGCAGCGCCGCCAAACTCCAGCGGCCAGGTCGAAGTACAGGAACCTGTCTTCTTATCCGGCAACCTGCTGCGCATCCACACCACGCGTAACGGCCACAAAATCGACGAGGAACACCTCGCCATCCCCGCCTCATACTCCGCCTCGTCCTTCAGCGCTCCCACCGGAACCAGCTGGACCATCACCGTCCACAATCAGGACGACCCGCCCCTCGACATCCGCTCCGTCAGCCTGCAGATGATCGCGCGCAGCCTCTGCTTCGACGCCGCGCCCAACTCCACCTACACCCTTTATTACGGAGATCCGGCCCTCAGCCCGCCGCACTACGACTACGCCACACTCTTTTCACTCAGCAAGAACGCCGCCCGCGCCACCCTCGGCCCCGGCGAACTCAACCGCCTCTATACCCCGCGACCCGATACGCGCCCCTTCACCGAAAAACATCCCGCGCTGCTCTGGATCGCCCTTATCGCCGCCATCCTCATCCTCGGCCTCATCGCCCTCCGCTCCGCCAAACACCTCCGCCAGCCATAAAAACAATCCGGCCGCCACCATCAGCGAAAGTCATAAAGCGTAAGGCCACGAATATTCCGAAAATCCTTGTGGTTGTCCGTCATCAGGATCAGGCCGTGCTCCATTGCAGTCGCCGCAACCAGCATATCGGCGAGAGAGAAAGTCTTGCCCTTCCGCGCCCACGCGCTCTTCGTGCCGCCTCCGCGTCGTGCAACGGCCGCTGTAATCGGAAAGATCTCAAGGTTCGAAAGAAACAATTCCGTCTTCACTTCTTCGCCTGTACGCATACCCGCAAACACCTCGCCGATATTCATAGCGGATGTCGCCAGCGTATGTCCGCTCAGCACCAGTTCCACAAGAAGCTGCTTGCGCTCGTTACGGCCCCGCAACGTATCAATGAGCACAGTCGTATCGAGCAGATAATTCACTTTGCCCGCTTCCCTGCCGGAATACGCCTCTCGCTCTCCTTGCGTAGCCGCTTTACCCATGCTCCCGCGCCCGACGCAAGCTCAGGGTGATTCTTGGCCTTCCATGCAGGCTCCTCGTCGCGAAGGAACTGAAGCAAACGCCTCCGCTTTAATTCCGCACGTGCAGTTTCAACCAGAAACGCGCTCCGACCGCGAGGCCCAACCAGAGAATCGATCTCCTCAATCAATTCTTCGGGCAAAACAATATGTGCTCTCTGTGTACCCATATATATGTCCCACTCATAGTGTGCCATAGAACCGGCATAGCCCAAAGAAAAACGCGGCCCCAAACCACAGGACCGCGCAAACCCCAACAATTCCCCTATCAGCCCTACCGCAAACTCGTCTCCACCTCGTTCAGCCAGCTCGGAGGCTTCAATATCTCCCGCGGCCGCGAACCATCTGCCGGGCCCACAATCCCGTCGCGCTCCATCATGTCGATCAGGTGCGCCGCGCGCCCATACCCAATCCGCAGCCGACGCTGCAGCAGCGAGGTCGATGCCTTCCCAAACTCCAGCACCAGCCGCACCCCATCCTGAAACAGCTCATCGTTCTCATCCGCGCTGTCCGCCCCCAGGTCCGCATCGCGTCCCGCCGCGTCCTTCGGAGCCTCAAGGAAGCCCGACACATACTCCGCCTCGCCCTGCTTCTTCCAGAACTCCACCACCTTCGCAATCTCCTCTTCCGTCACAAACGGAGCGTGCACCCGCTGCAACCGCGACGTCCCCGGCGGCAAAAACAGCATGTCGCCCCGCCCCAGCAGAGCCTCCGCGCCGTTCGAGTCCAATATCGTCCGCGAGTCCACCTTCGTCGCCAGCCGGAACGATATCCGCGCCGGCACGTTCGCCTTGATCAATCCCGTAATCACGTCTACCGACGGCCTCTGCGTCGCTAGCACAAGATGAATTCCCACCGCGCGCGCCATCTGCGCCAGCCGCGTAATCGCCTCTTCCACGTTGGCCTTGTCCAGCATCATCAAATCGGCCAGCTCGTCAATAATGATCACGATGTACGGCAGCGGCGCTTCTTCCGCGTCGTCAAACAGGCTCGGCGTCCCCGTTTCAAACAGCCGGTTGTACTGGTCAATGTTGCGCACACTGCGCGAGGCCAGCAGCTTCAGCCGCCGCTCCATCTCCCGCACCGCGTTGCGCAGCGCATTCGCCGCCAGCTTCGGCTCCGTAATAATCGGCGTGAACAGATGCGGAATCCCCTCATACATCCCCAGCTCCACGCGCTTCGGATCCACCAGAATCATCCGCACCTGCGCCGGAGTCGCCTTGTACAGCATCGACATGATCATGGCGTTGATCGCCACCGACTTGCCGCTTCCCGTCGATCCCGCAATCAGTACATGCGGCATCGTCGTCAGGTCCGCCGTCACTATCGACCCGTTAATGTCCTTGCCCATCGCCAGCGTCAGTTTGCTCTTGGAGTTGCGGAAGTGCTCCGCCTCAATCACGTCCCGCAGCCGGATCGTCTCGCGGTTGTGGTTCGGCACCTGCATCCCCACCGTGCTCTTGCCCGCCATCCGCTCAATCAATATGCTCTCCGCGCGCATCGCCAGGCACAGGTCCTCCGCCAGACCCGTCACCCGGCTGTACTTCACACCCGCCTCCGGCCTAAACTCAAACGTCGTCACCACCGGCCCCGGATTAATCCTCACCACCTGCCCGCGCACATCAAACTCCGCGCACTTCTCTACCAGCACCTGCGCCTCGGTCCGCAGCTCGTCCTCGCGCACAATCTGCGCCTCGTCGCTCCGGTGCAGCAGCGTGCTCGCCGGCAGCTTAAACCCGCTCACCGACTTCGGAGTCACCGTCACCGCATGGTGCTCCGCATCCGCCCGCTCGGCTACCGCAATCGCCCGCTCCGCGGCGGTCTCCTTCCTGACCATCTCCGGCCTCATCGCCACCGGCGCCGCCCTGCGCTCCTCTACCACCGGCTCAGCATCGGCAACCACCGCCCGCGGCATCTGCTCCCAAACCGTCTGAGCGGCATGCTCCTCCGCAAACACCTCGGCAAAGCCTCCCCTGCGACGCAACGGCTCCGCGGCATCCTCTGCGTCCTGCGCCGCCGTCATCCCCGCCATCGCCGGCGCTGCTTCAACCGCCGCCTTCGCACAGCCTGTCCACGCAGCAGCTACCGGAACAGCCGCAACCGGCTCGGCTTCCGCCTCATCGCGACGCATCTTCCCTGCGGCCTTGGCTTCGACCTTGCGCCGCTTCTCAAATTCCTTCTCGCGAACCCGCTCCGCCTTCGCCTCGGCCTTCAACTCCTTGGCACGCGCCCGCGCAAACCGCCAGTTCTGCCACCGGTCGCGCCACGCCAGCACAAACGCAAACCGCACCGCCAGCCACTCCCGCGCGGTATCAAAGCTAAAGGTTGTTGAAAGATACAACGCTATCGCCAGCGCACTCACCGCCACCACGCACGCACCCGGATAATTCAGCCACCGCACCAGCACGCCGGCCGCCAGCAGACCCACTACACCGCTGATTGCCAGCCCGCCCACCATGTGCATATGCCACGGCAGCAGACCAGCCAGCGCCGGCCCAAACACCATGCACAGCACCACGCCCGCCAGCTTCGCCTTGGCTGAACCCGTCGGACGCGACCGCAGCCACGTCCATCCCAGCACGCCCAGCAGCAGCGGCAGCAAAAATGCCGACACGCCCTCCAGTTGCAGCAGCAAATCGGCAATCGTCGCACCCACCACGCCAATCCAGTTGTGCGCAGGACGCAGCCCCGCCCCGAACCCGCCCACCGTATTCCATGAGGGGTCCGTCGCCCGGTAAGAAACCAGGGAGAGGAAAAGAAGAATCGCCGCCGTCAGCGTCAGCAACCCGATCAGCTCATTCAGCCGCCGGTTGCGTGTCGGAGTCATTATCAGTTGTAAGGGCTTCATCAAGACGCGAAACACCGCCCGCCGCTACAACCACAAAACCCGGCACGCAATCCATGCGCGATAGGGCGGTTCAGCGGCAAAAAGCGATCAACACACCAGAGCATCTCCATTATCCCAGACCCGCCCCACCAACCCCCACAAAATCCCCAGGGGGAACCCAACTCGAAAACCGGCATCAGGATGGCGCCGGAGGTGCGTCTGCCTGGACGGCCAACTCCACCGTCCGCTCATCCCGCTCCCCGCCAAAATACTTCTCCAGCACTCCAACAAACTCCGCATTCTCCTCCGTCGCCTTCGCAAACAACGTCATCGACGACCGAAGCTTCGCATTATCCGGCCATCCAAAAATCTCCTCCGCCGTCCGGCGCTCAACCTCCAGCACAATCCCGCAAATCGCCCGCAGCCGAGCCCCCAGCACCGCATGCGCCAGATACGCCCGCGCCTCGCCCACCGACCCAATCGCATACCGCTGGCTTATCGAGCTCATCCCCAGCCCCGCAATTTGCGGAAAAATGAACCACATCCAGTGCCCCGTCTTCCGCCCGCGCCGCAGCTCCGCGCACGCCTGCTCGTAGGTGCCGCGCTGCGCCTCCACAAACCGCTCCAGATCATAAGGATCACTCATCGCCACCATCCTTGCACCCATCGCCAGCACCACGCAATTGCAGTCGCTCATCGCCGCGCCCACCCTCAAACTCAGCAGCGCAGCCCTCGACAAACTTACGCAGGCCAGCGCATACTAGCCTGCATTACCCCGCTCCCGCTAACAGCGGGGGCGGCCCGCAAACTCAATGAATTCACCAAAAGGCGCGAAGCGCGTGTGCCCGGGACGGAAAGTCCCGCACAACCTTTAGTGACGAGTGCTGTTCATACTTTCTGAGGTACGACAACTATGCGCGTTACGAAATATCTCTCCATGCTCGCTTTGGCTGGCTCCCTTTTTATGGTCAGCTCCACTCCCTCACAGGCGCAGATATCTTTCAACGTCCGCATCGGCGCGGCACCGGCTTGCCCCTACGGATACTACCCCTTCCGGCCCTACAACTGCTCCCCCTACGGCTATTACGGCCCAGCATGGTACAGCGGCGGAATCTTCATCGGCGCTGGCCCCTGGTTCCGCGGTCCCCGCGATTTCCACGGCTTCGTAAACCACTACTACGACCCCCGCTACGGATACCACGGCCCCTACCCGCGCCGAGGTGAACGCCCCGACTGGAACCGCCACCGCGACTTCCGTGAGCACTTCCACGGCAACTCCGAATTCGACGGACGCGGTCGCCCTTGGCGTCGTGGCGAAATGCGCGGACGCGGAAACGCCTACGGCCACTACAAGGAGCACGGCAACCCGCACAACCGTCGCGATCGCGGCAACCGACGCGAACGTGGCAACCGCAACTCCCACGGACACGGCAACGGCCACGGTCACGGGCATGACAAAGGACACGGGCACGACCACTAAACACCCGCTCGTCTGCTCTCTACCCCCATCCACCACCCGGGCCTTCCGTTACGGAAGGCCCTTTTCATCTCCGCTCCTTCAGTTTGTGACTATCTCCCGGACGGCGAGTCCCGCGACGCGCCTGTGCTTGAACGGCAAGTCCTCGCCAAATACGGTACGATCAAAAATTAAGTACCGCCGCACCCGCATTGCACCCATCCTCGCGCAGACGTCAACAAAAACATAGGTGGACTGTAAGTCGACTTGTAAGGAGCCAGCACCCAGAATGAAACCCGCTGCCCGCCGCGCCCCGCTCGCCTGTATCCTTATTGCCGTGCTCACCGCATCCGCCTCCGCTCAGCTCCCCGCGCACAGCAACCGCCCTGCCACCGCGCACCACGCCCAGCAGGACCAGCCGCCCCCGCACAAGTGGGCCATCGTCCTCCATGGCGGAGCCGGCGTCATCGAGCGCTCCTCCATGTCACCCCAGGCTGAGAAGCAATACCGCGCCGGCCTCCGCGCCGCACTCAGCGCCGCCGCCCGCGTCCTCAGCAAGGGAGGATCCTCGCTCAACGCCGTACAGGCCGCCATCGAGGTCATGGAGGACAATCCCCTCTTCAACGCCGGACGCGGAGCCGTCTTCGCCGCCAACGGAACCAACCAGATGGACGCCGCCATCATGGACGGCGCCACCATGCGCGCCGGAGCCGTCGCCGACGTCCAGCACACCCGACACCCCATCGCCCTCGCCCGCGCCGTCATGGAAAAGACCCACTGGGTCCTGCTCTCCGGCCAGGGCGCCGACGATTTCTCCCTCTCCGCCGGACTTCAGCAGGAACCCTCCAGCTACTTCTTCACCGAGCCTCGCTGGGACTCCCTCGTCCGCGAATTAAAGAAGGAGAAGCTCCCCATCCCGCCGCGTCCCGTCGGCGCGCCTCCACCGCCCCCGCCGCAATCCGCCCAGCAGTCTTCCCTGAATACCCAGCCTCCCTTGCCGGAAACCCCCGCCGACCATAACTACGGAACCGTAGGCGTCGTCGCCCTCGACGTCAACGGAAACATCGCCGCCGGAACCTCCACCGGAGGACTCACCGCCAAGCGCTGGAACCGCATCGGCGACTCCCCCCTCATCGGAGCCGGAACCTACGCCTCCAACCAGTCCTGCGCCGTTTCCGGAACCGGCATCGGAGAATACTTCATCCGCTACACTGTGGCCCGCACCATCTGCGCCCTGGTCCAGTACAAACACATGCGCCTGCAAGCCGCAGCCGACGAAGTCATCCAGAAACAACTCGCGCCCATCCACGGAGACGGCGGAATCATAGCCATAACCCCCGACGGCCAAATAGCCTGGAGCTTCAACACCCCAGGAATGTTCCGAGCCAAACTAAGAGAAGGCGGCAAACCCCAAATCGCCATCTACCACGACGAACCGTAAAATGACAGGACTGACGAAAGCCAAGCGGCCTCGCTAGCCGCGGCGGACGGAGCGTCGAACCCGCCTGCGAGGCGGCGGCTCTGGCAATACTGGGGCTAGGCCCGGCATGACAAGCCGCTCATACATGCCGAAGAGATGTTCGACTCGCTCTCTGTCCGACGTAAAGGCCGGTCCCCGATAGAGCCGGTCCACAGCACGGTCGAGAGCATGGTGTGCTTCCAGCAGATGACGAGGCATCGCTTCGGAATCATAGAGATCTGCGAGAGAGGCATTAGGAAATTCTGCCCGCGCATTCAGCACAGCCTGAGCCAGATTCGCAATGCGGGCATGGGCCCTCTCATCAACCTCTGGCCACGCATATGGGTTGTACACAACGCCTACCGAGTATCGGTAGCGGCTTTCTAATCTTCCGCCGATATAGCGCAGCCATGCCATATGCATCCGCGAGGTCAAAATCCCGAAATGCCACAGCGTCGCACCGTTCAGTACAAACACTAAGTCACTCGGAATGACTGGAGGTCGTAGCCATGCGATAGGAACGTATTCTCTGCGTTCAGAGGATACCTTCGGCAGGACGAGAAATGGATTCTCCGGGATGACAGTGACGTGATAGCGAGTGGGTGACGCTGCCAAAGCACGTGTCCCGGCACTCTTGCTTTGTCCTCGGAGTCCTCTGACCTCCTCAATACGCCCTAGTACCAGCGGCAAGCGTCGCAGCTCACTTGGGTCAGCGCCGTCCAAAGCGAGAATCCATCTCGTCTCGTTGTAGAGAAACTCGGTAGCGCCGACGTAGGGACGTAAGTATCGCGCTGCACCCGGTTCGACGCGCAGCAACTCGGCTCTCTGCTCTTCAGTAAATATGTATCGTCCGCCGTCGATCGGCTTTGAGCCAATGATCAGAGGAGGTACATCGTCGCAAAGCGGTCTCGTAACCTCGCTCACAACCAGATGCCGATCCGTCAGGTTCGAGCCGTCGAAAAGATAAGGGGTGAGCGTTGAATGCAAGCTCTCCACCGGTTCGCCGTTGATATCCGCATAACTGAAGAGTCGTTTTTCTAGCGGCTCATCAGCGCGGCGCGTTAGGCCAATAATAACCACGTGAACATGCGCCATGCCGCGAGCATCGCTGCCCCACGCAAAAGTCCGGTGCGCGTAGGAGATTTCGAGTCCGTAACGCTCGAAGAGTACAGGCCACAATTGTGCGACCTGCTCGCCTTGCGTGATGGAGTTGGTGGCTACGAAACCTATCTTGGCAATCGTCCCCTGAATGTACTCGGCAGCCTTAATAAACCAGGCCGTTACATAATCCAGCGTCCCGCCACTGCCGCCAAGAGCAGCAACACGCCGCACCTGTGCGCGTTGCCGATCAGTCTGGTATTTTGAACCTCCGAAAGGCGGGTTTCCGAATACATAGGAACACTCCGCCGCCGGTAGCACTCGCTGCCAGTCAGTTTCAAGCGCGTCAGCATTATGAATATGCGGCGAAGTGCGCAGCGGAATGCGAGCATAGCTGTTGCCGAACTCCAGGGATAGACGATTATTCATAATGTGGTCCATCATCCATAGCGCCACTTCGGCAATGCGGGCAGCAAACTCGCCGATCTCAATGCCATAAAACTGGTCCACATTGATGTGCGAGAGAGCGGAAACATCGAGGTTAAGCGTGTTCTCGCCCTTGAAAATCTCTTTGAGCAGTTCAGTCTCAAGCGCACGCAATTCCCGATAGGCAATGATGAGGAAGTTGCCGCAACCGCACGCAGGGTCAAAAAAACGCATTGCCGCAAGCCGGTCATGGAAGCGCACGAGTGCCTGCCGCCGCCCTGAATCGCGCCGCTGTCGAAGCGCTTCGAATTCCGACCATAAAGATTCTAGAAACAATGGGCGGATGACCTTCAGAATGTTCTTTTCTGTTGTGTAATGCGCGCCAACCTGCCTGCGCTCTTCACCGTTCATTACCGATTGGAAGAGGGCGCCAAAGATCGCTGGCGAAATAGCGTCCCAGCTAAAATCACAGGCCTCAAGCAGCAACTCGCGCATCGCAGCATCGAACGCAGGGATCGGCAGCCGCTCAGCAAAAAGATCGCCATTTACGTAGCGGAACTCATTCAGGTCGTCGTCAAGCGTAACCTGTCGTCGATCCTCGGGTGTGTTTAGTATTTCAAACAGATGTGCGAGCCAGGCGCCGACGTCCCGGCCATCTTCGCTCGTACGGTTCTGGATCAAGTCCTGAAATAAGTCGCGCTGCTCGAATATGCCGGTGTCATCGGCAAAAAGGCAGAACACGAGACGAACGAGCAGGCGTTCAAGATCATGGCCCGTGTATCCAGATTTCTTGAGCGCATCATGGAGCTTCCCCATCAACTCAGAAGCTTCGATGTTGACGGGATCCTGGTCTCGAAAAGTCCGCTTCTCGACGCCGAGAATAAAGGTAAATGCCTCGATATGCTTCGAAAAGTCGCGAAGGCGGAACCTTACCGGCGGAGTATCCTCGTCGAGATCATAGAGCTCAAAGTTCTGGAAGTCGCTTACAAGAATGTACCGGGGCAGCTCGTGATCCTTCAGCCCCGGGAAGTATTCGAGAGCCTGTTGCTTTGCGCGGACAAGGTTGCGACCGGCGCTCTTCTGCTCGACAAGCAGCGTACCCTTCCAAAACAGATCAATGAAACCCCGCTTTTCACCGAGCAGCTTGACTGGCTCCTCATACGAGGCCACACGTCTCCGGCGCACGCCAAAAACCTCAAAGAACTCGTTGTAAAAAGATTGAGTTTCGCCCTTCTCGTATTCAGCGTCCTTCCATTCTTCTGCAAAGCGCGCCGCGTGAATTCGTATCTCGTTCCAGTTCAGATGCATCGCCCTATCAGCATACCTCGCCGGAGTGCCCCATCCTACGCGCAGCTTCATCGCGCGTAGGGTGGGAAAGATCGAATCTCCCCTCACCCACCTCTCGCCTCGCGCCAGCGAGGCCCGGTGGAAGCCCCGGCCTTCAGGCCCGGTGAAAAAAGAACCGCTCCGAAGGGAGCGTACCTTGCTGCCGCAGGCCGGAGTGGAGCCGAATAGGCGCAACGACCCCAACAAATCGACGCCCGGCTCGCAGAGCCGCACCTTATCCGCCCGCCGGGTGCCCCAGGTCTCGATTCTGAGACCTGGGAAAGATCGAATTTCCCCTCACCCACCTCCCGCCTCGCGCCAGCGAGGCGGGAGGTGGAAGCCCCGGCCTTCAGGCCGGGGACAAAAGAGTCGCTCCGCAGGAGCGCACCTTGCTGCCGCAGGCCGGAGTGGAGTCGCCAGACGAAACGACCCCAACAAATCGACGCCCGGCTCGCAGAGCCGCACCTTATCCGCCCGCCCAAAAGCCTCGCCGACCCCTGTCAAGAGGAAAATCTCATAACTAACTCCCTTTCAACCACTTACAAATGCATCTGAATTATCCCAACCTGCTACACTGGATATAGCTGAAATTTCATTCAACGCAAAGAGGCGCAGCCACCCGCTGCGCCTCTTTGTTTCTCCGGAGAGCCGACTGCATGTCGCCCATAACCTGCTTATTTACAAGGTTATAGCAGTAACCATCCTGGAATGAGCGCGTTGCCGCGAAAACTCCAATAAACAAAATAGAATCAGGAACTTAATTTTTTAGAGTCGCGCACGTCAAATGCCAAACCCTGACCAAAGTAACCCACAGCCGGGGT
>Ga0307372_10003194_pt1 | contig 26476 bp, 23 predicted proteins | sample OX1MG_FD_202533 | JGI IMG/M metagenome (GOLD analysis project Ga0307372, IMG submission 202533) | Soil microbial communities from Risofladan, Vaasa, Finland - OX-1 | ecosystem: Environmental > Terrestrial > Soil > Coastal area > Acid sulfate soil | place: Finland: Risofladan, Vaasa | collected... | reverse complement strand
CCGTTCGGCGGTGACGCCGGCGGCTGGCAGGGCCAGAGCTGGTCCGGGGCCGCGTCAGGTCAGGCAGGCACTTCGTCCCAGGGGGCCTCGTGGCTGGCCGCAGGCGCCGGCTTGGCGGGTGTCTCGCCCAGCTTGTTCGAGACCGCGCTGACTACCCTGATGGCCCGGCCGTTCGGCTGGCTGGTCGTGGCGGAGCCCACCGACCTGATCGACGTGGAGACCGCCGAGCTGCGTAATCAGCTGAACGCGCTGCGCCGGTTTGACGAGGAGCGGTCCAGGTTCGATGCGGACCGGATGGCCAGGCGGCTGGCCGAGCTTGATGCGTTCCGCGAGGCCGGGCTGTGGAACGTCCGCGTCCTGGTCGGCGCGGCCGACACCGAGCAGCTGAACCTGATCGCACCGATGCTGGTCGGCTCGGTGGACCTCGGATCGCATCCGTACCGGTTGCGCGGGCCGGAGCGGGCGATGGACCTGGCTGATGCGCTGGCGGCCAAGAGCTCCGGTCCGGCGGACGTGTCCGCGGTGCCGTTCACCGCCACCGCCGGAGTGCTGGCCGCGCTGGCTGGGCTGCCGCGCCGCGAGGTGCCCGGAGTCCGCGTGCTCGACGTCGGCTACTTCGACGTGACCGCCGAGCCGTCCGGCGACGACGAGATCAGCCTGGGTGCCATCCTGGACGGCCAGGACCGGCCGGTCGGTACGTTCGGGGTGCCGCTGAGCACGCTGAACAGGCACGGCCTGGTCGCCGGAGCGACTGGCTCGGGCAAGTCCCAGACGGTACGGCACCTGCTCGAGCAGCTGACCAGCGCGCAGATCCCGTGGCTTGTGGTCGAGCCGGTGAAGTCGGAGTACGCGGCAATCGCGGGCCGGATCGCGGCCGCCGGCGGCGAGCTGACGATCATCAACCCGGCCGATCCGGCGTCGGTGCCGCTGGCAGTCAACCCGCTCGCACCAGAACCTGGCTATCCGGTCCAGGCACATATCGACATGGTGCGCGCGCTGTTCCTGGCCGCGTTCGACGCCCGGGAGCCGTTTCCGCAGATCATGTCTCAGGCACTGCAACGGGTGTACGAATCTTGCGGGTGGGATCCGGTCAGCGGCGCGGGCCGGCCAGGCGCGGTCGTGCCGCCGGCCATCCCGACGCTCGCGCAGCTTCAGGCGGCCGCGATCGACGTGATCACCGATGTCGGGTATGGCCGTGAGCTCGCAGCCGACGTCCGGGGATTCGTGGACGTGCGGCTGCGGTCGCTGCGGACCGGCTCGGCAGGCAGGTTCTTCGAAGGCGGCCATCCCGCGGACATCTCCGAACTGCTCCGCCGTAATGTCGTGCTGGCGATCGAGGATGTCGCCAACGACGAGGACAAGGCTTTCCTGATCGGAACGCTGATCATCAGGATCGTCGAGCATCTGCGGCTGCGCGCGCGGGCGGCGGCGCCCGGCGAGGTACTGCGGCACGTCGTCGTGATCGAGGAAGCGCACCGGTTGCTCCGCGCCGACCGGGAGGGCGCGAGCGCGCACGCGGTCGAACTGTTCGCTAGCCTGCTCGCGGAGATCCGCGCCTACGGCGAAGGCCTGGTCATCGCCGAGCAGATCCCCGCGAAGCTCGTGCCTGACGTGGTCAAGAACACGGCGCTGAAGATCGTTCACCGGCTGCCCGCGCACGACGACCGTGAGCTCGTCGGCGCCACGATGAACCTGGACGCCGAGCAGTCCAGGCAGGTCGTTTCGTTCCCGCCGGGCGTCGCGGCGGTCTTCGCCGACGGGATGGACCGGCCGTTGCGGATCAAGGTGCCGTTCGGCGGACTGGCCGAGCGCGCGCCAGAACCCGGCCAGCTAGCCGAGCCCCCGGTGGCGGGCCGCCGGTCCTCCGCCTGCGGGCCCCGCTGTACCGGGGAGCGCGCCTGCACCCTGCTTGAGCTGCGATCGGCCGACCTGCTCGCGGCCGATCCCGAGCATGCCTGGCTGCGGGTGTGGACCGAAGCGGTGGTGCTCGCCTTCCTGACCAATTCACCGCTTCCGGTCGTGCCGGCCGCGCTGAAGGAGCGATGGTCGGGGATGCCGCCGAGGTTGCGGGAGTGCCTGCTCGCGACGGTGCTGGAGCGGGCGGCGGCCAGCAGGTCCGCCGCGGTGCGCGAGTACTTCGATCCGCGGGAGCTGACCGCCGCGGTCGCCAAGACGGCGCTGCGCATTCTGGGCGGCGGAAAGGGCGCGGGGATGCAGGTCGGTCCCGACTGGGTGATTCCGCAGTTGCAGTGGCTGCACGAGATCGAACGGGCACTGCCCCTCACCGGTCCGTCACCCGACCCGTTCGAGCTCGCCCTGCCGCTGGAGTTCGAACTGCCTGGCATCTCGGACCGGCCAGACATCAAGGTCGGCCAGCGGGTAAGCGCGCTGCGGCGGCATTCGCTCTCGATGGAACTTGATCGCAACCGGCTGCCTGCCTGGACGGCACTGCTCGGCGAGGACGACCAGCGCGGCTTCGCGGCGGACCTGGCGACCCTGGCCGTCGGCTCGAGCCATCGCGGCCAGCTGCTGCAGGCCGCCGGCGAGATGGGAGTTGTCGGCTGGCTCGAGCCGGTACTGTCCTGGCCGCGCCGGTTCATCGTGGGCAGCGACGACGAACTCACGTTGGCCGGCCAGGCACAGCGCCAGCCGGTCGCCGGATAGCATCTGCGGCCATGGGGAAGCTTCCAATCAGGGCGCGCGTCGCCACCACACTGGGTGAGGCCGCAGGCAAGGTATCGCGGCTGACAGGTCGGGGCGACGGTTCCGTGATCGGCGGGGTCGTGGGCCTGCGGGTGGCGCCGGACCTGCTCAGGCAGCTCGCCGCTGGTCGGCAGATCGTCCTGGTCACCGGCACGAACGGGAAGACCACCACGACGCGGCTGGTCACCGCCGCCATGGGCGCGCTCGGCCAGGAAGTCGCTTCGAACGCGTTCGGTGCGAACATGGAGAGCGGGCTGGTCTCCGCGCTTTCGGGTGCGCCAGACGCACCGTATGCCGTACTGGAAGTGGACGAGCGGTACCTGCCGTCGATGATCAAGATGACCAGCCCCAGGGTCGTGGTCCTGCTCAACCTCAGCCGTGACCAGATGGACCGCGCAGCGGAGATCTGGCTGATCGCCAGGCGCTGGCGGGAGGCATTCGCTGCCGCTCCTGATTGCCGGGTGGTCGCCAACGCTGATGATCCGCTGATCGCCTGGGCGGCCGGGTCGGCCAGCCAGGTGACCTGGGTCGCCGCAGGCCAGCGCTGGCATGAAGACTCATGGTGCTGCCCGGAGTGCGGTTCGCACCTGCGCAGAGACGAACTGGGCTGGCGGTGCGGCGAGTGCGGCCTGTCCAGGCCGTCCACGCGGTGGGTGCTGGACGACGACAGCGTGATTGACTCCGCGGGAGTGGTCCGCGACCTCGGACTGGCATTGCCTGGTCGGGCTAACCGGTCCAACGCCGTCATGGCCCTGGCCGTGGCGAGCCTGTTCGGCGCCGATGCCGACCAGGCGCTGCCGCGGTTGCGCAAGGTCGTCTCGGTTGCTGGCCGGTATACCACCGTGCAGCGGCGGGGCCGCAGCCTGCGGTTGCTGCTGGCGAAGAATCCCGCTGGCTGGCTTGAGGCGTTCGACGTCCTCGATCGGGACGGCCGGCCGGTCGTGCTTGCCGTCAACGCGCAGGTCCCCGATGGGAAGGACACTTCCTGGCTGTGGGATGTCGACTACCGGGTACTGAGGGGCCGGCGTGTTCTGGTGACCGGTGAACGCAGGATCGACCTGGCCGTGCGACTCGAAGCCGACGAGATCCCGTTCGACTTGGTCGACAGCATCGACGCGGCGGTGGATCTGCTGCCGCCTGGAGGATTCGACGTGATCGCCAATTACACCGCGTTCCAGCAGATCAGGTCCATTGTCGGCCGGAGCGTGTGATGGCGGCCGATGGCGCTGACAACTACCTGCCCGGAGCGGACGGGACCGGCAAGGCCGCACTCCCGCGCCGCACTCCCCGGCATGCCGCTCCGTCACCGGCAGGCAGCTACTTGCCGCCGCTGCCCGCCGGCGCCGAGCCGATGACCAAGCCGATGCCGCGAGTGGGGTACGGGCAGGCGGCGAGCGAACCGCCGCCGTCGGCCTGGGACCGCGTGCCCGCGGATCGTGCTCCCGGCGGCCAGCCGCCCTGGGACCGGGCGCCGGGTCCGGCGGCCAGCGGACCCTCGGTCGAAGACCCCGGCGGCCTCGGCCGTCCGGCCAGCGATCCGGCTCGCTCAGGTCGGCGCTCGGCCACCAGGCCGAGCGCCCTGCGGCTGGTCTGGATCTACCCTGACCTGCTGAGCACCTACGGTGACCGTGGGAACCTGCTGATGCTCGAGCGCCGTGCGCGGCTGCGCGGGCTCGCCGTAGAGCCGTACCAGGTGAACTCGGACCAGCCCGTGCCTCGGCAGGGTGACGTGTACCTGCTCGGCGGCGGTGAGGACCTGCCGCAGGTGCTCGCCGCCAGGCGGCTTCGAACCGACGGCGGCCTGGCCGGTGCGGCCGCTTCCGGCGCGACGATCTTCGCTGTGTGCGCCGGCTATCAGCTGATCGGTGAAGTGTTCGGCGGAGCACAGGGCGAGCCGGTGGAAGGGCTCGGCATCTTGGACATGCGCAGCAGCCGCGGCGAGCGTCGTGGCGTTGGCGAGATCGTGGCTGACGTCGATGCCGACCTGCGCGTAGACCGGCTCACCGGGTTCGAGAACCATCAGGGCGTCACGGCCGTGGGACGCGGAGCCCGCCCGCTGGCGCGGGTCCTGCTCGGTGTCGGCAACGGCGACGGCACGGAGGGTGCCTACGCCGGGCACGTGCTCGGCACGTACTTGCACGGCCCCGCGCTGGTCCGCAACCCTAGCCTTGCCGATCTGCTGCTGACCTGGGCGGCCGGTCCGCTGCCGCCCCTGCCGGCCGCCGCCGAGGCCCTGACTCGGCGGTTGCGCGCCGAACGGCTGGCAGCGGTGTCGGCCTGACCAGCAGTTGCGTCAGTAGGCGAGTGCGCGGCGGATAGGCGAGTGCTCAGTAGACCAGTGCCTTGGCGCCGTCGGCGAGTACCTCGGCCACGAAGGTCGAGGCTCCGGCGATCCGGACTCCGGCGATGAGGTCGTCCTCGGTAATCTCGCGCCGCGCCGCGCACTGGGTGCACACGGTGACGGTGCCGGCCCGGAGGATTGTCGCGAGCAGGTCGCCGAGCGGGCTCGCGTAGGCCAGCGCGATCTCGTCCGCCTGGCCGGGAAGGGCCAGCCAGGTCGCCTCGCCGGTGAGCCAGAGCGAGACCGGCACCCCGCTGGCGACAGCGGTCCCCGCGACCGTGAATGCCTGGTTGCAGCGCTCGGTGTCATTCTTGCCGACCGTTACCTTGACAACGAGCGAGCCAGCAGCCATGCGTCGCACCTTTGCGTTAGTTGTCGTCTGGGCCAGGTCCGTCCGGGAAATCACTCCCGCGGTCCAGCTCGGATCCCGGGCCGTCGCGGGCCTCGCGTCCGCTGGATCTGGCCAGAGCCACCGTACACTGCTGGCGTGGCGGCTGACATCAGTGCGATCGTCCTGACCGTGGTCTGTGCCGCGGCCGCGGGGTTCTGCGCGCTAGCCGTACTCGGCCTGTGGCGGGCGGCGTCGCGACGCACCAGGCGGCCCTGACTTGGACCAGGTTCGCTGGCCTGCCGCTTCCCGCGTGTCCGCCAAGCCGTAGGCTTCCCGGATGGACTGCACGCACGACGGCCCCGGCCTGCCGCCCCATCCCGCACTAGCGCCGCTGAGCTTTCTGCTCGGCCGGTGGGAAGGGGCCGGGGTCGTGGGCTACCCGACAATCGAGAGCGCCAACTTCGGGCAGGAGATCTCGTTCAGCCACAATGGCAAGCCGTTTCTGCGCTACTCAAGCCGTACCTGGCTGGTCGAGCAGGACGGGACGATCGGGCGCCCGCTCGGCATGGAGGTCGGGTTCTGGCGTCCGCAACCGGAGAACCAGCTCGAGGTCCTGCTCACCCACCCGACCGGCATCACCGAGATATACGTCGGGGAGATCACCGGTACCAAGATCGAGCTGGTCACGGACGCGGTCATCCGCACCGCCACAGCGAAAGAAGTCACCGCAGGGAAACGGCTATACGGCATGATCGGCGCTGACCTGGCTTACGCCTACGACATGGCCGCGGTAGGCCAGCCGTTGCAGCCGCATCTTTCGGCCCAGCTCAAGCGCGTCGGCGGTGCCTGACGTGGGCGGTGCCTGAAAAAGAGAAGCCCCCGGGTTGCTCCCGCGTGGAGTGCCGGGCGGCAACTCCGCTGCGGGGACCGGCTGGACGAGGCCGATCACCCGGGGGTCCGGTGTCTGCCGTGTATTCGCCGACCGCCGCCTTGGCGGCGCACAGGTGATCCGCATGCGCGGCTCAACCCGCTAGGCCGGTGATTCGCGCTCCAGTAAGTTCCTGGCGCGCTCCACGGGACGGCGGCTAGCTGACAGCCACCTCGCGAGTCCGACATCTATGCATACTGTTGGACCACCTCCTTTCCCGCGTTAGTTGCACGTTACGTGAGTAGCAGCCGACAGGGCAAGGGTGTTTTCGGGACTTCATTAGACTCGGTGTATGTCGCAGACGTGGGACGACGCGCTGCGCGCCAGCGGCTACCGGGTCACGCCGCAGCGCCAGCTCGTGCTTGAGGCCGTAACCGTGCTTGAGCACGCGACGCCTGAGGAGATCTATGCCGAGGTGAAGCAGAAGGCGGTCGGAGTCAACGTCTCCACCGTCTACCGGACGCTCGAGCTTCTTGAGCAGATCGGCCTTGTCACCCACACCCACCTCGGCCACGGAGCGCACCGCTACCATCTCGCCTCCGACGCGCAGCATGTGCACCTGGTGTGCCGGGAATGCGGTGCCATCATCCAGCTCGGCCCCGGTGCCGTCGGGCCGCTGGTACGGGCGCTCGAGGCGGATTACGGATTCGAGACCGACGTCGGCCACCTGACTGTCTTCGGCACCTGCGCCGACTGCCGTGCCAAAATCCGGGCCGGCTCGGCCCCGGCTCCGGCTGCGGGGGAGCCTAGCTCACAGGGCTGAAGTCCCTTGCGCCAGGGCCGACCGCCCCATCTGCGGACCAGTCCTGGAGACTTACGGTCGAGATATGACAGGCGTGGACTCAATCGCCGTCCGCTGCCGAACACGATTCAGGAGCTGACGCCATGACGAAAGAGACCAACGAACCAGACGGTGTGCTCCATGTCACCGACAGCCGCACCGGGCGCAGCTACGATCTGCCCATCTCCGACGGCGCGATCCGCGCGCTCGACCTCCGGCAGATCAAGGCTGCCGAGGACGACTTCGGGCTGCTCTCCTATGATCCGGCCTTCCTGAACACCGCGAGCTGCCGCAGCGCGATCACCTACATCGACGGCGAGAAGGGGATACTGCGCTACCGCGGCTATCCGATCGAGGAGCTGGCCACGCGCTCCTCCTTCCTGGACGTGGCTTACCTGCTGCTCCGCGGCGAACTGCCGAGCAAGGACGAGTCGGCGGCCTTCTCGCACGAGATCGCGCACCACACGTACGTGCACGAGAACGTCAAGAAGTTCATCGACGGATTCCACCACGACGCGCACCCGATGGGCATGCTGGTCAGCGCCGTCGCCGGCCTGTCCACCTTCTACCCGGAGGCGAAGTACGTCGCCGATCCGGCGCGCCAGTACGAGCAGGTGGTCAGGCTCATCGCCAAGATGCCGACCCTGGCCGCGTTCGCCTACCGGCACGCGATGGGGCTGCCGTATGCGTACCCGGATGCCGAACTGTCCTACGCCGGGAACTTCCTGAACATGATGTGGAAGATGACCGAGCCGAGGTACCGCCCTGACCCGGTGCTCGAGCGCGCGCTTGACATCCTCCTGATCCTGCACGCCGACCACGAGCAGAACTGCTCCACCAGCGCCATGCGGGTGGTAGGCAGCTCGCATGTCGACCCGTACTCGGCGGCGGCCGCGGCCGCCGCCGCGCTGTACGGCCCGCTGCACGGCGGCGCGAACGAGCAGGTGCTCCGGATGCTCCAGGAGATCGGCTCGGTCGAGAACGTGCCTGCCTACATCGAGCGGGTCAAGAAGGGCGAGGTCCGGCTGATGGGGTTCGGCCACCGGGTCTACAAGAACTTCGACCCGCGGGCCTCGATCATCAAGGAGGTCGCGGACGATGTCTTCCGGGTGACCGGGCGCAACCCGCTGCTGGACATCGCGCTCGAGCTCGAGCGGATCGCGCTTGGTGACGAGTACTTCGTCAACCACAAGCTGTACCCGAACGTCGACTTCTACTCGGGAATCATCTATCAGGCGATGGGCTTCCCTGTGACGATGTTCCCGGTGCTGTTCGCAATCGGGCGGATGCCCGGCTGGCTCGCGCAATGGCAGGAAGGCGCGGCCGACCCGGAGCAGAAGATCTCCCGTCCGAGGCAGATCTACGTGGGAGCGGAGTTGCGGCACCTGAACGGATGACGCTGGCCGAGCCTGATCGGCACGGACCTGTGCCGGGCCGAGCGGCCGGTAATCGACGCGCGCTGGGCGGCGCTTGCACCCTATGGTGACCTGGTGTCCTTGCTCAGCGCGCGCGGCATCGCAGTCAGCTACGGCGCGCTCGAGGTGCTGCGTGACGTGGACCTCGTCGTGGCCTCCGGCGACCGGATCGCGATTGTCGGGCCGAACGGCGTGGGCAACCCCGCAAACTAGGTGCACTAACCGGAAGGTGACAGTTCCCTTACCCCCGCACCGCTGACCGGGCGCTGAGAGCGTTGCGAGGGGCTCCCGTTTCCCGGCCCTGCTGGCCTGCGTGAACGAAGATCACCGCGAGCGGTCGGCTACGGCCCTGGCCGCTGGTCTTCCGGCACGACGAAGGTGCCCCGGCCCGGCGCGGTGTAGATCAGCCAGCCCTTCCTCCTTCAGGAGGTCCACCGCGCGCTGCATGGTCCGGGTAGACACCTGTGCTTCCTCGGCGAGAGTCATGATCGACGGCAGGCGGGGACCGAGTTCCCGGACTCGATGCGTGCCCGGAGCTGGGCCGCGAGCTGCCGGCATGGCCACTCGGGCGATGCCTCGTCGATCGTCATGGCGTAAATCATTCCCAGCTTGGCCCGGTCAAGTTCGGCCTCGGCGCTGACGACGTCGGGCGGGCAGCTCGACCGGCTCTCGCCCGGTGAGCGGACCCGCGCCGACCTGGCGCTGCTGATGCACGCGGACGCGAACCCGCTGGTTCTGGACGAGCCGACGAATCACCTCGATCTACCTGCGATCGAGCAGCTAGAGCAGGCCCTGCGCCGCTAGGAGGCGCGTTGCTGCTGGTGACCCATGATCGCAGGCTCGCCGAGCGGGTCGAGGTAACCCGAACCGTGACGATCAGCGCCGGCCTCGTCACAGAGCTCTAGAGTCGGCACCGGCTGGTGAGGGCACGGGCGGCGGAGACCTGGGCAGCGCAGCGCTTAGCCTTACTGGTATGGAAAGCCCTTTGCTAGCTACTACCGGTGCTGTCGCCGCGGAGTTTCCCGATGTCGGAGTGGCCGCACATTATGGCGACCCGTACGCAGAGCAACGGGCGCTGGCGCAGACCGCTGGCCTGGTCGACCGGTCGAACCGGGACATCGTCAAGATCACCGGCCCGGACCGGCTCGGCTGGCTGAACAGCCTCAGCACTCAGCGACTGGACCAGCTGCCACCCGGCCGTGCCGAGCAGACGCTGATCCTCAGCCCGCACGGCCATGTCGAGCACCACTTGAGCCTGGTCGACGACGGCACCCACACCTGGATCCACGTCGAGTCCGGGGAGGCCGGTACCCTCGTGGGCTTCCTGGAATCCATGCGCTTCATGCTGAAGGTCGAGGTCGCTGACGTCAGCGCCGACTTCGCCGTGCTGACCGCGATGGGCCCCTCGGCCCACCCGGGTGTCGCGGACAGCGCGGCGGCCGCGATGGAGTTCGCGTTCGGCACTGATCTCGTCGTCGAGCGGGGGCAACTCGAGCGGACCGCCTCGGCCCTGCGGTTGCGCGGGTTCGAGCTCGCCGGGATGTGGGCGCACGAGGCGCTGCGGATCGCAGCGCACCGGCCGAGATTCGGAACAGACACCGATCACAAGACGATTCCGCATGAGGTCGGCTGGATCGAGTCAGCCGTCCACCTGGACAAGGGCTGCTACCGGGGCCAGGAGACCGTAGCCAGGGTCCACAATCTGGGTCACCCGCCGCGCCGGCTGGTGATGCTGCATCTGGACGGCAGCGAGGACCGGCTGCCTGACCACGCTGACCAAGTGCGGCGGGAAGACACCACGGTGGGCTTCGTCGGCTCGGCCGCACGGCACTACGAGCTCGGGCCGATCGCGCTGGCGATGGTCAAACGGACCGTGCCGGTGACTGCCGTCCTTCAGGTCGGCGGCATCAGCGCCAGCCAGGAGGTCATCGTCCCGCCGGACGCGGGTGCCAACGTGAAGGTCCCGCTGATCCGGCGGCGCGGGGACCTGGGACAGCGGGCCTGAGACCCGCAGCGGGCAGGAGTACCCTGTGCCGGCAGGAACTTCTGGCTCATGCGCTCATGCTCCAATGGAGGTGCACGTCCGGTGTTGCGCCGAGTTCTGCTGGCCGCCTCGGCCAGTCAACAGGTTCGCCGTTTTATCACCACCGCTCCGCTCACTCGCGACCTGGTGCGAAGGTTCGTCGCGGGCGACAGCGCGGCTGACGCGCTCGCGGTTACCGAGCGGCTGATCGGTGACGGCCTGTCCGTCACGATCGATTTCCTTGGCGAGGACACCGTCGATCCTGAGCAGGCGGCCGCGGTCGCCGCCGAGTACGTGGCGCTGCTCGAACTGCTCAGCGCACACGGCCTGACCGCGGCAGGCAAGGCCGAGGTCTCGGTGAAGCCGACGGCGGTAGGACTCGGCCTGGCCGAGCACGGCAGGAAGACCGCGGCCGAGAACATCGCCAGGATCTGCGCCGCCGCCAGCAGAGCCGGGACCACGGTGACCATCGATATGGAGGATCACACCCGGGTCGAGGCAACCCTGCGGCTGGTCAGCGAGCTGCGCGAGGATTTCCCCGAGCTTGGCTGCGTGCTCCAGGCGTACCTGCGGCGCAGCCCGGACGACTGCGAGGCGCTGGCCGTCGCCGGGTCGAGGGTCCGGCTGTGCAAGGGTGCGTACCGGGCGCCCGACGGCGTGGCACTTGCCGCGAAATCGGAGGTGGACAGGAACTACGCGCGGTGCATGCGGATCCTGCTCGACGGCGACGGGTATCCGATGCTGGCGACCCATGACCCGCGGCTGATCGCGATCGCCAGGTCGCGGGCGGGCACTCTGCGGCGTGACCCGGCGAGCTTGGAATACCAGATGCTGTACGGGATCAGGCCGGACGAGCAGCTCAGGCTTGCCGCCGAAGGCGCCCGGGTGCGGGTGTACGTGCCGTACGGCAATGACTGGTACGGGTACCTGGTCAGGCGGCTTGCCGAGCGGCCGGCGAACCTGATGTTCTTCCTGCGGGCGCTGCGCTCGCGCGGGTAGCGGCCGTTAAGCTCTGGGGATGATCGCGATCCTCGGAGCAGGCAAGATGGGCGAGGCGCTGCTCTCCGGCCTGCTCAGGGCAGGAGTAGCACCGTCCGGCGTGATCGCGGCCGTGCGCCGGCCGGACCGTGCGGCCGCGCTGCGGGACAGCTACGGCATCGAGGTGACCGGCGCCGCCACGGCCGCGGAGCGAGCCGACACGCTGGTCATCACGGTCAAGCCGCAGGACATGTCGGCGCTGCTCGACGAGATCGCCCCGCACGTGACGGCTGACCAGTTGGTGATCTCGGTCGCCGCGGGCATCACCACCGGGTTCATCGAGTCGAGGCTGACCGCGCGGGTAGCCGTCGTGCGCGTGATGTCCAACACGCCGGTGCTCGTGGACGAAGCGATGAGCGTGATCTCGGCGGGGAGTCACGCCGGCGAGGAGCACCTGCGCCGGGCCGAGGAGTTGCTGCGCCCGGTCGGCAAGGTACTGCGCATCCCCGAATCTCAGCAGGACGCCGCCACAGCGCTGTCTGGCAGCGGACCCGCCTATGTCTATTTCCTCGTGGAGGCCATGGTCGACGCCGGAATCCTGCTCGGGATGCCGAGGAGCACGGCACTGGAAATGGTGAAGCAAGCCGTGTACGGGGCGGCGACGATGCTGCGGGAGTCTGGCGAGCATCCGGTGATCTTGCGCGAGGCCGTGACGTCACCGGGTGGCACGACTATCAGCGCGATCAGGGAACTTGAGCGGCACGGGGTGCGGGCCGCGTTCCTCGCGGCGATCGAGGCGGCCAGGGACCGGGGCCGCGAGCTCGGCGCAGGCTAGCGCGCTCGGGAAGTAACTGCGCGGATGTGCCGTCTGAACGGCAACGCAAAGATTGTCCTCAGCCGGTTCGCCTCCCAAGGGCATCACGCGGTTACTCGGGGGTTGCCCTTTCGCGTGTATAAATTACGCTGGATACGGGCGTGACTGGTGCGCTGGATATCGCTTGGCGCAGCGGATAAGCGCCGGAGAGGGCTATCGATGGCAGCAGAGGCAACTCCGCTCAGTGCCGTGCGATTCCTGACGGTGGCTGAGGTGGCGACGATCATGCGCGTGTCGAAGATGACCGTCTACCGTCTCGTTCACTCCGGGGACCTGGAGGCGATCCGGGTCGGCCGTTCCTTCCGGGTACCCGAACGCGCGGTCAACCAGTACCTCAAGGATGCTTTCGTCGAAGCGGGCTGAGCGCTAGGTACCTGGCCGACTCGGTCTCCCCGGCCAGATGTAAGGCCGGGGACGACCGGGGTGGGGCGGCCAGGGTACGCTGTGGCGTTGGCGTGTGCCCGGGAACGTGCGGGCCGGAAATGTTAGGCACGCCGTTGCACGTGGTATCGATCGAGGGTGGTCTCGTGGGTTCTGTGATCAAGAAGCGCCGCAAGCGGATGGCGAAGAAGAAGCACCGCAAGCTGCTGCGCAAGACGCGCGTCCAGCGCAGAAACAAGAAGTAGCGGCTGATCTGACGGTCCCGCAGCCCGTCTGACCTGCCGCCCGGCGGGGTTGGCGATGAGATGGTCCGACAATGAGCGATCCACAGGGCGAGTCGGTTGCCGGTGATTGGATCGGCCGACTGGCCGCCGCGGCGGATTTCGCGCGACGGCGCGTCGTCGGTGACTACCAGGTGGATCAGCGGACAGGGTTCGATCCTGAGCTGAACCGCGTGGTGCTGATGCCGCTGGCACGCGCCCTGTACCGGGGCTGGTTCCGGGTACAGATGCGCGGGATCGAGCATCTGCCGGCGTCGGGCTCGGCACTCGTGGTAGCGAACCACTCCGGTGTGCTGCCGCTCGATGCGCTGATGCTTCAGGTCGGGATACTCGACGAGCATCCCGACCACCGCAATCTGCGGCTGCTCGGTGCGGACCTGGTGTACTCCGTGCCGCTCCTCGGCCGCGTGGCCAGGGCGAGCGGGCACGTGCCAGCCAACCCAGCGGAGGCGGACCAGTTGCTGGCAGACGGCGAACTTGTCGGCGTTTTCCCTGAGGGTTTCAAGGGAATCGGCAAGCCTTTCAGCGACCGGTACCGGCTGCGCCGGTTCGGCCGTGGCGGATTCGCCAGGACAGCGCTGCGCAGCGGCGCTCCGATCATTCCCTGCGCGATCGTCGGTGCCGAGGAGATCTATCCGATGGTTGCCGACTGGTCGGAACTCGCCGCAAAGCTGAACCTGCCTTATTTTCCGATAACTCCGCTTTTCCCCTGGCTTGGGCCGCTCGGTGCGATCCCGCTGCCGTCGAACTGGATGATCGAGTTCTGCGATCCGATGCCGACCGACGGCTTTGCGCCAGACCAGTGCGACGACCAGGACGTGATCACGGAGCTGGCCGGAAAGGTGAAGGACGCCATCGCGGGAAAGCTGGGCGAGATGCTTGCCGAACGCGGTCCTGCGTTCGGCGGCTAGCCGGCGGCGCGGTGGCGCTTGACGGCGATGCCTGCGGCGAGCCCGCCGGCGATGACGCCCGCGCCCGCGGCCAGCGGCAGCGCGATGATCGTCGCCCGGCGTCCCTTCCTGAAGTCATGGATCGGCCAGCTATGTTGCCGCGCCAGCGCTCGCAGCTGGGCATCGGGGTTGACCACGTTCGGATGGCCGACCAGTTCCAGCATCGGCAGGTCGTTGATCGAATCGCTGTAGGCGCTGCACTGGGACAGGTCGAGATCCTCACGTGCGGCCAGGGCCAGGAGCGCGGCCGCCTTCGCCTGCCCGTGCAGCAAACCGCCGACGAGCCGGCCCGTGTAGACGCCGTCCGACGTCTCCGCGACGGTGCCGAGTGCACCGGTAAGCCCGAGCCTTCTGGCGAGGATCTCCGCGAGCTCCACAGGCGTCGCTGTGACGAGCCACACGCGCTGTCCGGCCTGGATATGCGACTGCGTGAGTTCCCTCGCGCCTTCCCAGACCCGGTCGGCCATCGTGTCGTCGTAGATCTCCTCGCCGAGAGCCGCGATGTCGCTGACGTAGTGGCCGGCGACGAACGCCAGGGCGGCCTCCCTTGCCGCATCGATGTGGTCCGTGTTCTCCGAGCCGCGCATCCGGAACAGGAGCTGGCCCGCGATCATCTTCGCCATGTCGCGCGGCCCGAACATCTTCCGCGCCGCCAGCCCCCTGGCGAAGTAGTAGATCGACGCGCCGCGCATCAGCGTGTTGTCCACGTCGAAGAATGCGCCAGCGTGCGGGTCGGGCACGACCGGCGGATGCTGCACCGCCGCCGCCGCCGCGGCGGCGGCACCGGCCACCGCCGTCCGCCCCGCGGGCACTGCCTCAGCGGCTGCCGCACCGGTCGTCGTCGCCCCCGTAGCCGCTGCCGCGTCAGGTAGTCCTGGTAGCTGCGTCACGCTTATCGAGCGTAGTGGGTACGCTAGGTCACCTGGAGCGGACCTCGCCTCGGTAGGGCCGCCGGTCAGCTGGTCAGCGGGGTTCGCATCATCGGCGAGCGTCCGGCACTATAGGCAGGGATGTCTCTCATCGTCTTCGCGCTCGGCGCCGTGGTCGCAGCTGTGGGCACCGGCGTCGTGACCGCACGATCCGCACGGGCGTCGCGCCTCTATCTGGTCTTGTCCGCGATGGCGCTCTTCGGTCTCGCGGTCGGCCTTGGCGCCGCCACGCTGGGCGACCTGTCCCAGTACAGCGGCTTGATCTTCCGTGCCATGGAACTCGGCGCGCAAGTGCTCGCGCCGCTGCTCCTGAGCCTTGTTCTGGTGGAGATCGCGGGCCGCGGCGTGCCCGCCAGGTTCGCGATGCGGCTGGCGGTGTCGGCCATCTTCGCCGTCGCCGTGGTGGTCGCAAGCACCGACCCGCTGCAGACGATGACCTTCACGAACGCGTGGCCCGACCCGGCATTGCTCTACAACCTGGTACCGCTGGCGCTGATCGGCTTCATCGCGGTCTTCACCTTCGTCACCGCCATGGTGACCCTGATCGTCGCGCTCTCCAGGTCGTCGCGTGACCGTGCGTCGAGAGACGCGGTGCGGCCGCTCGTGGCGGCCTCGGTCGCGGCGATGGCGGTAGTGCTGCCCGGCCTGTCCTGGACCGCGGCGAAGGCCGGCTTCGCGTTGCCGCTGCCGGCGAAGGACGGGTTCGCGATCGGCTGCCTGCTCGCGGCGGGACTGACCTGGTCCGCGGCAACGATGGCCGAACGCCTCGGCGTGGTCGCGCCTGGGCCGGGTGCCCGCAGTGATCGGCACGGTGACACGGACTGGCGGGACGATACGGGTGCATACCCGGGCTACGAGACCGGCGAATTCGGCGATATCCGGTCGGACGACCGCGGCCGTGGTCAGTACGGCGGTTTCGATCCCGGCCATGACCGCCGTGCGGATTTCGGTGACGACCCTGACTATGACCTGGGCCGGGCCAGGGCCGCAGGAAATCGCTACGGCGATCCGGACGCGGAGTTGCATTACCCGGCCCTGGCGGCGCTGGCGGCAGACCCGGCGGAGCAGCCACCCGATGCGGGATACGGTGAGCCCGGCAGGCCCGGTCAGTTCGACCGGCACCCAGAGCCTGTGCGGCCCGGTGAGCTTGACCGGTACCCAGAGCCTGGCAAGCCTGGCGCGCTCGCCGATCGCGGCGATTACCGCTCGCCGCGTGCGGCTGAGTCGCCTGCGCAGTTGTTCGGCCAGATCGCGATCTACACGCTGATCGAAGAGCGCGTCGATGACTTCGACCGGCTGACGGAGCGGGTCGTCGCGAAGGTACGGTCGAACGAACCGGATACTTTGGTCTATATAGTGCATGCCGTGCCGACGGCGCCCATGCAGCGGATTCTCTACGAGGTCTACCGGGACCGGGCCGCTCATGACGAGCACCTGCGCCAGCCCTATGTCCGGCGGTACGAGTCCGAGCGCCGCCCGTTCGTCCTGGCAACCAATGTGATCGAGCTGGGCCTCCAGCAGGCGAAGGTCTCGCCGCTCCCGTCTTACTCCGCGATCTCCGACATCCTCAGCGAGTCCGGTATCGACCTGACCGGCGTCACGCGGTCGCCGCGGCCGAGTGCGCCGCCGCCGCCGAATGCCAGCCGGCCGCGGTCGGCGCCCTACGAACCGCCGCCCGGTGAGCCGAGCCGGCCGGGAACTTCGGCTGCCGATTTCGACGGGCCGGGATACGGTCGGCCGCACCGGGGCGGCGGGTCTGGCTGGGCCGACATTCGCGGTGAGGAGCCGCGGTACCAGTGACCAGCCCGGAGCAGGCGCAGGGACACTTCATCACGCTGCTCTCCAGGCCAGGGTGCCATTTGTGTGCGGAGGCGCGACAGGTGATCGAGCGGGTCGCTGGCGAGCTCGGCGTGCCGTGGACCGAACGCGATATCACCGCGTCGGAGCAGGATCTGCGCGACTACGGAGAGATGATCCCGGTCACCCTGATCGACGGTGTTCAGCACGACTTCTGGCGTGTTGAGGAGGGGCGGCTGCGCCGTGCGCTCGGCGGCGGATAGCGGCTGACAAGGCGGCGGATGACTGCCGGCGGACGAGGCCGGGCGGGACTACCGCGTACCCGGCGGAAGCACGGACTTTGTGCAAACGTTCACAAGGGCGTACCTTGTTGAACGAGAACTGTGCGCGGGCAACCGGAAGCACCCGCCCGCCGCGCCCGTCCCCCCAGGAGTTGCCGGCGTATGTCCCGCCGAACCGCGTCAGACAAGGGCATGCAAGGCATACCGGAAGCGACTATCGCTCGCCTGCCGCTGTATCTGAGAGCCTTGTACGCGCTAGCTGACCGAGATATCGCCTCGGTGTCGAGCGAGGAACTTGCGGCTGCGTCCGGCGTGAACTCGGCCAAGCTGCGTAAGGACCTTTCGCACCTGGGCTCGTACGGGACGCGAGGCGTCGGCTACGACGTCGGCTACCTCATCTACCAGATCTCGCGCGAGCTTGGCCTGACGCAGGACTGGCCCGTGGTCATCGTCGGGGCGGGAAACCTGGGCCGGGCGCTCGCCAACTACGGCGGGTTCGCCTCGCGGGGATTCCGGGTGGCCGCCATGCTCGACTCGGATCCGCTCGTCGTCGGTACCGTCATCGCCGGCCACCGGGTCTACGGCGCGGACGAGATGGAACGCGTGGTCGTCAGGTACGGCGTCATGATCGGGGCGATCACCGCGCCTGCCGTCGCCGCCCAGGACATCTGTGACCGGCTCGTCACGGCGGGCGTGACCAGCATCTTGAACTTCGCTCCGGTGGTTCTGAACGTGCCTGACGGCGTGGATGTGCGTAAAGTCGATCTGTCGATCGAATTGCAGATCCTCGCCTTCCACGCTCAGCGCAAGTCCGAGTTCCGGGTCCCGCACTGCGGCGACAGGGATGTCAGGTCGCTCGACGCGCACCGAAGGGGAGATCTGGCGAGCAGTACGGGAAGAGGCCTGCCGTTGGACGGTGACGACCCAGTGGCCGCGGAGGCAGTCGGAACATGAGCGTTCTTGTCGTTGGCCTTAGCCACTCGAGTGCGCCGGTGGTGACGCTCGAGCGTGTCGTGGTGTCCGGCGATGCTCAGGCGAAGCTGCTGAAGGACGTGCACACGTCGGAGAACGTGGCTGGCTCGCTCGTGCTGAGTACCTGTAACCGGGTGGAGATCTACGCTGAGGTAGACAAGTTCCACGGCGGCGTCGCGGCCATCTGCGAACTTCTCGCGAGGCATTCCGGCCTGCCGCTCAACGAACTGGCCGGCTCCGCGTACGTCCACTACGAAGACCGCGCGGTGCAGCATCTGCTCGCGGTCGCCTGCGGGCTCGAGTCCATGGTGGTCGGTGAGAGCCAGATACTCGGCCAGGTACGGCAGGCGGTCAGGCTGGCGCGCCAGCACGGGACGCTGAGCCGGGAGCTATCCGATCTGAGCAGGCTGGCGCTGCGGGCCGGAAAGCGGGCGCACGCCGAGACGGGTATCGACAGCGCCGGACAGAGCCTGGTCACCAGGGGCCTGGACCTCGCGGCCGCGCTGCACGACCGAACCGCCGACGGTATGGTCACGCTGGCCGGGCTGCGGGTGCTGGTCATCGGGGCCGGCTCGATGAGCTCGCTCGCCGTCGCCACCGCGGTGCGCCTGCGCGCCGACCGCGTGGTCATCGCGAACCGGACTCGCGGTCACGCCGACCGGCTGGGGGACAGGTACGGCGCGGCGACGATCAGCCTGGCTGAGCTGCCGGCCGGGATCGCGGCCGCCGATCTCGTCATCGCCTGTACCGGAGCGGCGGGTCACGTGGTCACCGAGGAGATCGTCGTTCAGGCTCGGTCGCGCGCCGGGCACGATCAGCTCGTGCTGCTCGATCTCGCGCTGCCGCGGGATGTCGAGCCAGCGGTGGCGGATCTTCCTGGCGTGCAGCTCATCGACATGGCAGCGATCGGCAAAGCGGCCAGCGCGGAGCAAGGAAGCCAGCCGCAGCCGGTCGGGCTGGCCGGTGACGTCGACGTGGCGGCGGTGCGGCGGATCGTGGCACAGGAACTCACCGCCTACCTGCAGGCCGGCCGGGCGGTGAGCGTGCTGCCTACCGTGATCGCGCTGCGCGCGAAGGCCGCGACGGTGGTCGAAGCTGAGCTGGCCAGGCTGGAACGAAGGCTGGGAGACCTCGATGCCAGTGCCCGCCAGGAGATCGCTCTGTCGATGGGCAGGATTACCGACAAGCTGCTGCACGGACCGACCGTCAGGGTGAAGGAACTGGCCGGATCGCCAGGGGCCGAGTCCTACGAGACAGCCTTGCGGGTGCTCTTCGAACTCGACCCTGAGGCGGTTCAGTCGGTCGGGCGACCGGACGACGACATGCTGGCCTGGCCGGCACGGGAGGCTGGAGAGTGAACGGCATGCCACTGCGGCTAGGGACCAGGCGGAGCCCGATGGCCATCGCCCAGTCCACCCAGGTCGCGCAGCTGCTCACGGCCAGGACCGGGCGCCGCGTGGAGATCGTCGGGACCTCGACCTTCGGCGATGTAAGCAAGGCGCAGCTCACCCAGATCGGCGGCACCGGCGTTTTCGTCAGCGCCCTGCGCGAGCGCCTGCTGGCCGGCGACATCGACTTCGCCGTACACTCGCTCAAGGACCTGCCGACCCAGCAGCCCGCCGCGATCGTGATCGCCGCGGTACCGGGCAGAGACGATCCCAGGGATGCCCTGGCCGCGCGGAACGGCGCGAAACTAGCCGACCTGCCGCCAGCGGCCAGGATCGGCACCGGATCGCCGCGCCGTGCCGCACAGCTCCTGATGCTCAGGCCTGATCTGCGGCCTGTCCCGGCTCGCGGCAACGCGGGGACCCGGCTGGCCAAAGTCGATGCGGGTGAGCTCGACGCCGTGGTACTCGCCTACGCCGGCCTGGCCAGGATCGGCCGTCTCGAAGTAGTCACCGAGGTGTTCGACCCCGAGGAAATGCTGCCAGCGCCCGGCCAGGGCGCCCTCGCCGCGGAGTGCCTGGCCAGCCGCCCGGACGTCATCGAGTTGCTCAGCGGCATCGATGACCGGGCAAGCCGGCTGGCCACCGTGGCCGAACGCGCCGTGCTGTCGGCGCTGCAGGCGGGCTGCGCGGCACCGGTCGGCGCGTATGCTGCCGGGACGGATGCATTGCGGCTGGACGCGGTTGTCGTGGCCGCGGACGGGGGAGATGCACTGCGCGCGAGTGCTGGCGGTGCGCTAGACGAGGCCGAGCGGCTCGGCCGGGCGGTAGCGGCCGACCTGCTCGGGCGTGGTGCGGGAAGATATACCGGCGTGTCCGATGGACACCTCAGCAACGGGGACGATGCGAAGTGAATTCGACGCCCGCGACGAAGAAGGCGGGAGACGACGAACTGGACGGCGGCGGCGGGATGGTCGCGCTCGTCGGTGTCGGGCCGGGTGACGAGGGTCTGCTGACCCTGCGTGCTGCGGCACTTCTCTGGCAGGCCGACCTCGTCGTCGCGGCTCCGTGGGTCAGCGAGCGGATAGCGCACTTGCTGCGCGCCGACGCCACGATCATCGACTCGGCGAACCTGGACACCGATCCCAGGATGCTCGTGAAGGCTGCCAGGTCAGGACAGCTCGTGCTGCGGCTCTTCAGCGGTGATCCGTTCCTGTTCTGCAACGCCGCGGCGGATGCCGCGAGCTGCGCCAAGGCCAAGATCCCGTTCGAGATCGTGCCGGGGCTGTCCGCGGCGACGGCCGTGCCTGCCTATGCCGGCATCCCGCTGACCCAGGACGTCACCGGCGACGTACGGATCATCCACGCCGCCGAGGTCAGCCGGACGTCGGCGGCCCAGGGCACGCTGGTGATCCTCGGTGCCGAGACGGGCGTGGGCGATATCGCCAAGATGCTGATCGCGGCGGGCTGGCCGGATTCGACTCCGTTCGCCATTACCTGGAACGGCACGACTACCGATCAGCAGACGGTCGTCAGCACGCTGGGCACGGTGACCGCTGACCTGAAGGCGGCCGGCGTCAGCCTGCTCACCGCGCACGGCCGTGCCGTCGCTGTGGTCGGCGAGGGCGTCAGGCAGCAACGCGCGCTCTCCTGGTTCGAGACCAGGCCGCTGTTCGGCTGGCGGGTCCTGGTGCCCAGGACCAAAGAGCAGGCGGCTGGCGTCTGCGACCAGTTGCGGGCTCACGGTGCGGTGCCCGAGCAGGTTCCCACGATCGCCGTCGAGCCGCCGCGTACCCCGCAGCAGATGGAGCGGGCGGTCCGTGGCCTGGTGACCGGCCGGTACCAGTGGGTGGCGTTCACCTCGGCGAACGCGGTCAGGGCTATCAGGGAGAAGTTCGAAGAGTACGGCCTCGATGCCAGGGCGTTCGCCGGAGTGAAGGTCGCCGCGGTGGGCGAGCAGACCGCGGCGGCGCTCCGGGCCTTCGGGATCGCACCAGACCTGATGCCCGAAGGTGAGCAGTCAGCCGAGGGGCTGGCTAGCTGCTGGCCGGCCTACGACGACCTGCTGGACCCGATCAACCGGGTACTGCTGCCGCGCGCCGATATCGCCACCGAGGGGCTGGTGGCCCGGCTGACCGGACTGGGCTGGGAGGCCGAAGACATCACCGCGTACCGTACGGTCCGAGCGGCGCCGCCGCCCGCGCCGATCAGGGAGGCCATCAAGGGCGGCGGATTCGACGCGGTGCTCTTCACGTCCTCTTCGACGGTCAGGAACCTGATCGGTATCGCGGGAAAGCCGCATTCGGTGACGGTGATCGCGGTCATCGGGCCGGAGACCGCGAAGACGGCCGCGGAATTTGGCCTTCGCGTGGACGTCGTCGCGGCGAAGCCGTCGGCGTCCGCGCTGGTGGAGGCGCTGGCCAGGCACGGCGCCTCGATCCGGGACGCCGCCGTCCAGGCGGGCGAGCCGGTCCGGCGCCCGAGCGAGCGGCGCCGCGGAGCGCGCCGCCGGATCAGGTAGCGAGTCGCTGGGAGAGTGATCATGGCCGCGGAGTTTCCCGTCGCACGTCCGCGCAGGCTGCGCAGGACAGCCGCGATGCGCAGGCTGGTCGCTGCGACCAGCCTGCGGCCCGCTGACCTGGTGCAGCCGTTCTTCGTCAAAGAAGGGATCAGCGAGCCGCAGCCGGTCACCTCGATGCCGGGTGTCTGGCAGCACACCAGGGAGAGCTTGCGCAAGGCGGCCGCCGAGGCGGTCGAAGCCGGAGTCGGCGGCCTGATACTTTTCGGCGTCCCGGCCCAGAAGGACCCGCGCGGATCGGCCGCGGACAGCGAGACGGGAATCGTGCAGCTCGCGCTGGCGGATCTAGCCGCCGACGTCGGCGCGCGGACTGTCCTGATGGCGGATCTGTGCCTGGACGAGTACACCGACCACGGGCACTGCGGCGTCCTGACCCCGGCTGGCGAGGTGGACAACGATGCCACGCTGGAGCGGTACGCGGCGATCGCGCTGGCTCAGGCTCGCGCGGGTGCGCACGTCGTCGCGCCGAGCGGCATGATGGACGGTCAGGTGGCGGCGATCCGCGCGGCGCTCGACGGCGGCGGTTTTGCTGACGTGGCCATCTGCGCGTACGCGGCGAAGTACGCGTCGGCCTTCTACGGTCCGTTCAGGGACGCCGCCGAGTGCGCGCCCCAGTTCGGCGACAGGGCGTCTTACCAGCAAGATCACGGCAACCCGGCAGAAGCGCTGCGTGAGGTGATGCTCGACGTCAGCGAGGGCGCTGACCTGGTCATGGTCAAGCCGGCCCTCGCCTACCTGGACATCATCAGCCTGGTGGCCAGGTCCGTGCAGCTGCCAGTCGCGGCGTACCAGGTCAGTGGCGAGTACTCGATGGTGGAGGCCGCGGCGGCACATGGGTGGCTGGACCGGGACAGGGTCATCACCGAGACGCTGACCGCGATCAAGCGGGCCGGTGCAGGCATCATCTTGACCTACTGGGCCACCGAGGTGGCCAGCAGGCTCCGTTAGCGGGAGGCTGCGCCGAACCGCGGCAGGGCCGGTCATCGCCGAGGCGGGACACGATATCGTCTTGGGATGCCCGGCAACATTCCGCCGTTCAGCGTGCGGACCCGGGGGAGGCGGCTGGATCAGTGATCTGGTCGGCAGAGTTAGCGGAGCGTCGGACGCGTGCCAGGCGGGAGGCCAGCTGATGGTCGAGGCGGTGCTGCGGTCCAGGCGCCGCAGGATCAACGAGCGACTGGCCCACGCCGCGGCGCGCTATGCGGCGCTCGGCTGGCCGGTCTGCGCTGGCGCTCAGCCTCGGGACCGCCAGTCGCAGCAGACCGGTACCGGCCGGGCCTGCTCGTGCGATCGGATCGGCTGTCCGGCTCCTGGTGCGCATCCGCTCTCGCCGGCCTGGAAGATCCAGGCGACCACGGACCGGGTCGTCATCGCGCACTGGTGGAGCGAGCGGCCGCAGGCCAGTGTCCTGCTCGTCACTGGCAGATTCTTCGACGTGCTTGACGTACCCGTAACGGCGGGACTGCGGGCACTGAGGCGGTGGGAACGGTCAGGGACGAGGCCCGGTCCGGTGGCGCTCAGCGCCCAGGGCCGGGCCTTGTTCTTTGTCGCGACGAGAGCGGCACTGGCCGACGACGACGAGTGGTGGTCTTGCCATCTAGACTGCGTGCCTGAAGTGCTTCCCGCGGTGACGGGACTGCGTTGGCATTGCAGGGACAGTTACGTGGTCGCACCGCCGTCGCGGTTGAGCAACGGGATGACGGCTCGGTGGCTGATCGAGCCCAGCTCGCAGCCGCTGCCTGACGCGCTGCGACTGCTGGAAGTGCTGGCCGACGCGTGCGAGGAGATCGCTCAATGACTGCGGATATCACCGGGGACCGGCGCTGGTCCGATGCCGACCTGTACGCGCGAGCCTGCGCGGTGCTGCCGGGCGGGGTGAACTCGCCGGTCCGGGCGTTCGGCGCGGTGGGCGGTACGCCGGTGTTCATGGCCTCGGGCAGCGGCCCGTACCTGCGTGACGTAGCCGGCCAGGAATACGTCGACCTGGTCTGCTCGTGGGGACCGATGATCCTCGGGCATGCCCACCCGGCCGTGACCAGCGCGCTGGCCGAGGCTATCGGCAAGGGGACCTCGTTCGGTACCGCCACGCTGGGTGAGGTCGAACTCGCCGAGGAGATCGTCTCGCGGACGCCGGTGGAAAAGGTTCGGCTGGTGAGCTCGGGGACCGAGGCGACGATGTCCGCGCTGCGGCTGGCCCGCGGCTACACAGGCCGGCGGCTGGTGGTGAAGTTCGCCGGCTGTTACCACGGTCACGTCGATGCCTTGCTGGCTGCCGCGGGATCGGGCGTGGCCACCTTCGGGCTGCCCGATTCGCCAGGGGTGAATGGCACGGTGACCGCGGACACCATCGTGCTGCCGTACAACGACACCGAGGCGGTGCGGCAGGCCTTCGCCGAGAACGGTGCGGACATCGCCTGCGTCATCACCGAAGCCTGCCCGGCGAACATGGGGATCGTGCCGCCTGCGGCGGGGTTCAACGAGTTGCTCGCCGCGCTCTGCGCCGAGCACGGTGCGCTGCTGATCATGGACGAGGTGCTTACCGGTTTCCGGGTCACCGCCTCTGGCTGGTACGGGCGCGAAGGTGTGGCTGGCGACCTGATGACGTTCGGCAAGGTCATGGGCGGCGGGCTGCCCGCGGCGGCGTTTGGCGGGCGGGCTGAGATCATGGACCTGATGGCGCCGTCTGGTCCGGTCTACCAGGCCGGCACGCTCTCGGGTAATCCGCTGGCCACGGCCGCCGGACTCGCCACCTTGCGCGAGTGCACGGCGCAGGTGTACAAGCGGACGGACGAGGCCGCGGCGGCTATCGCCGAGCTGGCGAGCACCGCGCTGCGGGAGGCCGGCGTCCCCTTCCGGCTGCAGGAAGCGGGCAGCCTGTTCTCGTTCTTCCTCGGGGTAACCGAGCCGGTGCGCGATTTCGCGCAGGCTCGCGCGCAGTCTGGCCCGGCTTACGCGGCCTTCTTCCACGCGATGCTAGACCGCGGTGTCTACCTGCCGCCCTCGCCGTACGAGGCGTGGTTCGTGTCGGCCGCCCATGACGACAGGGCAATCGCCAGGATCGCAGCGGCGCTCCCGCCCGCGGCCGTCGCGGCCGCCGCCGCGCTGGGCTGAGCGGCAGCGGCACAGTCAGGGGCGCGGTTAAAGGGGCGCCGCCGCTAGCCGACGGCGACGGCGATGATGCCCGCTACGATCGCGGCCCCGGCGATCAGTCGCCGAACCACGCCGCCTTCACCGAGTAGCTGCCGGCCGATCAGGACGCCGAACAGGACGCTGATCTCCCGCGCGGGCGCCACCGTGCTGACCGCGGTGAAGCTCAGCGCGACCAGGATGAGGAAGTAGGTCAGCGGCGACAGCACCGCCGCGCCGAGGACCTGCGGTCGTGACGCTCGCCAGACTTCGCCGAGCCTGGCCCGGTCGCGGAGTACGAACGGCGTGATCACCATGGTCATGATGGAGAACCCCGCATAGCCCTGGAAGACCGGCTCGGTATGCAGGTTCGCGACGGCGTACTTATCCCAGACCGTATAGCACGCGACGAGTGCGCCGGTGGCAAGGGCGAAGGCTAGCGCTCCGGCGCTAGCGCGCTGCTTTCCGTGCGGGTAACCGATCAGCACGACGCCGGCCAGGATCGCGATGATCCCCGCGATGGCGACCGGCGCCGGCCGCTCGCCAAGCAGGACGATTCCGGCGACAGTGGCGAGCATCGCGCCGGTGCCCCGGCCGATCGGATAGGCAACGGACAGGTCGCCGAGCCGGTATCCCTGCTGCAAGAACATGAAGTAGCCGGAATGCACGATTCCGGTCCCGGCGAGGAAAGCCCAGTTAATGCCGGTCAGGTGCGGTCGCCCCAGCACCGCGGTGACCAGCACCACCGGGGCGTACAGGACGGTCGCCCAGGCGCCGAAGAGCCAGACGAAGTAGACAGCGCCCGCGGCGGCGGCCTGCTTGCAGAAGAAGTTCCAACTCGCGTGCATGATCGCCGCGGCCAGAATGAGTGCGATGGCAGAAGTACTCACGCTGGCTACCTGCTGAAGCTGAGGAGTGGGAGGTTCTGCGAATTTTAACGTGATCGATCGGGCAAGTGAGGTAAGCGGGAGAGCCTGCCCGTCCGGGCAGGTAGGCTGGCCGCGCCATGACTGAAGCAACAGATCCCAGCGGCGCCGTCGGGTCGGCCAGCGAGGCTGTCACCACCGTTGTCCACCTGGTGCGGCACGGGGAGGTCGCGAATCCCGGCGGCATTCTCTACGGCCGGATTCCGGGGTTTCGCCTGTCCGAGGACGGCCGGATGATGGCGAAGGCGGTCGCGGACTTCATGGCCGACCGGGACATCAAGGTGCTGCGGTCGTCGCCGCTCGACCGCGCGCTGGAGACAGCCGAGCCGATTGCGGCGCAGCTGGGCCTGCCGACCGAGGTAGACGAGCGGCTGATCGAGCCGTGGAACCACTTCGAGGGCCTTCGAGTCGCGGTCGGCGACGGCTCGCTGCGCTCGCCTCGGCACTGGATCCAGCTGCGCAACCCGTTCCGGCCGTCCTGGGGCGAGCCCTATCG
>Ga0307372_10003193_pt1 | contig 26478 bp, 30 predicted proteins | sample OX1MG_FD_202533 | JGI IMG/M metagenome (GOLD analysis project Ga0307372, IMG submission 202533) | Soil microbial communities from Risofladan, Vaasa, Finland - OX-1 | ecosystem: Environmental > Terrestrial > Soil > Coastal area > Acid sulfate soil | place: Finland: Risofladan, Vaasa | collected... | reverse complement strand
GGTATGTCTACGGCAATGACCACTTCCGCCCGGACTTCTCGCGCGCGCTGCTGGAGGCCTTCGCCGCCCGCCAGTACTCCGATGGCCGCATCCCCGAGTTCTACCACGCCGTGACCAACCACATCGATGACTATGGTCTGAACATCAATGATGACACGCCGTTGTTCATCCTGGCCGTCAACCATCATTACCGCGCCACGGGCGACCTTGTCTGGCTGCAGGGCATCTACCCGGCCGTGGCCAGGGCCGCCCGCTACATTGTGTCGCAAGAGGACGAGCGGGGTCTGGTCTTCTGCTCGGCCAAAGACCCACGCGGTAACGTCTGGGCGATTGCCGGGTGGCGCAACGTGATCCCGGAATACACGCTGAACGGGGCAGTGACCGAGATCAACGCCGAGTGCGTAGCGGCCCTGCGCGCGGTCGGCCATCTCGCCCGGAACGCGGGCCGGCCGGAGGCGGAGGCCCAGGGGTTCTTCAACGCGGGCGCGCAGCTCCGCGCGGCCATGGATGCGCACCTCCTCAACCCCCAGAATGGGCTCTACTATCTGAACATCGACGCGGACGGCATCGTGCATACGGACGTCACCGCGGATCAGATTTTCCCCGTCATGCTGCGCGTGTGTTCGGAGGAGGTGGGCTACCGGATCATCAGCCGCCTCAATCAGCCCGACTTCTGGACGCCGGCCGGCCTGCGCACCGCATCGTCGGAGGATCCCCTCTACAATCCGGCGCGCTACTGGGGCCTGATCGGGGGCGTTTGGCCCGGCGTGACCTGGTGGTATGCTTTCGCGGCGGCACGCTACCATCCGGAGTTGATGGTGCGGGCACTGGCGGCGAGCTTCGAGCACTATGCCGTCAACCCCAAGACGAACAATACCGTGCCTGGGCAGTTCAGCGAGTGGTTCGACGGCGAGAGCCTGGTCAATCGCGGTATGCGGCTCTCGCCGTGGGAGCCGCCACGCTTCCTGTGGGCGGCGGTGGAGGGCGTCTGCGGGGTGGTCCTGCAGCCCGGCCGGCCGAAGATCAACCCGCTCGTGCCGGCGAGCTGGCGTTGGGTAGGATTGCGCCGTTTGCCCTACCACGGCGCGGAGGTCAGCTTCTTCGCCACGCGGGAGCACCCAGGCGACGCGGCGTCACAATTCCATATCTATGCCACGACGGAGGTGACCACCGAGCACACGCTGGAGGTGTATCGCGAGGATGTGACGGAGCGGGTGTGCGTGCTCAACCCCGATGTGTGCCACATAGCGCTGCGGCGGCCTGGTGAAGTCGTGCTCCTGATCGGGAATACCAGCGCCGGCAGCAGCATCGTTCCCATCGAACTCGGCGACGTGTTGGCGCCGGAGATGACCTATGAGGTGCATCTTTACGACAGCGAGAGCCGGACCTGGCGCCAAGGCGACGCGGATAGGGGAGCCGACCTGTGCATGCCGGCCGTGGTCGTGGAGACCGGCGGGTTCAGGATCCTCCGTTTTGTGGAGGCGTGAGTGAGTACGTGATTGGTGATTTGCGGGAAACGATGGGTGGAGGCTCGTCACACGCCTCATCACCCACCACCATGACCGGAGGCAGCATGCAAACCCGCATCGTAATCCTGGGCGGCGGCTTCGCCGGGCTGGGCGTCGCGCGCCATCTGGATCGTCTCTTCCGCGGCGACCGCAGCGTCGCGATCACGTTGGTCAATCGCGACAACTACTTCCTATTCACCCCCATGCTGCCGGAGGTGGCCGGCTCCGGCATCGAGGCCAAACACGTAGTCAGCCCGCTGCGCGCGTTCGGTCGTGCCGTGGCCTTCCGTACGAGCGAGGTCGTCGGCATCGACCTCGCCGCGCGTACCATTATCACTGCCCACGCCGTGTCCGGTCGACCCTATGCGCTGCCGTTCGACCATCTGGTGCTGGCGGTCGGCGCGGTCGCCGGCTTCCGTGGGCTGCCGGGCGTGGCCGAGCACGCGCTTACGTTCAAAGGCCTCGGCGACGCGATGGTGGTGCGCAACCACCTGATCGACCTCTTCGAACAAGCCGACCTCGAAGAGCACATCGATCGGCGGAGAATGCTGCTGACCGTGGTGGTCTCCGGAGCCGGTTTTTCCGGTGTTGAGTTGGCGGGCGAGTTGGCCGACCTGTGCCGCGCCGCGGCGCGCTACTACCCGCGCATCCAGGCCGGCGAGGCGCGCCTGATGGTCGTGCATCCCGGTCAGCGCATCCTGCCCGAGATCGGGCCGGAGTTAGCCGACTATGCGCTCAACAAGCTTCGGGCGCGGGGGGTGGAGGTGCTCCTGGAGACCGCGGTCCGCGCGGCCGGCCCGGACTGGGTGGAGACCGACACGGGCCGGCGGATTCCTACGTCTACACTGATCTGGACGGCCGGCACCACACCCAGTCCCGTGCTTGCGGCGCTGCCGGTCGAGCAGGACCGTCGCGGCGCCGTGATCGTGGACGAGCATCTGGAGGTGCCGGGCTATCCGGGCGTGTGGGCCCTGGGTGACTGCGCCCTGGTGCGCGACCCCCTGACCGGTACGCCGTACCCGCCGACGGCCCAGCACGCCACACGCGAGGCCAAAGTACTGGCCGAGAACCTCGCCGCCACGATTCGGGGCGGGACGAAACGGCCGTTCCACTTTCGGTCGCCCGGGATGTTCGTCGCGCTCGGCCATCGCTCCGCCGTGGCCGAGATCCGTGGTCATCGGTTCTCGGGCTTCCCGGCCTGGTGGCTCTGGCGAACGGTGTATCTGGCCAAGCTGCCGCGCCTGGAGCGCAAGATGCGCGTGGCGCTGGACTGGACCCTCGATCTCCTGTTCCCGCGCGACTTCACGCAGATGCGCCCCTTCCAGGAGCGTGCGTTGCCCATACCGGGCCGCGCGGAGCCGGCGATGCCCGCGATTGCGGCGGCACTCTGGGGTGAGGAGAAGTCGATGTCCCGTGAAGACGAGGAGGTGCCGCTATGATCCCGACGGTGACGGTGGACCAGATGCGCGAGATCGATCGGCTGATGATCGAGGAGATGGAGATCAGCCTACTCCAGATGATGGAGAACGCCGGCCGCACCCTGGCCACCCAGGCCCGGCGCCTGCTGGGCGACGACATCCGCGGGCGGCGCATCGTGGTGCTGGCCGGGCCCGGCGGCAATGGGGGAGGCGGCATGGCGGCGGCGCGGCGGCTGTGCAACTGGGGCGCCGACGTCTCGGTCATCCTGGGTCGGGACGTGGGGGAGCTGCACGGGGTGCCGGCGCACCAATTGGCCATCTTGCGGCACATGGGGGTGCCGGTGCAGGACCGAGTGCACGCGGGGCCGGATAGGAGCGCGCTGGGGTCGGCCGACCTGATCGTGGATGCGCTGATCGGCTACAGCCTGCGCGGCGCGCCGCGGGAGCCCATCGCGTCACTGATCCGCGAAGCCAACGCCGCGGGCCCTCCCATCCTGGCGCTCGACATTCCATCGGGCCTCGACGGTGACTCGGGGGCGGCCGCGGAACCGACCATCCGCGCCGCGGCCACGCTGACGCTGGCGCTGCCCAAGGTCGGCCTCTTGCGGCCGGCGGCACGCGCCTGGGTGGGTGACGCATACGTGGCCGACATCTCGGTGCCGGAGGCGGTGTACCGGCGCCTGGGGCTGCGGGTTGGTCCTCTCTTCGCCCAGGCAGACATCGTGCGCGTCGCGTCGCGTGATGACGCGGTGGAGTGAACAACGTGGTGACGCGGACTGCATCGTGCATCGAGGGAGATCACCAAGCTTGTCTTCCTGTTTGACCTGGACAACATGGTACTTGACAGCGACTGAGTCAAGGCGTACCTCACAGCGCGCATGGCGCGGCTCTTGTTCGGGCACTTTTGGACGCTATACGCGGAGGTACGGCGCCTGTCCGGCCTAGTCACCGGACAGGTCGCGCATCTGGCTCGTGCAGCCCGGCAAGAGCCTGCGACCTCCATGGATGCATGGTGTCTGTAAGCATGCTTACAGACACCATGCAGCCGAGCCGTCTACGGTTACGGTAGGGAGACGAGATGTGCGCCATGTTGCCCGCGCCCCGGCGAGATCACTGGAAAAGGACCATGACGATGGTTCGTTGATAGAGTGGGGATCATCGATCGGCCTCCCCGTGGCGGTCGGACCGGCATCAGGATTGCCTTGAAGGAGCAACCATGGCCCTACACAGTGCGACGACCTTCATCTTGGACAAGGCGCTGGCCGGCGCGGCGATCAGCCGTGAGGATGCGCTCTATCTTCTGGCGCTCGATCTCAATTCGGACGACTGTTATGCGGTCATGGCCGCCGCCAATCGGATGACGCATCAAATCACTGGTGGCCGGGGGACGATCTACTCGCAGGTCGGCATCAACGTGTGGCCGTGCCCGGAAAACTGCGACTTCTGCTACCTCGCGACCAAGCATGGGATCGTCACCACCTTGCATGAATTGAGTCCTGAGGAGGTCAGGGCGCGGGCGCTGGAATTCGAGGCGGCCGGCGCCGACGAAGTGTACCTGATGACTACCGCCAACTACCCGCTGGGCAAGTTCCTTGAGATCGGGCGAGCGGTGCGTGGGGCGTTGCGCCCGGAGACGGAACTGATCGCCAACGTCGGCGACTTCACGGTAAAGGACGCCTACCGGATCCAGGATGCGGGATTTTGTGGGGTCTATCACGTGTACCGATTTCGCGAGGGGATCGAGACCGAGATCGCGCCCGAACGGCGCCGTGCCACCTTCGCGGCGATTAGCGAGTCGGGCCTGGATCTGCGTTACTGTATCGAACCCATAGGCCGGGAGCATAGCCATGAGGAAATCGTCGAGCAGATGTGGCTGGCCAAGGAGTTCGGCGCCGGCATTCTGTCCGTCATGCGCCGCATCCCGGTGCCCGGCACCCCCTTCGCATGTTCTGGACAGATCAGTGAAGCGGCGATCAGCAAGATCGTGGCCGTCTCACGGCTCGTGCTTGGACACCAGATCCGACAGATGGGTGTCCATGAGCCCAGTCTGCTTAGCTTGCGGGCCGGCGCGCATCGGGTGTGCGCTGAGGTGGGTATGAACCCGCGTGATCGGAACGTGGATACCGCCAAGGGACGCGGGTTGTCGGTGGCGGATTGTGAGCGGCTGCTCGGGGAGGCAGGTTTCATCCACCAACGGCGTACCTCCGTCGGCTCTTCCTGTGCAGTGTAGGGGAATCTGCTCTCCGATGCCGAGTTTCTCACCGCCCTCCTCCAGGACGGAACGCCTTGGCCTGCTGCCCTGCCGGCCCGCCCCAGCAAGTGGCGCGCGCGGCACCTGGGCCGAAGCCGAGACATGGCTGCATCACCTGTCTGACCGCCTGGCTGAGGCCATGGCTGCCGAACGCCTCTTCCTGGCCAAGCTTAATGCCTGTAAGCGGGCCTACAGACTCGCACAGTCGAGGTGTGAACAAGAGAGACGTGGCGTTCCTGGTGATGTGCACCGGGCGGGCACATCACCAGGAACGCCAGCAGGCGCCGCACCGGGCGGAAGGATGCTCGGGCCTGAGTTGCGAGCGGCGTTGATCTCCCTGGTGGAGATCGGCGTCGCGGCCACTAGGCTGCTCCTCCAGCGTGCATCTACATCGCCGCGTTCGGCCCAACCAGACTGTTGCTAACCGCGGAGTGTCGTGCTACGGTACTGCCACCCGAGCGGGAGGCTTCCGCCGGGGCTGCCGCAATCTGCAGTGGTGGAAAGGACACGCCGCCCCAGTGACCGAGCGCGCGGGCACGTCCCTTTCCTGTCGCGTCTGCTCGCAGACATGATCGCCATGTCGGCCCTCGCTCGTCGTGTTGGCCCCAGGCCGGTCGGCCGAATGGCGCGGTGCGGCCGGTCAAGCGGGCTGCGGCTGGTGTGTCGCATGCCGATATGATGTGGCCGGCGCCGCGGCACACTATGCTGCGGCAGCGCAAGCTCATCACCAGGGGAGTCGCAGACTGCCGGCCGAATGGCAGCCAGTGTAAGCGCCCTCACAGTCATATACCGGGCACACGAGGTAGGCTGCGTGTAGATCTTGTCGTCGTTGCCCGGACGGCTGAAAGGGGTGGAACTCTACGGTCCATCTCGGGGGTTCGACTCCCCCCGGCGACGCCGACGACCCGCCACGCGCATCGTGCCCGAGATATCCAGCCGGCTCACACAATCAACCGTAAAAGACGGCCTCAAGATCCAGGTTGCCCGTGCCGATAGATAGTTATAGGCAGCCGCGGCCGATCAACCCGTGCGCAGGTGCCCCACGGGTTGGGCTGCTGGTTTGTGCGCCGGCCTGATCCGCGCGGCGCGGGGAGTAGACACTGGTGGGATACGATCTACCGCACGCCATCGCACGTAGGCCGACAGCGCTGTTAGCCATGCCTCACCAGGACGTCAGCATCCAATACACTCGGGTGGGTGCGTTGGGCTTGAGCTACCTCATTCTTGGGTTGGTCCCGCTCGGGTTGGCCGTGCAGCGCATGCCGTCCCCCGGCCTGGCCGTTCTCCTGTATGCGGCGCTCGTCGTCTGGGCAGAGTTGCTCGTGGTGCCGCCGGCCTACGCGGGCTGGCCCAGTCCACTGCTGCCGCTGCTTACGCTGATCCTCCTCGACGCCGGCCCCCCATATGTGCTGCCCATTGCCCTGCTGGCCCTGGGGGTGCGGAGCGTGCGCCGTCGACTGGTGCAACGGGATCGCTGGCCCTGGCCGGTGTTGCTCTACGAGGCTGGGACCTGGTCGCTGGCTACGGCCGGCGGTGTGGCAGCGGCCGAGGGTGTCGACGCGACCTGGCGTAGCGGCCCCTGGCGGGGTGTGCTGGACCAGGCTACGTCCGGCATGCCCGGCCTCCTGCTGACCGCGGCGGCCTGGTCGCTGACCGTCGCCCTGGCCTGCCTGCTCGCCGGCCTGCTTGGCGCCCGTATGGCGGGGTATCGCCGGCAGGACCTCGCGCTGCCCAGTCGTATCTATAAGGACATGAGGCGCGGCGTAGCGTGCGCCATCCTCGTCTATATGGTGGTCGGTCCCTGTATGGCCTTCCTGGGGGCGCAGGGCTCCTACGTCGTCATCGTGGCCGTCGCCCTCACCCTCGTGGCGCTGTGGCGGCAGGCGCGAGGGCGGCAGCGGCGGCAGGCCATGCTCACCGGCCTGGCCCAGCTGGCCGAAGCCAAGGATGCCACCACCGGCGCCCACCTGGCGACGGTGGCGGACCGCACGACCCGGGTCGCGGCGGCGCTCGGCCTGCCGGCCGCCACGGTGGATGCCTATGCGAACGGTGCCCTGCTGCATGATGTGGGCAAGCTTGCCGTGCCCACCAGCATCCTCACCAAGCCGGGCCGGCTCGATGACGCCGAGTGGGCGGAGATGCGCACCCACGCTACCATCGGCCGCGCACTCCTGCGGCTGCTCCCCGGCTGCGTCACGGCCGCCCTGATCGCCGGACACCACCATGAGCGTTGGGACGGCTCCGGCTATCCGGATGGCCTGGCCGGCGAGGCTATCCCGCCGGCTGCGCGCATTGTGGCGGTAGTGGACGCCTTCGACGCCATGACGGCCGATCGTCCGTACCACCGCGGTATCCCCGCCGACGAAGCCAGGGCCGAACTGCGCAGGCAGCGCGGCACCCAATTCGACCCGGCGGTCGTGGATGCATTCGACGCTGCGGTGATGCCGCCGACGCGTTTGCCGCTCTGGTGCTTCTTCCCACTGAGCGACTATTAGCCGGCCCCGGCCCCATCCCTCAGGATCGCGCAGAGTTCCTGCGTGGGGCTAGTGGCATGGACGGGGTCGTGCGCTGCGGCGTAGGTCAGAGTCGGTCCTCTCGGATTCCAGTCGCACGCCCAATCCATCCGCGATTCGATTGACGTAGTTGAAGTATGATACGGCTTGATTGAGGTCGAGGATCGCGCGGTCGTCCCAACCGGCCGCGCGGAGCGCCGCCAGATCGTCCGCGCCAACACTGGCGGGCTGAAGCGTGAGCTTCGCGGCATACACGAGTAGGACTCGATCCTTTGAGGGCACATCGGCCTGCAACGGATCGCGTTGCAGCGCGGACACCAGGGCATCATTCCCGGTGAGGCGGCGCAACGCGTCGCCGTGATGGACCAGTCAATAATGGCAGCCGTTGAGAGCGGAGACGGTGGTGGCGACCATCTCACGCTGGGCCCGGCTCAGCGGCGATGGGCCGAACATGATCTCGCGGTAGAGTTCGTAGTGCCGGACGAGCACCGCGGGATGCAGCGAACTGCTCTTCAGGATATGGGCCACGTGCCCCGACGGGTCAGCTATCCGGCGGTAGAGCGCGGCCAGCTCGCCGTCGGCATCGGCCTCGTCCACCGTCGCGATCAGTGCCGCTTCTTCCTCGGCCATATGCCCTTCCCCCGCAATCCAACTCCATAAGCAGCATACTACCCTCTCCCTCGGGCCGGCACGCATGCCCCTGATCCAAGGCAGCCTAAGGTGGTCGCGGCAGTTGAGCCCGCCCAAGGTTGCCGGCCCAGGCGCGTCCTTCTCCCACTCCGCAGTGTGGCACAGGCAACGGCAGAGAACTGTGAGCGTGCTTACAGTCCGCGCCGCCGTCGATGTGGCATGCTGAACGGGTGACGGCCGGAGGTCGCGGAGGGGCCTCGACGAAGAAGACGGCAGTTTCCCTGGGCGGCCTTCCGACCGCACGTGCCCGTTTTCATCATGGCACGGTACCGTTTGGACTTCGTGCCTTCGTGCCTGATGCGATGACTGACTGGTGGGACTCCTCGTATACTGGATCCCAAGCGGTCTCCATCCGTGAAAGGAGGAACTACCGGTGTGGACGCGACCGCTCTTCCGTCGAGCCCCACGTGAGACCGGCGTCCCGGCACCCCCTTCCACGCGGCGGCTCCTGCTGCTCCCGCCGATTGTAGTGCTCCTGTTGCTTGGCGCCGGTACGATTCTGTGGCGCACCATCCGGCCCCCTGGGACCGAGCTGACCGCGGGCACGGGACCGCTCGCGCCGGCTATCGTCACCTCGACCATCGATGGGGCACCGTTCAGCCTGGCCGCGCAGCGTGGCAAGGTGGTGGTGCTCTACAGTATGGCCGCCTGGTGTACGGCCTGCGTGCCCGAAGCCACGGCTCTTGGGCAGTTGGCGCCGGCTTTTGGCGCGAATCGGGTGGTTACCCTGCTGGTGGATGAAAGCCCGCGGAGCGATTCGCCCCAGGCGGTGCGCGGGTTCCGCGCCCGCAGCCAGGGACCTGCGCGATACTGGGTCATTGATCGTGGCGGCGACATTGCCCGTGCCTTCGGAATCGCGGCCCTGGATACTACGATCGTAATCGACCGGGACGGCCACGTAGCCGCCCACTTTCAGTCCTCGGTCGATCCGGCCACTCTTCAATCCACGGTGAGGCACCTCCTGTGAGTGCCGTCGCCCTCGGGCTTGCCTTCTCCGCCGGTATGCTCGCGTCCATCAACCCCTGCGGCTTCGCCATGTTACCTTCGATGGTCTCGTTCTACTTGGGTCTGGATACCCAGGAGGCGGCGCGCCTATCCGTACAGCGGCGTTTGGGTGATGGACTGGCATTGGGGGCGTTGGTCACGGTGGGCTTCCTGCTGGTCTTTGTGTTCGCCGGTGCACTGGTTTGGCTAGGGGCGGGCTGGCTCGTGCGCTTCTTCCCGTGGGCGACGATCGTGGTGGGGGCAGGTCTGGTGGTGCTCGGTGGCCGGCTCTATCTGGGCCGCGGGCTGTCGGTGTGGCTGCCCCATCGGGAAGCGCCACGGGTGGCGGGCTCCTCCCGTGCCATGGTCGCCTACGGCATCGCCTACGCCCTGGCTTCATTGGGTTGTACCCTGCCAATCTTCCTGATCGCGGTGGGCACCGCCGTGTCGAGCGGGCCGCTGGCCGGTCTGGCGCAGTTCGTCGCCTATGGGCTGGGCATGGGGGTGGTGGTGACGACGGTCGCCGTAAGTGCCGCCGTCTTTCGGGGCATCGTGGCGCTGGTCTTGCGCCGCCTGATGCCCTATATACAGCAAGTCGGCGCCCTGTTGCTGATGGTCGCCGGCGGCTATGTACTCTGGGTGGATCTGCCGCGAGTGCTGGCCTGATCCGCGAGTATTGCCGAAAGGGGTTGCAGATCATGAATCGCTCACGACTCGCGCATCGACTGGTGCCGGGTATAATCGTGGCCGCCGTGGTGGTGCTTGGTGGAGGAATGCCGATGTCGCGGGCGGCGTCATCCGCCATAAGCTGGCGTGGCCTCTTCCCGCCGGTGAGCGCCTATCCAAAAGGTACGCATCTGTTGCCGCTGTATACTTCGACGCATGCTGCCGACGTGGTGGACCCCGGCACGGCGCTGCAGGTAAAGCAGTTCAGGTTTCTGGTTGGCGGCGTACAGGATGCCAACCTGCCGGCCCAGGCGGTGACGGCCGTGACGGTGCTGGTCTTTAGCGATGCGCCTGTTGCCGCTACCTTCCTGCACGCCTATCACCCGTCCGAGCTGCAGAACCCCGCCATGCCCGGCACCGCGGTCTCACGGTTCGGTACAGGTGCCCGCTACATCGTAGGCGCCTGCGCGAACTGCGGCCCCTCCACTCCGCCCCTGGGCATCTTGCTGCTGCAGCGGGGCGCAAGCACGGTGGAGATCGTAACTCAGCCGCCCAACCACACCGTGGCCATGCGCCTGGCCGCCGCCGGTAATCCGGTCGGCGACGGCAAGGCCGTCGCGCATCACTAGACGCCTCGCGAGGATCACGGCCGGCACCGAAACCCTGCCCACCACGGCGCACGTGATATGCTTTCGCATACCGCACACCGGCCGGCAGGCGTACGCTCCAGTGAGCGTGAGGACGATCGCGGATCGGCCCAGCCCCGCTCTCACCCGGGAGGGTGGTGCAGTGGCGACAAGGGTGACGACATGCCAGTGTCCGCGCTGCCAGCAGGAAAGCGACCATCCCGATCGCGTCCTGCATCGGCGCATGAACGTGTTCATCAGTCGGTTGGACGAAGCGCAGCGGCGCTGGTACGTGGCGCTGGAGTCGCAGCGCCTCGGCCATGGCGGCGACCGCCTGCTGTCGCAGATTACGGGCCTGGACGAAGCGACTATCCGGCGGGGCCGGGAGGAGATGCAGGTGGACCTGGCGCCGTGTCCGGCGGACCGGGTGCGGCAGCCGGGTGCTGGACGCCCGTCGGTGGAAAAAAAGATCCGGCGCTAGTGCCGACGTTGCAGGAGATCGTGGCACCGGAGACGGCGGGCGATCCAATGAGCGATCAGAAGTGGGTGCGGAGCAGTCTGCGTACCCTGAGCAGACGCCTGCGGGAGGCTGGTCATGCGGTCAGTCCGCCGACCGTGGGTCGCCTGCTCACGGGGCTGGGCTATGCGCTGCACGTCAACGCCAAGAAGGTCGAGGCGCGGGCCGATCATCCTGACCGGAGCGCTCAGTTTGACTATATCGCCCAGCAGCGGCAGGCGTTCAGCGATGCCGCGTGGCCGATCATCAGTGTGGACACCAAGAAGAAGGAATTGATCGGCGACTTCAAGAACAACGGGCGGGCCTGGAGCATCAAGGCGAGCGCCGTGCACGTGCATGATTTTCCGAGCGACGCGCTGGAGCGCGCGGTACCCTACGGCATCTACGACCTGACGCATAACCGGGGCACCGTGTACGTGGGCACCTCGGGTGATACGGCGCAGTTTGCCGTGGACGCGATCGCCCAGTGGTGGCAGACGGAGGGGCGAGTGGCCTTTGCGCAGGCGGATCACCTGCTGATCCTCGCTGATGGCGGGGGGAGCAACGGGTGCCGTGCCCGCCTGTGGAAACAGCGGATCCAGGAGCAAGTGTGTGACGGCCTGGGGCTGACCGTCACGGTCTGCCACTATCCGGCGGGGTGCTCCAAATGGAATCCCATCGAGCATCGCCTGTTTGGCCCGATCAGTCTGAACTGGGCGGGCCAGCCGTTACGCACCCGGGACACCCTATTGGCCTACATCCGCGGCACGACCACCACCACGGGCCTGGACGTGCAGGCCGTGTCGCTCGATGGGAACTACCCCACTGGCCAGCGCATCTCTGACGCCGAGATGGAGGCATTGCACATGTCGAAGCACGAGATATGTCCGACCTGGAACTACACCATCTCTCCCCGCCCAGGCGTGCCTACCCGCCTTGCCATCACCTCTCCAAATGAGGAAGTAATTGTTTAACGAGCCCTTACTCGCTGCCGAGCGAGTCGCTCACCGCGCCTGCCGTGGTGAGCGCCCTACGGAGCGCCTCGGCAGTCGGATTCCCGGTGAACAGCAGCCTGCCGTTGAGCACGTAGGCAGGCACGGCGATCAGACCGCGGGGCAATGGCGCCTGGGAGGCTTCGAGGTCAACCACCTGCACTGCGAGTTCGGGAAAATGGCCTTGTGTCTCCGCCGCAAGGTGCCGGGCCCGCTCGCAGCCAAAACAATGGGGGACGATCAGCACGTCGAGCAGGGGGCGATCGATCACGGTGCCGAGAAGTGCCGGGTCCGCTGGGGTTGCCCCTAGCGGCGGACCGAGCCCGCCGGCATCGGCGGAAGTACTCATGAGCCGGCGGAATCCATGGATTATGACGGCGAGCGCCGCGCCGAAGGCGAGGTAGGGCAGAACGCTCGTGCCGGTGAGCATCACCGGCATCTCAGGGGCGCGCAAGGCCGCCACGGCACGATCGACCAGCCCCATGCTCAGGCCACCCGCGAGGATCCAGAGCGGCAGGGCGCGGCGCGGCATTCGTCCGACGAGGAAGCGAACCCCCAAGAGCCCAATCAGCGCTCCCACCGCTTCGTGAAACACCGCGCCCGCGGCGAGAGCCGACGGATCCATGGCAGCCGCCCCATGGGCCAGGAACGGCAGGGCCAGGATGCTGAATGGTCGCAAGCAGTCGCCTTGTCCGTGATCGGCAAGGGCGATGGCGCAGGCGAACATTGCTAGGCCGGCGCAGGCGCCGGCCGGACCTCCCCACCAAACATGTTGCCCCATCACGTGCCTCCTCGCCTAGCGGCCAGCGGCGGCGGACGCGTGATCCGCCCGGCCTGACCGGTTGCCACATACCCTGCCTACCCAGGATCCGCGCTCTTGTCCGTGGCGGATTCATCCGTGAATCTACCGGTTCCCGCGTCCTTCACGCTGTAACCCAAGCCTACGCGCTCAGGCCGGCACCCGACTGTAAGCGCGCTCACATGCGCGGATGCCCGGGCCACGAACGCGCGACGTCACGTGTCCATCAGCCGGGTCGCGCCTGCTCGTGCGGCGATCACGGAGCACATGAGTGCCGATCGCGGTGAACTACCCGAATGATCCAGCACGGCGGACGCGAGCGGTTGCATCGGGCCGGGACGATTCCTACCGGGTAGAGTACGCCGAAGAGTTCCGACCCTTGATGGAGGCGCCCATGGGAGTGCGATGCCGTGAGCCGGTGATGAGCGCGCTGCTGCACGCCCGCCGGCTCACCGGGCACGGACCCTGCATCGCGCGGACCATCTAAAGTGAAGCCACGGTGAAACCCGCGGACGGCCTGCCGTATACGGCACAGATTCATGTAGATCGCATCGTGGCATTGGTGTAGGGGCGGCCTCCCTCGCGGCGTGGCGCGGCCTACCCAATGTAAGCGCGCTTACAGACGCCCCGGCCGCAGTCCGCCTATGCTGCGGTCGGGTGAGGCACGCGGCACTCACCGGAAATCATCGAAATTGTAGAGGAGACATGGATGACACGACGGGGATTGGCACTGCTGAGTGTGACGGCATTGCTCGCGATGGGTGTGGCGGGCACACCGCGATCAGCGCCGGTGCAGGCGGCGACGATGAGCATGGGGAGCATCGCGCTGCTTGCCCCGGCGGCGGGTACGGTCGTCACCGGCAATACCGTGGATGTGAAGGTCGCGGTCAAGGATTTCACCCTCTCCTGTCCGTTGGCCGGCAAGCCGGTCCAGGATGGGGTCGGCCACTGGCACTTGCTGCTGGACGGCGCCCTGGTCAATATGTACTGCGGTACCGGGGCGGCCGTGAGCCTGCAGAACGTGGCGCCCGGCTCCCATACGATTGAGGTGATGCTGGCCGGGGACAACCACATGGAGATGATGGGCAAGGGACAGACTGCCAAGACCACCTTCACCTACAAACCAAGCAGTCCCTTGACGGCCCTGACGGCGACTACGGCGGCGGGCAAGCCGAGCATCACCATTCTCTCCCCCGCCGACGGAGCGACGGTGGGTGAGAACTTCCCGGTGGAACTGGACTGGTCCAACTTCACCCCGTCGTGCGACCTCTTGGGCAAGAAGAACCTGGCGGGGTACGGGCACTGGCATTTGAACATCGACACCATGGCGGGGCCGATGATGGGGATGGGCACGATGCTGGCCATGGGCTGCACTCATACTTACACCGTCTTCACCGATGGGCTGCGGCCCGGCAAGCACAAGCTCTATGCCCTCCTGGTCGATAACCAGCACGCCCCCCTGATGCCGGCCGTCTCGACGATGATCACCATCAACGTCAAATAGAGCTGCTCCGGCTACTATCCCCTTTCCACAGCCATGGCGTCGCGAGTAACGCGGACGCCATGGCTGTGGCCCTTCCGTGGCCTGTTCACCTTTTATCATGTATCTCTTGGGTCAACCACAGGCACCGGCTTCCTTCTCACGCCTTCCTCCGTTCGTCGATCCGTACATCAGGCATGCTTCCGCGCGAAAATGAGACCGCGTGCAATCAGCCCAATACGGCATCGCCGGCACAATAGACCTACGAGAGCGATACTTCACTATTGAGGGTGGACTTATGCATATGCGCGGTGAAGAATGGACGCGTCATGGGTGCTGACGCATATGATCTGGTGGTGATCGGCGGCGGTTCAGCCGGGCTGGTCGCGGCCCGGCTTGCGGTTGCGCTTGGCGCGCGAGTGGCCCTGCTCGACCGGGAGCGCCTGGGCGGAGAGTGTCTGTGGACCGGCTGCGTGCCGAGCAAGAGCCTGATCGCCGCCGCTCGAACCGCGAGGCAGACGCGCGACCTGGGCGCGTTGGGTCTCTCCGGCCGGCTGGACCCAGTGGATTTGGGCGCCGTGATGGATCGCGTGCAGCGGGTGATCCAGTCTATCTCTCGACATGAGGATGCCGATGCCATGCGCAAGCGCGGCATTGCGGTGCACTTCGGCGATGTCGCCTTCCGCTCCGCGCGCGTGGTGACCGTTAATGGCGCACCGCTCCGGGCGCGAACCTTCCTGATTTGCACCGGCTCCTCCCCCGCCGTGCGCGACCTAGAGGGCCTTACGGACAGCGGTTACCTTACCAATGAGACGATCTTTGGCTTGCGCGAGTTACCGTCGCACCTGATTATCGCGGGTGGCGGACCGGTCGGAGTGGAGATGGGGCAGGCATTCCGCCGCCTGGGCGCGGCGGTGACGATCCTGACCGGGGCACGAGGGCTGCTGCCACGTGAGGATCACGAGGTCAGGCATGCGGTCGAGGTTTTCTTCCGCCAAGAGGGGATCGCCGTGCTGCAAAGAAAGCTAACTGCGGTCGCCCGCGAAGGTGCCGGCCTGTGCGTGACCTACGCCGACCTCGACGGCGACGGCAGTCTGCGAGGTGACCGGCTGCTGCTGGCCTTGGGCCGCCGCCCAAACGTGGTGGGGCTGGCGCTGGAGCGGGCAGGCGTGCGGTACGAAACGCAGCGCGGCATCGAGATCGATGACTATCTGCGCACCAGTGCCCCGCACATCTTCGCCTGTGGTGATGTGACCGGCCCCTATCAGTTCACCCACGCGGCAGGCTATCAGGCCGCGACGGCGGTACGCAACGCGCTGTTTCCCTGGTTCAAGAGTAAAGCCAAGCTTGATCCAATGCCCTGGACCACCTTCACCGACCCCGAGGTGGCGCGGATCGGACTGACCGAGATAGAGGCCCGAGGTGAGTACGGTAAGGTGCTGGTGCTGCGGGCCGACTTCGCCCACGTAGATCGTGCCCAGGCGGAAGACCAGACCACCGGATTCGTCAAACTGATCGTCACGCCCTGGCGCGGTAAGATCCTGGGTTGCCATATCGTGGGGCCGCGGGCAGGCGAGCTGATCCAGGAGGTGACGCTTGCCATGCGACATGGCCTGAGTGTCCGTGCCCTGGCCGAGACCATTCACGTGTATCCAACCCTGGCCATGGCGGTTCAGCAGGCGGCGCTGGGCTTCTATACTCAATGGCCTGTGTGGGGGCCGGCACGCCGTCCCATTCGCGCCCTAGTACGTCGGGTTCGCTAGAGTCGGGCCACATTGGCCGGCTGGGATAATCGAGAGAAGACAGACACATGCTTGAAACTACACCGGAGGCTCCGCTTACGGCGCCGGCCAAAGTTGATCGTGACGCGATCTTTTTTGAGTTGACGCGCTCGATCTGTCCGGAGTGCCTGCGGGTGATTGATGCCCAGATTCTGCTGCGCGACAACAAGGTGATCATGCGCAAGCGCTGCCCCGACCACGGTGTGGTCGAAGCGCTGGTCTATGGCGATGCTCAAGCCTATCTCGCTGCTGCCCGCTTTAACAAGCCCGGCACTATACCCCTGGCCTTTAACAGTGCGGTCGAGCACGGCTGTCCCCATGACTGCGGGCTGTGTCCCGACCACCAGCAGCACGCCTGCCTGGGGATTATCGAGGTCAACAGTGCCTGCAATATGGACTGCCCGCTCTGCTTCGCCAACGCGGGCGCCGGTTTCAACCTGACGCTGGAGGAGGTCAAGGCGATCCTTGACGACTTCGTACGTACCGAGGGCCGGCCGGAAGTAGTGCAGTTCTCCGGTGGTGAGCCGACGATCCACCCGCACATCATACCCATGGTTCGCGCCGCCATGGCGCGGGGTATCGGCCACGTGATGATCAACACCAACGGCAAGCGTATCGCCAATGACGACGCCTTCCTGGCGGAACTGGCCGAACTGCGCCCGGTTATCTATTTCCAGTTCGACGGCTTCGAACGCCGTACCTATGAGATGATCCGGGCCGAGCCCGATATTCTGCCCGAGAAGCTGCGGGCCCTGGATCGCCTGGCCTCGGTCGGTCTTTCAGCGATTCTGGTGCCCGCCGTAGAGCGTGGCGTGAACGAGCATGAAGTTGGGCGCATCGTGCGCTTCGGTATCGAACACCCCGCGGTCAGGGGCATCAACTTCCAGCCCGCCTTTCACGCGGGCCGCCACGGCACCCATGATCCCCTGCGGCGGGTGACCATCCCCGATGTGCTGGCCTGGATCGAGGGGCAAACCGCGGGCATGTTCACCGTGGCCGATTTCATCCCGGTACCCTGCTGCTTCCCCACCTGCAATTCGGTGACCTACGCTTATGTCGATGGTGACAACGTGACTCCGCTCCCTCGTGTGCTCAACGTCGACGACTATCTGGACTACCTGACCAATCGCGCGGCCCCCGACCTGGGCGGCGAGATCAGGACGGCGCTGGAGGGGCTCTGGTCCTCCTCGGCGGTACCGGGCTCGGAAAAGGCAACCAACGAGTTCCGCCTCACCTGCGCGTCATGCGGCATGCCGGACGGGCTGGACCTCGGCGCTCTGGCCGATCGCATGTTCATGATCATGCTACAGGATTTCATGGATCCCTGGACTTTCAACCAGAAGAATGTGATGAAGTGTTGTAAGGAGTTCCTGTTGCCGGACGGCAAGCAGATCCCCTTCTGCGCGTACAACAGCGTGGGCTATCGGGAGCAGGCGCGCACCCAACTCACCGCGCGTGAACGTGCCCGGGCAAAGGCGCGGCGCGCTGGTGTACTCTTCGAACCGGAGCCCATTACTTTTTCGTTCGAAACCGCTCATCGCGGACCGTTTGACTCGAAGGTGATTCCGTCATGACCACAGTTGCTCAGGACGCGAAAAGTTGCTGCGCCGCTGCCTATGGGAGCGGCTGGGCGCGCTTCCTCCTGGGGGATTCGTATCATCCGGGCGGTCTGGATCTTACCGACCGTCTCGGCACCATGCTCGGCCTAGGAGCCGGGACGCGCGTTCTCGATGTGGCGGCAGGCCCAGGCACCTCCGCCACGCACCTCGCCCAGCGCTTTGGCTGCCGGGTGACCGGGGTTGACTTGAGTGAGAGTAACGTTGTCGCGGCACGGGAGACCGCCATGCGTCTGGGAGTGGCGACACTGACCGATTTCGTCGTCGGCGATGCCGAACTTCTGCCGTTCCCGGACGAAAGCTTTGATGTCGTGGTCTGCGAATGCGCCTTGTGCACGTTTCCGGATAAGCACACTGCCGTCACCGAGTTTGCCCGTGTCCTACGACTCGGCGGACGAGTGGGGATAAGCGACCTTACGCGAAACGGGCCATTGCCGCCCGAACTCGACGGCCTTCTGGCCTGGATTGCCTGCATTGCCGACGCGCGACCGTTGGCCGAGTATGAGGAGTATCTCCGGATCGCGGGCTTTCAGGTCGATTGCGCCGAACCGCATGACGACGCATTGCGCACCTTTGTCCAGCAGATTCGTACCAAACTGATCGGGGTGGAGTTGCTCGCGCGGTTGCGGACGATTGACGTGCCGACCACCGATCTGGCAAAGGCGCGCGCGATGGTCCGTAGCGCCGCCGACGCGGTCGCGTCTCGTACCCTCGGGTATGCACTCCTCACCGGTACATGCTTCGCGCATATGCATTGACTCGGGTACTGTCAACTTAAGGGCAAAGTGGCGTACGATGAGGCTGCCGTGAAAGGAAATACCGGTGAGCGATCGCTCGTGCTACTGTCGTCATCGCTTTCCGCCCGCGATCATCAGCCACGCAGTCTACCCGTATTACCGGTTCACCGTGAGTTACCGGGACGTGGAAGAGATGCTCGCCCGGCGTGGGATTGTGGTTTCCTACGAGACGATCCGGCAGTGGTGCCTCAAGTTCGGGCCGCGCTTCGCGGCGGAAATCCGGCGACGCGGCCCTCCCCTCGCGACCACCGGCACTTGGACGAAATGCATTTGCGCTTCGGTGGACGGACCTAGTACCTCTGGCGAGCAGTCGACGCGGACGGCATGGTGCTGGACGTTGTTCTGCAGGCACGGCGCAACCAGGCTGCGGTGGAAGCACTCCTGGGCCGTCTGCCGGATCGGTTGCCCACCGGGCCACGGGTGGTCGTCACGGATAAGTTGACCGGCAATGTACCGGCCATCAAGAGGGTGTTTCCCCAGGCGGAGCATCGGGCCCACAAGGGCTTAAACAACGGCGGGGAAAACAGCCACCAACCCACTCGCCGGCGTGAACGAGCCCGGCGTCGGTTCAAGTCGCCAGCCCATACGCAGGGCTTCTTGGAGCCGTTCGGGCCAATCCGTCAATTCTTCTGCCCTGGTCGTCATTTGCTCCCCGCGCCGGACTAGCGCGCGATTATGGCGATGCGCCGCGCTACGTGGGATGAACTGAGCGAGGTTGCAGCCTGATCACGCGGACACCATCGCAGAAGAAGCCGTCCCTATCCTCTCGCTTCTTGCTCTTCCTACGTTACCCTGACAATGCCGCTACCCATGTTCGCCCACCTCGACCTGCCTCGTGCCGCCGCCAGGCGCCGCGTCACGCGGGCTCTCAAAGCCGTGGCCCATGTGCCCTGGATGATGCCACGGTCGCGAGGTCTACGGCCGAATGTGTGCCTCCCCTGGGCGCGGCGGTTCGATGGGTTGCGGTCGTTTCTTCCGAACCTCTCGTTGCTCGCTTCCCGTGAGCAGGGTGGCCAACGGCCGCACCGCCCGAGCCCGTATGGTCGTCGCGGTTCCCCGTCGCTCCACGATACCCCGCACCCACAACAACACCTCCCCGCGGATTGCCGCGCGATCCCGGTCATACACCGAAAGCGGGACCACGACGTTGCCAAGGCCCGACTCGTCGCTTACCGCAATGAAGGTGGTCCCTTTCGCGGTGGGCGGCCGCTGGTAGGAGAGGGATTGGACTGCTAGTTCAATCAGCGTCCCATGAGGGAGACGGTCGAGGTCGGCAAGGCGCGGGCTGAGGCGTGACAATCAATGGACCGGAAACGTACGCTAATCACGGGTTCTGTTGCCAGAGAGAGCGTGATGTCTGGCAAATTGACCGACTCACGTCGCCCATCACATCACGAGCTGCTGCCTGGAATGCCGCCCATTGCCGGTTCTCTCTGGGAAGAGGGTCTTAGCGTGCGTTTCCGGTCTATTGATTGTCACGCCTCAAAACGGTACGCGGCTCGGCCGAGGTGATGCGAAGTCCGGGGCCACCGTTCAGGGCAACGGTCGGATGGGTACAGGACACACCCTTCCTGTGTAGACAGTCAGTACACAGGGGCATAGAGCCCGGCGCCGGCGCGAAGTCGTGAAGGTCGATGTACAGGCGCGGGTGCGGCTCAATCAGCCGATCGCTACAAGGCGGGCAGAGCACAACCACCGCGGCGGTTCGTTGGTCGGCGTCGTCACACTCCACCCAGCGCGTGAGATCGCAGACGCCGGCGCACGATTGGCAGGCCTTAGGTCGGTGGGACCGCTCAGGGATTCAGACAGGCGAGGCCACGGTTTCCTTGCCACTTCAGGACGCGTCCTCATCCCAGGTAAGCACCATGTCCAACCCGTCCGGCAACCTGCTTCGGACTTTCAGTAATGCCGACCGCTGATCGGTTTCCACACTCCAACAGGCGTAGTGACAATAGAGTTTGGGTTCACCGGTCATATTCCGCCAGCGTCGCAGCGTCCACCCTTCGAGTGGCCCACCACAATAAGGGCACTTACCAGCAAAGGCTATGGCGTAGAGTTCCCGTTCAGTGAGGCCATCCGTCGCGTGGCTTGTACCTGTCATGGTCGCTCCAATTTCACACGGAACCCGCTGGGTTAGGATCCTCGGTGCCGGTCAGCAGGAAGGCATACCGCGGGTCTGCCTGGTCGGTCAGCGCGCCGAGATCTCTCCAACTATCAAGCAGTTGCCTTTCGGCAAGATAGACGAGTCCTAAGGCTTGGTTATTCGTTGGCGGAGGCTGCCCTTCGACTCCCTTTCGCCTTCCGAACGAAACCATGGCCCGGTCGTTTTCCCCTCTCCAACCCAGCATTACCATGTGGTTTATGCTGAGCGGTTCGGCGCCTCGGCCGCCGCTGATGGTACGCATCTCAAGCCGCTGAACGACCAAACGCAAATGCGGCACGCTGTCGTCTAGTACGCCATCACTCACGATTGCTCCTTCTCCGTTGCCTCATCGGTCTCTTGAGGGGTGTTCTTTCTTTCTGGTGATGACCCCGGTACTACGTAGCCTTCCGGCAACTTGGGCGGCACGCCAAAGCGCGGTTTGCGGGTCATCAGATACTCATGCAACCATCGCCGCGTCGTAAAGTGCTGGGGCGTGTGGGATACGCCTCGGGCGTGTTTCCCTTCCTCATTAGGGCGCCGTATGGACCTGCCCTGAGTCACTGTTTTCAGCTTGCCGGTTGCGACATAGAGGCGCATCGTTGCAGTCGACAACCCGGCGACCTTGGCAGCCTCAGCTAGATCGATAAGCGCGTCGAAGTCAATCTCTTTCTCATCTCCCATAGTATCTCCTGACGGTAGTATAAATTACCGTTAAGCAGATTACTAGTAGCAGGGGTTGACAAGCTATCCACGGTAATAAATATTACCTATAGTCAGAGTGAATCGGCTCTGCTGAAACGCCGAACGGCTCCCCAGACTTTTGACGGAGAGAGGGGAGCCGCTCACGAACCCGGAGGTCCATAGTCTTGGTACCAGCCCAAACCGAACCCCGCGTCAGCAAAACCGCAGTACGCGCTATTGTCCGTGCCTATGAGCGGGCCAAGGCGGAAAAGATCGTCGTCTTCCGCGTGAATCCCCTTATGCTGGGCGTCGCCTCGGTCTCGGGCGGTTGGAAGCTGCGCCCCTACGAGATCACTATCACCGGTGCCGGCATCAAGGACGTGCGCTGCAATTGCGCGGCTGGACTGAACGGCCGCCTCTGCAAGCATGCCGTCTGCGCGATGTTCGCCCGCAAGCACGGCGTCTACGCCTGCAAGCCGATTCCCTCCGCCGATCCCTTCGCTGGGTTGGTCGCGTAGCAGGTACCGGCCCTGGGCGTACCAGAGGGAAAAGCCATGCAACCCACTACCACCATGGTGGACCTGACACCTCAGGCCCTGGCCGATGCCGTCGAGCATTTGGTCAAACTCGCGGATTCCGATTATGAAGTCGTCGCCGTCCTGGCCAGATGCCGCGAGGGCCTGCGGGCCATCTCTTGGGAACGCTTCCGCATCCGGTGTGAGCATGCCAGCCAACAGAAGACGGCCGCTCGCCGACGTAACGCCTTTATCGCGCGACACAAAGGAATGAAACCATGAGCGCAGCAATCAGCACTCCACAGTACACCGGCGGGTTGTCCATCGTCCGCGAATCCTCCAGCCAGCGCCGGGCCCGTGCCGCGCAGCAGGGTTGGGTACGCCGTCGGAACATTCCGTCCTTGTTGGACATCGCCTATGACCGGCTCCGCTATCTCATTGCCACGGTTGATCCCCGGATTGCCCGCCTCTATGCGGCCGAGGTGGGCGCCGAAACCCTCCCGGCCTGGGAAGCCGTGTACCCCTGGGATCGCCTTCCTCACGCCGCCCTAGACGTGGCCGAACGCTTCGCCGAGGGGAAGGCCACCGACAAAGAGCGCCAGGCGGCGCGACTGCTGATGGCGGCCGCGTGTGACCGCCTGGAAACCGGCGTCCGCATGATGAATGTCCGCGAGCCCCAGGGCAAGGCGTGGGCTGCCTGTAGCGCACTTGGCTTCCCACTCTGGAAGCGGAAGTGCCCAATGCTGGCTCACACGCTCTATTGGGTGCGGGAAGTGACCGATCCGTCCGGTGAGATGCTCGCCCACTATTCCAAGCACGTCGCGGGCATCGAACGGGCAATCACCAATTACGGCCGAAGCGCCAGGTAGGCGGTACAGCGATGAAAAGCATAAACCGAACGCTCCGGATCTCCGACGCGATTACCCGCTACCAGCGGCGCTGGGATCTCACCCCGGCCGAGGTGGCGACCGAACTGGAAACCTCAGAGGATGGGCTCGCCCGCCTCCACCGGTGGAGCATTCTCGATTTCGATGATCGCCCCGTACGCGACGTGATAGACGAGCTGGCGGAGATCACCGGCTGCCGCGATACCGAGGGCCTGGCCGTCATTCTGCTTGAAGCCGTGGAGATAGACCATGCGTGAAACACTCGCCGCCCTTGATGGGCAACGCCTCACCGTGCGGGCAACGGTCTTGAAGTTCTCGCGGTGCATCGGCTGGGCCGGAGTCCGGCAGCCGACCATCCTCCTGGGCCAGGTCTCCGGTATCGAAGGCGAGGCCCTCGCGGACCATATCTGGCTGATGCTGGGTAAGCGCATGATGGATCTCGACTTGCACTTGGGCGACCTGATCGAGTTCAGCGCGCGGGTCGCCCTGTACCGCCGCGGCCTCTTTCGCCTGCCGGGGGAGCCCATGACGTTCAATACCGATTAAGGGTTGTCCTATCCCACGCAGTGCCGGGTACTTGCCCACAAGCCGGAGCCGGCCGAGGAGCTGCCGGCCAATTCCGGACCGACAGACGATACCGCCGCGGCGCCGGTCGAAAAGCCGGTTCCTGCCCTGGTGGCCCGTACCCGGATCGTCAACACCATCGAACGGCTCTGGCAGGAGCAAGGCGAGCCGCCGACCCTGCCCTTGCTGTTTGGGCAGTCCGACGCCAACCCGTCCCTTTTCATCAAGCAGTTGCACAAGTTGGGCAAGATGGGCACCGTCGTCTTTCAGCCGGACGGCCGTGTGTTCCTCGCCGCCCTGGCCGCCCCGTCAGTTCACACGGAGGTACGCGCATGACTGCGATCACGTCTACGCCGACGCTGCCCACTACCGACCTTCCCGAGTTGGAAGCCCTCGTGCGCTGCATTGAGGCGACGGCGGCTGAGGCGACCCGAGTTACCCTGGGCGCCTATGCCACCCAGATCCGCGAACTTCACCACGCGGCGGGCGCTGCCCTGGCCGAGGCGCGGAGCAACGCCGCGGACATTCCCGGCGACCTCAGCAAGTGGGGCAACCTCGGCGAGGGCTATTGGGAAGTGGTGATTTGCGAGATAGCGACGAAAGACGCGCTCCGCTTCGCCCAGGAAGCCCGCCACTGGCTCCACTCCTACCGAGTCGCCGAGCAACGCCTCGCCGAAGGTAAGCCCGCAGTGTCTTGGACTGTGGGCGACCCAGACCTCGAAGCGGAGCGCGAACGAGTCGAACTGGGGCGCATCGATATGGAGCACGCCCAATAGTCACCGCCTACAGGGGAGTCGGTAGGCCCGGCCCCCCGCCAACCGGAAAGGGTAGACCAATGACTACGGCAATCATTCCCGCTACGGCCGCCGGCGCTCCGTACATCGGTATGGGCGGGTGGCCCCGCATGAAAGACTGGACCACGGCCCACCGTCGGGTCGCCGCCGAGCGGGGCTGGCACGATCGGCGGAATCCCGATCTCCAAGCCTGGAAACGCTTTAATACCCTGTTGGCCACCGCAGATCCGCGACGGGCCCGGCTCTACCACTGCGACATCGCTGAGAGCGTGTTTTGAAAGCTAGGCGGCCCGGGTGGTGGGAGCGCTGAGCGGGCGCGGGCGCGCCTGGGCAGCCTGGTGAACGGCGCGTCGTGGGCGGGCCAGGCGCTGCACCATCAGGGTGATCATCGCCACCTGGATTAGCGCCTCGCTGGTCTGTGGGAGCACCTCATAGTCCTTGCTCAAGCGTCGCCACTTGTTCAACCAACCAAAGGTGCGCTCGATAACCCATCCACACTGCCCGTGGGACACAGTGGGATAGCATCTTGATGCGTCATCAGCCTGTCCTTTCTTCACTATGCTCAATGACTGACGTCGTTGCCTGCGTCGAGGCGGTACCCGTCGGTGTCGTCCAGCGCTGCCGGGCCTCAACGCTCTGCGAGCGCTGGTGATGCCGTCGTAGCCGCTCCAGTTCGGCAGCATCGGCCCAGATAATCCATCGCTGCAGCGGCCCGACTTCGCGGCGGGCCTGGACCCAGCCGCGGCGCACCCAGGTGTGGAGGGTCGAGCGCGAGAGCGGCACCGCCCGTAGGAGATCGGCGGGCCACCACTCGTCCGCTGCCAACCCATCCCGCCGTTGCGCGTGCCCCCGCCCTAGCCGCAGGCCCAAGCAGTGCTGCAGCAGCCGGATGCTCGGCGCCCCGAATACTGCCCCGCCCCGCGCGGGGCGGTAGCCCGCCGCGTTGAGGTGCGTGGCGATGCGCGATGCCGCGATGTTCTCGGCCGTCAGCGTACGGACCCGTGCACACACCTGCGGATAGTAGCTCAGGTCGGCCAGGTGGGCGATCGGGCGGATCACGGTACCCTCCGTCGTGCCGCCGCCGATCCAATGGATGCACACCTGCACCCGTTCACTCCGGCCCTGCACCGCGACGACGACCTGCTCCACCACCTGGCGGATGATCTCCTTTCGGTCCGCAGCCGTGGTCGTCGAGGCCGCCCACAGGGCAGGGATATCCGCCGCCAACTGCTGGATGGCGCTCCGTTCCTCAGCGGTGAGCAGACGGGGCTGCTGCCGGACGAAGCGATGATACTCCTCCTCCAGGTGTTGCTGTGCGGCCAGCGTCTCCTCCCAGGCATGCTCCAGGCTCCGGGCCACCAGGCGGTGTTCCGGATCGACGGCATGGTACTGACGGGCGGCGCGGGCAGTTTCGTAAGCGGCCCGCTCCCGGCGTTGTTGCCAGAGGTGGGCGAGCGCCGTGCGTTCTTGCTCCAGGCGCTCGGTGGCCGCTAGCGACACCTCCAGTGCGGCCGGCGTCAGGGCCACGAGGACCTGTTCGGTCACAAACCGGTCCACGCACACCCCTGGGACATGCTGGCAGAGGGCCTCCCCATAGTTGCCGCGCCCCCGGGCGCATTCATAGGTATGGTGGCTTGGTGCCCCCTGGTAGTGCACGATGAAGCGAGCCCCGCAGTGGGCACAGACCAGCAGCCCGGCGAGCAGCGCAGGCCCATCCCGCACGGCGCCCATCGCCTCGGCACGCGCCCGATTGGCGGCCAGGCGGACGAGGTTCGCCTCGTACTGCTCCCAGCTGATGTAGGCCGGACAGTGATCCGGCACGAACGCGAGCCAATTGGCTGCCTCCTGCACGACCCGGCCGGTGCCCGGATGACCCGGCCGTTGGCGCCGCGGGTCCGCCTGCCGCCGGCCGTAGACATAGGCTCCGGCGTAGAGCGGGTGCTTGAGGAGGTTTTGCAGCGTCATGCGGTTGGGACGGCGCCAGACCAGGGTTCCCTTGCCGGGCCCTTCCCGCACGCGCACGCCCAGCCGGATATCGTGCTGGGCCAGGTAGCGCAGGACGCTGCCCAGGGTACCGAGTTCCGCAAACTTCTCGAAGATGAGGCGGACGATTGTTTGCACCTGCTCGTCGGGATCAAAGCTCACCTCGCCGGGACCACGCCAGACGTAGCCGATGGGCAGCGCAAAGGTTAAGGCGCCACGGCGTGCTTTGCTCAAGCGCCCGGCGTGCATGCGTTGCTTGAGGATGTGCAACTCCGCTTCCGACATCGTCCCTTT
>Ga0307372_10003192_pt1 | contig 26479 bp, 22 predicted proteins | sample OX1MG_FD_202533 | JGI IMG/M metagenome (GOLD analysis project Ga0307372, IMG submission 202533) | Soil microbial communities from Risofladan, Vaasa, Finland - OX-1 | ecosystem: Environmental > Terrestrial > Soil > Coastal area > Acid sulfate soil | place: Finland: Risofladan, Vaasa | collected... | reverse complement strand
CCGCATGGTGTTGTGCGCCTCGCGCCTTGGTCGTGGACTGCGACAAAAAAAAAGAGCGGGGCGGCGATGAACGCCGCCCCGCTCGGGAGCGCTTGCGGAGCGCGAGCGTCTACTCGGGGACGAAGGGTTCCTCGCCGCCGATCATGTCGCCGATGGTGGTGCCGTGCTCGCCCTCGGAGTGGTAGTACTCGGTGAAGTCCTCCACGCCGGTGACGCGCAGCGAGCCGGTGATGCGCCGCGTGGACTGGTTCACGGTGACCAGCTTGACGTCGACTTCCTCACCCGGCTGGTACTGCCTGTTCGGGTCGAACTCGCCCTTGGGCACCATCGCGAGGATGCCGGGGAAGACCTCGACCAGCAGGTAGTTCGGCGTGATCTTGACGACCTGCGCCTTGTGGACGTAGTTCTCGACGAGATCGGAGGCATGCTCGACCCACGGGTCGGGCAGGGAGTGCTTCAGCGAAAGGCTGACCTTCTTCGCCTCCGGGTCGAACTTCATGATCTCGACCTGGACCACCTCGCCCACCTTCACCACCTCGGAGGGGTGCTTGATGCGGGCGTAGGAGAGCTCGGAGTTGTGGATCAAACCGTCCACGCCGCCGAGATCGACGAAGGCGCCGAACTCCGCAAGACGGACGACCGTCCCCTCGCGGATCTGGCCGACGGCGAGGTTGCCCAGCAGCTCCTGCTTCTTCTGGTTGAGCTCCTCTTCGAGCACTAGGCGCTGAGAGAGCACCACGCGGTGGCGCTTGTGATCGAGATCGATCACCTTCAGGCGCAGCTTCTTGCCGACCAGCTCCTCCAGATTGCCCACCGGCTGGCGGCGGATCTGCGAAGCCGGGACGAAACCGCGCATGCCCAGATCGACGAGCACGCCGCCCTTGACAACCTGCGTGGCCGTGGCTTCGATGACTTCGTCGTTCTCGTGGGCCGCGATGACCTTCTCCCAGGTCTTCAGGGCACGAGCGCGCCGCTCGGAGAGAAAGAGCTCACCGTCGTCGTCGACGCGGTGGATCATCACTTCGAGCGTGTCGCCCACCTTGAGCGACTTGGGTTCGATCGCGAGCGAGAGTTCGCGGAACGGGAGGGTGCCCTCCGACTTGCCGCCGATGTCCACCAGGAGCTCGTCCTGGTACTTGGCGACGATGGTGCCCGTGAGCACCTGGCCCTCGTCGAGGACCTTCAGGCTCTCTTCGTACAGGCGCTGTTCGAGCGCGAACTGGTCTTCTTCGTCCGCCTGCACTGCAGCAGTCGGATGCGTCTCAGTCAAAATGGTGATGTAACCCAATCCTTCGTTTCTTATTTGCCTACCGCTGGCAACGTGGACAGTAGAACGTCCCGCGCTGCGCAAGGGTGACCCGCTTAATGGGCGCATGGCAGCGAAAGCACGAGAGGCCCTCCCTGCCATAGACGGCGAGCATGTTCTGGAACCCGCCCCGGAGTCCTTCAGCGTCAACGTAATCGTCGACGCTGGTCCCTCGCATCTCGATGGCGCTCTCTAGAACCCGGACGAGGGCCGTATGGAGGCGCCCCACCCGCTCCTTGGAGAGGCCGCCTGCCCGCCTTTTCGGATGGATTTTCGCCTGGTAGAGGGCCTCGCAGGCGTAGATGTTGCCGACCCCGGCCACCAGGCGCTGGTCCAGCAGCAGGCTCTTGATCGGGGTTCGCCGCCCGCGCAGCAGCCCGCGCAAGGCCTCGGACGTGAAGGCGGAGTCCAGCGGCTCGCATCCCAGCCCCTCCGCCCAGGCGCCGTCGACGGCCAGGCGCATGCGGCCGAAGCGGCGGACGTCGGAGAAGCGGAGCCAGCCGCCCTCCTCGAAGCGCAGGCGGACCCGCGCATAGGCGTCCTCCGCCGGCTCGTCCTCCACGATCAGCCGCCCGGTCATGCGCAGGTGCGTGACGAGCGAGCGCCCCGATCCCAGGCGCATCACGATGAACTTAGCGCGGCGCGTGACGCCCTCGATCGACTCGCCCCGCAACAGCGCGGCGAAGTCGCCGGGGAGGTCGCTGTGCACGACGCTCGGGATCTCGACGCGCACCTCGGCGATGCGGCGTCCGGTCACGGCGCCGTGCAGGCCACGGACGATGGTCTCGACTTCGGGGAGCTCGGGCATCAGGGCCGGATCGCGCGGGGCGGCGCCGAGTGGAATTTCCTCCAGACGCGGCGGAGCTGGCGCGTCGAGCCGAAACCGGCACGCTCGGCGACGCGCTCGATGTCGAGCGTCGTCTGCGTGAGCAGCTCGCGCGCGAGCGCGACGCGCAGGCGATGGAGGTACTCCGTGGGGTTGGTCCCAGCGTACGCGCGGAAGAGCCGCGTCAAATGGCGTGGGCTCGTGCCGGCGATCGCCGCCAGCGAGGGCAGGTCCCAGTCGCGCGCGGGGTCGGCCGCCAGCGCATCTTGCGCGTCGTGGACGGCGGGATGCGTGTGGTTGCGCCCCTCCAGCCACGGCGAGAGCTGCGGGTCGGCGCCGTTGCGGCGCAGGTAGACGACCAGGTTGCGCGCCACCTTCACGGCACAGATGGGTCCGGCCAGCTCCGCGATCAGGTGGAGGGTGAGGTCGATGCCGGAGGTCACGCCGGCGCTCGTGTAGATGCTTTCGTCGCGGACGAAGATGCGGTTCTCGCGCACGTCGGCGCTGGGATCGAGCCCGCGCAGGTCGCCGGTGTGGGCGTGGTGGGTGGTGCAGGCCCGGCCGTGAAGCAAGCCCGCCGCGGCGGCCAGCAGCGCCCCGCTGCAGATGCAGACGAGGGCACGCGCCCGCGGCGCCGCGCGGCGCAACCAGGCGATCGTCTCGCGCGTTGGTGCGGATTCACGATCGACCTCTCCGCCGCGCGTGCCGGAGACGAAGAGGATGGCGTTCTCCGGCAACTTCTCGGGGAGCGGCTCGATGCCGGCCAGCGTGAGGCCGACGGAGCTGGCGATGCGCTCCTGCGGTCCGACGTAGCGGAGGTCGAAGGCGGCGCCATCGGCATAGCAGTCGGCGCAGCGCAGAGCCTCGGCCGGGCCGGCGACGTCGAGCAGCAGCACGTCATGCGGCACGACGAAGTAGCAGGTGTAGACGGTGCGCCGCGCCGCGCTCATCGCTCCGCCATCAGCTCCTCGCAGACCTCGCCGGCGCGCCGGATGCGGGCGAAGCGTCCCGCCAGCACCAGCTCCGTGCGCGCCTTGATCTCCGCGGCGGAGTAGCTCCGTCCCGTGAGCGGATGCGTCATCGCGAACGTCAGCGTGGCATCGCTCACGAAGTCGACCTCGAAGCCATGCTCCGCCGCATGGCGCGTCGTGGTCTCGCAGCACTGCTCGGTGCGGATGCCGCAGACGATCAGCCGCGTGATCCCGCGCGCGGAGAGCCACGGACCGAGCTCCGTCTCGACGAACGCGTTGAAGTGCCGCTTGTGGATCGCCACGCCGGGTTCGATGGCGAGGCCTACCATGGTCCGAACGTGACCCGACGCCGGCGAGAACGCACCCTGCTCCTCCACGTGGAAGATCTGCACGACGGGGATGGCCGTAGCCTCGCACGCGACGATCAGGCGTTGCGCGGCCTCGAGGAACTCCGGCACGTCGTCGTCGGACCAGTACGGGCGGTGGCGGAACGACTCTTGGATGTCGACGGCCAAGAGGGCCGTCCGGGCGGGGGCGTACTCCGTGCTGCTCATGCGGCGATTCTACGCCCGAGCACCGCGTCGGAAAACGTCCGCCTCGGACCGGAAGCGGACCGCATCGGACATGGCGCACTAGTGCTCCGCAAGCGGCGGAAGGCCCCCCACGCGGGCGCCGGGGGCCAAACCATCCCGGGCCGCCTCGCCGGCGGAGAGCTCGATCACGTACGCCCCGTATCCCTGGCGCCTGGCGATCCGCTCGTCCGGGGTCCGCGGCGCGGCGTGGGGGACGCGCGCGGCCACGCTTGAAACCGTTCCGCTGCGCCGCAGCCAGACCATGTCGAGGTCCAGCGGCGTATCCTTCATCCAGAACTCCCACGTGGACTCCATCGGGAAGACGAAGAGCATCCCGCTGCGCGGCGCCAACGCCGTCACGCCCATGAGACCGCGCTCGCGCTGCGCCGGGGTCGCCGCCACCTGCACGGTGAGCGGAGCGGCCGGCGCGGCCAGCGTGACCGTGGGCAGGTGCTGCGGCGTGGGCACGGGCTCCGCCGCGGGCGGCGGCGCCACGACCCCGAGGAGCCCCGCCAACAGCAGCGCCGCGATCACGATGCCTCGAGCGCCGGCGCGCTCGGGTCGACCGCCTCCACGTCGTACCACGTGGGACCCACCTTGACGGTGACCTCCAGCGGCACGCTCAACGCGATCGCGCTCTCCATCTCGCGGCGGACGAGGGCCACGCAGCGGTCGAGATCGCCGCTCGCCACGTCGAAGAGCAGCTCGTCGTGGATCTGCAGCAGCATGCGCGCGTCGAGCCCCTCCGCGCGCACGGCGCGGTCGACGCGCACCATCGCCAGCTTGACCAGATCGGCGGCGCTCCCTTGCACCGGGGCGTTCACCGCCTCGCGCTCCGCCGCCCCGCGCACGGCGAAGTTCTTCGCGCGCAGATCGGGCAGATAGCGGCGCCGCCCGAGGATGGTGGTGACGTAGCCGCGCTCGCGCCCCTGCGCGATCACGCCGTCGAGGAAGGCGCGCACGCTGGGGAAGCGCGCGAAGTAGGCCTCGGCGATCTCGTGCGCCGCCTTGCGGTCGATCTCCAGCCGCTGGGCCAAGCCGAAGTCACTCATGCCGTAGAGCAGGCCGAAGTTGACGGCCTTGGCCATGCGCCGCTGCTCCGCGGTGGCCTTCGCCCCGTCGGCGACGTCGAAGATGCGCCGCGCCGTGAAGTCGTGGATGTCCTGGCCCTCGTGGAAGGCCGCGCGCATCGAGGCGTCGCCGGAGAGGTGGGCCATGAGGCGCAGCTCGACCTGCGAGTAGTCGGCGGCCACCAGCACGCGGTCGGGACCCGAGGCCACGAACGCCTTGCGCACGCGCCGCCCCAGATCGGTGCGCACGGGGATGTTCTGCAAGTTGGGATTGGTCGACGAGAGACGCCCCGTGGCCGTGGCGGTCTGGTTCCACTGCGTGTGGATGCGCCCGCGCGCGTCGGCCAGCGTGGGCAAGACGTCCACGTACGTCGATTGCAGCTTCGTGAGTTCGCGCCACTCCAACATCCGCGCGCAGATCGGGAAGTCGCGCGCCAGGCTTTGCAGGATCTCGGCGCCGGTGGCCCAGCCCGTCTTGGTGCGCTTGCCGCCGGGCAGGTGGAGATCCTCGAAGAGGACCTTGCCCAACTGTTGCGGGGAGGCGAGGTTGAACTCGTGACCCGCCAGCCCGTAGATCTCGTGCTCGAGCTCCCGCGCGCGCTGAACGATGCCCGTGCTCATCTCGCGCAGCGCGGAGGCGTCGAGGGCGATGCCCTCCTCCTCCATGCGCGCGAGGATCGGCACGAGCGGAACTTCGACCTCCTCGTAGAGACGGAGCTGCTCGCGCGCCTCGAGCTCGGCGCGCAACGCCGTCGCGACGCGCAGGATCGCATCGGCGCGGGCCGCGGGCTCCCACGGCAGCGAGAGGTCGAGGTGCTCGCGCACCACGTCCTCGAGGTTGGCGTACGTGCGCGAGGGATTCAGCAGATGCGCGGCTACCATCACGTCGTCGCGCAAGCCTGCGGCATCCACGCCTTCGGCCAGCAGGCGCCGCAGGAGCGCCTTGGCGTCGTGACCCAGCTTGGCCGGCGGCGAGGCGGTCCATAAGCGCTCGAACGAAACACGCACGGGCTGGTCCAACGCCCCGCCCAGCGTCAGCGAGAGTCCCTCGCCCGCGCGCGCGGCCAAGCCCACCTGCTCGTTGGCGGCGTCGTAGGCGACGGCCACCGATGCCTCCGCGCAGAGCCCCTCGATCAGCGCGGCCAGGCGCTTCACGTCGGGGGGGTCGACCGCCGCGGTGTAGTTGTGATAGGCGCCGCTCACCATCGCGCGCTCGGCGGGCGCCACGCGCTGCGCCTCGGGCACCTGCAGCTTGGCGAGCAGCGTCTTGAACTCCAGCTCCGAGAAGACGGGATAGAGCCGCTCGTCGGGCGGCGGCGCGTACCGCGCCTGCTCCCAGGTTCGCGGGAGCGCAACCTCGCGGTCGACGCGCGAGACGTCGCGGCAGATGCGCGCCTGTTCCGCGTGCGTGCGCACCAGGTTCGCCAGCTTCTCCGATCCCGCGAGCTCGGGGTGCTCGAGCAGGTTGTCGAGCGACCCGGCCGCTTGGATCAGCTTGATCGCCGTCTTCTCGCCCACGCCGGGGATGCCGGGCAGATTATCCGACGGATCGCCCTTGAGGCCGCGGTAGTCCACGAGCTGGGTGGGCTCCAAATCGAAGCGCTCGCGCACGGCTGATGGGTCGTAGCGCGCGAGGTCGCTCATGCCGCGCCGCGTCGCCAGCACCGTCACGTGGTCGTCGACCAGTTGCAGCAGATCCAGATCGCCGGTCACGATCAGCGTGTCGAACGCGTCCTCCTCGGCCTGGCGCGCCAGCGTGGCGATGACGTCGTCGGCCTCCTTCCCCTCGTACTCGGCGACGGGGACGTCGTAGGCCTCCAAGATGCGTCGCACCAGCGGGAATTGCGAGCGCAGGTCGTCGGGCGTCTCCGGTCGCTGGGCCTTGTACTCCTTGAAACGCTCCACGCGTTCCGCCGGCAGCCCCTTGTCGAAGCACGCGATCACGTGCGTGGGGCTCTCCTCGGCGATGAGCTTGCGCAGCATCATCGTGAATCCGTAGGCCGCGTTGATCGGCACGCCCTTGGTGGTGGTGAGCGGCGGCAGCGCGAAGTACGCGCGGTAGACCAGACCGTAGACGTCCAGCAGCATCAGCCGCCCGGCCGGCTCGCGTGGCGGGTCGTCGAAGAGCGTCGCTCGGTTCATTGCACTTCGAGGCTCGCCGCGGCGGTTCCCACGCGCCCGTCCGCGGAGATGACCAGCACCGAGAGCGCGTAGCGCCCGCGCACCTTCGGCGCGGCGACCACCGCGGTCAGGCTGCCGCGCCCGCCGCGCACCAGATCCCAGGCGTAGACGCGCGTGGGCGTGGGTTGCACGGGCTCGGTGCGCGCGGCGACCTGCGTGCGCTGGAGCGCGAACAGGTCGCCCACGTTCGAGCCGGCCGGCGTGACCCATGCGTGCCAGACGGAGTCCTCCGGAGCGGTGTTCTGCGTGGTCACGGCCGCCGAAGGTGCCAGCGCCACCGCGTCGCTGAAGCTCGAGCCCGGGGAGCCCACTGCGTCTGCCACGCGCACCACCGCGGTCGCGGGTGCGGTGCTGCCCACGCTGATATGCAGCTCCGCCAAGGCGCCTGGCATCACGGCTTTGGGCGTCTCCACCCGCACGCGCAGACGCCCCGCGATCGGCGAGGCGACGTCGCGCCACACGAGCGCCCCGTCCTTCACGAAGGCGGCGCCCACCGTGGCGTTGTCGCTCACGCCGCGCAGCGAGAGCTTGGCGCTCGCCCGTCCCGCCCGCACGGCCGTGACCATCGCGCTCACCACGCCCCCGGTCTGCAGCGTGAGCAGCGCCGCACCGGCGGCGCCGGGGAGATCAGCGTCGACGCGCAGGGCTTCACCCTCGCGCTCCGCTTTGAGCGCGATCTCCGCGGACGACGTAGCCGCGGCGGAGAGCGCCAAGTCCTGCGGCGCGCTCACCACGCCTACGGCGTCCATCGTCTCGCCGCTCTTGGCGACGATCAGGTTGCCTCCGAGAAACGGCTTGTCGAACGTGACCGTGGCTTCGCCGGTGCGGTCGAGGCGCACCGTCTGCTGCTGGGTGCTCACCCCGTGCGAGAGCGTGACGCGCACCGCCACTCCCGCCGTCGGCCAACCGTCGCCCACGCGGAAGCCGCGAATCAGCAGCCGGATCGCCGAGCCCTCGGCCACGCGCATCCGCTCGGGACGGATCTCCAACGCATCCGGCGCCGACGCCACGACCTCGCTCTCCGCGGAGGCGTTCCCGGCGTAGGCGCGCACGACGTATGTGGAAGGGAGGCCGTCGGTCGGCGGCTGGAGCGTGAACGAGACGCGGCCATCGGCATCGGTGCGCAGCGTCTGCGCGTAGACCGTGGAGGTTCCCCAGAGTCCCGGCAAGTCGCGATGGAAGCCCGGCGGCAGCGCATGCGGCACGCGGAGGACGCGCACCTTGACCTCCGCGTCCGCCAGCTCGTGGCCGTCGCGCTGCACCAGCAACGCGACCGGCACGGCCGAGGCAGGCGCCGGGGCGTCGGGGGCGTCGATGGAGATCGCGATCCCGTCGCTTTGAGGCACCACGGTGAGGGGGGCGCTCCCGGAGGTGCCGGCGGCGGTGGCGAGCACCGCGTACTCGCCCGCGGCCAGACCCCGCGGCAACGGCATCTGCGCGGAGAAGGCGCCGTTCTCGTCGAGCTCGGCATGGGTCGCCGCTTCCGTGCGGCCGTCACCGACCACGCGTACCGCCACCTCTCCGCGGGCGGGCACCATCTCCTCACCCTTGCGCACGCGCGCGAACCCCGCCACGCGGACCGTGTCGCCGGAGCGCACGGTGTCTCGATCGACGCGCACCACCAGCGCGCTGCGCGGATCGGGCGCCTGCGGCAGCAGCGAGAGGAACGGGATGCTCTTCCCCCACTCGCCTAGCAGAAAGATCGGCCGCGTCTTGGCGGTCCAGCGGTAGACGCCGTTGAGGTCGGTGTAGTGGACGTCGAAGCGGCCGTTCGCGACGAAGGTCAGGCGCATGTGCGAGAGCGGCCGGCCGGTGCGCAGGTCCGCAGCGTAGATGAAGAGGCCGTCCGGCCCCGACTTGGCGATCATGCCCGCCGAGGCGACGTCGACCCAGACCTGCTGCGAGGCGTCGCCGCGGCGCGCCTCCACCACGAAGAAGCCCTCGCGTCCGCCCAGCGGCACCGTCACCAGGTTCGAGGTGTACCGGTACCCGGCGGGCGGCGTGAAGCGCCAATTGGCCACCAGATGCGCGTGCGAGAGATCGATCGGGCGCTCCTTGACGGTGGCGCCGTTGGCGATCAGCGCGTCGGCGGGATCGACGTCGTAGACGGCCATGTCCACGGGCGCGCCGGAGTAGGTGTCGAGGCGCACCTGCACCGGCTGCCACGGCAGGTACTCGTTGCGCGCGAAGAGCGCGAAGTAGCGGTCCCACTGGTGCTGATCGAGGAGCGGACGCGCCGCGCGCGCCGGCGCCGCGGACGAGAGGGCCAGCAGGAGGGCGGCGGCGGCGGCGAAAAGGCGCGGCTTCATGGACTCGGGGCGCTTCGTGCGCGGGAAAATCGGAACCTGCGGGCACGGCCCGCGCCACGGCCAACCACGGCATCAGAGGAGCTAGGCATGACCACCATCACCCTCGCGGACGACGAAGCCAAGCTGTTGGAGCACTTCCTCGACGGGCTGAACGATCCGTCCGACACCTTGGTCTACTTCATTCGCGAGAAGTTCGGCAACCTCGCGACGTTCGAGCGCATCCGCCGCAAGCTGGTCGCCGCGCTGGGCGTGGCGCACTAACAGGGTGCGGAAGAACTCCTGCTAGGCGCTGCGGTAGCTCACCCCGTACTTGCTGCACTCCGCCGCCAGGCTCTCCGGGGAGATCTGTCTCAGGAGCGCCTTGCGCGCGTGGTCGACGAACGCCAGCATGGTCGGCGAGCGGAAGCGCCTGCGCGGGAGCGCGTATCCCACCGTGCGCGTCGGCGCGTCGACGATGCGGATCGCCACCAGCTCCCCCGCCATCGGCAACGCCAGGCGCGGAATCAGCGCGATGCCCAGGCGCGCGCGCACGAACCCCGTCATGGTGTAGATGTCGTCCGTCGTCCACCGGCGTTCGGGGCGCCGGCCGGTGGTGCGCTCGAAGGCGCTGACGATGGCGGGCCACGAGCCGCTGCTGTCCCCAAAGCCAACCAACGGCTCGCCCACCACGTCGGCCATCGCCACCTCGTGGCGCGCGGCGAGCCGGTGGCTCATGGGCACGATCAGCAGATACGGCTCCGTGAAGATCTCCACGACGTCCAGCTCCGGGTCGTCCGCGGGCAGCAGCACGAAGCCGACATCGGCCTCGCCGCGCTTGACCATCTCGACCACCTCGTCGCGCTCGCCCTCGAGCAAGAGGAAGTCGACGCTGGGATGGCTGCGCACGAACTCGCCGATCAGCGCGGGCATCAGCCGCCCCGCCACGGAGGGGAAGGCACCGATGTAGATCGTGTCGCGCTCGGCGTTGAGCAAGCCGCGGATCTCGTCGCCGGCGGCTCGCAGCTCCGCCACGGCGCGCTCGGCGCGGGGCAGGAGGATCTCGCCGAGCGGGGTCAGTCCTAGGCGCCTGCCGAGCCGGTCGAAGAGCGGGCCCCCGTAGCGCTCCTCCAGCGCGGCGATCGACTGGCTGACGGCGCCCTGGGTGCGGTCGAGCGACTCCGCCGCGCGGGAGAAGCTGCCCAGGCGGGCGGCCTGGATGAACGCCTCGATGTGGCTGAAGTTGAGGTTGCCAAGCGAGCGTCCGTCCACGTCTCCTCCTTTGCTATTAGCGACGCTATTCTGAAGCACCAGCTCACACCCCTATTTCTGGTGTTCGGTCGGGGCTATGATCCTAGCGAAGGAGCACTCGAACACCATCATGCTGATCACCATCGCCCTCTTCGCCCTCATCGCCGTGCTCATCATCGGCAGCGGGCACCCGGTCGACTCGCGCCTCGACGTCCGCGAGGACCCGTTCTTCCCCGCCAAGATCGTCGCCGGTCTCCCGGCGCGCGACCTGGCCTTCGAGGCGGTCCCCGCCCAAGAGAACGAGCTGCGTAGCCGCGGCGCCCGCCGCAACGGCCTCCCCGCCCTGCACTTCCGGAGCGCCGCGCAGGCCTAAGCCCCGTCCCTCGTCCAAGGTCGCCGGGATGAACCGACCTGGCGACCCTCCCTCCCTGCGCCGCGCGACGCTCGCCGACATCCCCGCGCTCGGCGACCTGCTGGAGGCCGTCGGCACCGAGGGCCGCTGGATCGCCACGGAGCCCCCACTCGATCGGCGCCGGTTCGCCTTCCACATCCGCTCCTTCATCGAGCGCGAGAGCCATCTTTGCCTGGTCGTGCCGGGCGAAGACGGCTCTTTGCTCGGGGAGTTGACCGCATGGCCCGAGGAGCCGCGCTCCGCCACCATCGGAATGTGCGTCGCGGCGAGGTCGCGCCGCGCCGGCATCGGGACGGCGCTGCTGCTCGCGTCCATCGACTGGGCGCGCGAGCGCTCGCTGGAGCGCCTCGAGTTGAAGGTCTTTCCGCACAACGACGCGGCGCGCGCGCTCTACGTGAAGATGGGGTTCGTGCAGACCGGCATCGAGCGCGCCTCCATTCGCCGGCGCAATGGCGAGCGCTGGGACGCCGTGATGATGGCGCTCGAGCTCTAGCGGGGAGCCGGCGCTCAGGCGTCGCCGCGCTCCGTGGCCATCTCCCCACGCTGGGCGGAGATCAGCTCGTCCACGCGCCCTCCGCCGAATCCCAGCGCGCTCAGGACCGCCTCCGCGAAGACCAAGGCCCCTTCCGTCTCGGGCACCAGCACCGTGGCGGCCCCCGCTTCCCGCAGGATGCGCACGTCCTGCGAACCACGCGCACGAGCGACGATGCTCGCCGGCGAGCGCGACGAGAGCCTGCGCGCGATGGCGGCGTTCGCGGCGGCGTCGGGAATGGTCACCAGCACCACCTTCGTTCGCGGCGAGATCAAAGACTCGAGCGTTCTGGGATCGCGGCCGTCGCCGAAGCGCGCGTCGGCGCCCTCCTCCGCGGCCAGCCGCACCAACTCGCGGTCGACCTCAACCACGCCAAGCGCGACGCCCGCGCGGCGCAGCGTCGCGGCCACGGTGCGCCCCACGCGGCCGTAACCGACGATCAGGACGTCGGCCGCCACGGGCGCCGGCTCCCCGGCTTCGCGCGCGAGCGCCTGGTGATCGTGCGGCAAGGCGCGCAGCACCCGCGCGAGCGCGGCGGCCAGGAGGATCGACGCCGCCGTCACGCCCACGAACGTCGCCGTCTCCGTGGCGTCGAGCCGCCCGGCTTGATGCGCCGCCGTCGCGAGCACCACGTTGAACTCGCCGAGCGGCAGCATCGCCGCGCCGAGCGCCAGAGCCGTGGAACGCCCCCAGCCCAGCGACCGCGTCACGGCCGTCCACCCCGCGAAGCGCACCGCCAACAGCGCCGCTCCAAGGATCACGATGCTCTCCCAGTGCTGGGCCACCGCGCGCACGTCGAGCAGCGTGCCGATCGCCACGAAGAAGAGCATCACGAACAGCTCGCGAAACGGCGCGACGATCGCCTGCACCATGCGGCTCCCGGCGGCCTCCGTCGTGACCGCGCCCGCCACGAACGCGCCGAAGGCGAACGAGAGCCCGGCCAGGTGCCCCAGCCACGCCGCGATGAGCGCGATGGCCGAGAAGAATCCCACCAGCATCTCCGCGGGAGCGCGGCGCAGGATCTGCACGACCAACCGGTGCAGCAGCGTCCCGCCCACCAGCAGGGCGATCGCCACGAACGCGACGGCCTTCGCCAGCGGCAACGCTACCCCCGAGAGGCTTAGCTCGCTGACGGGCGCGGCCACCACCACCACCAGCGCCACCGCCGCCAGGTCCTGCGCGATCAGCAGCGCCAGCGCCACGTGTCCCGCGCGCTCCTCGTGGAGACCCAACTCCTCGATCAGCGCCGCGCCGATGGCGGTGCTGGAGAGCGTGAGCGCCAGAGCCAGCGTGAGGGGATGCGCGAAACCGAGCAGGTGCGCCACGAGCCCGGCCGCGGCGCCGATCACCGCCATGAGCGCCACGTTGGCAAGCAGCGGCAGCCACCCGGCGGCGCGCAGCTCGCCCACGGAGAAGCCGAGGCCCAAGCTGAAGAGCAGAAAGATGAGCCCGAGCTCCGAGAGTCCCGAGAGCGTGGAGGCGCTGGCGATGTAGCCCGGCGAGAACGGCCCGATGGCCACCCCCGCGACCAGGTAGCCCAGGACCGGCGTGATCCCCAGCCATCGAGCCACCGCGCCCGCGACGCTGGCGGTGAGCAGCGCCACCGCGAGGTCGGAGATGAACGTGATCGTTCCGTCCACGGCTTCGCCTGCGCCGTTAGAGCGCGGCTGCCAGGTCCTCGACCGCGGCGCGCGCGGCGAGGTAGCCCGGCGCGCCGATGACGCAGCCGCCGGGGTGGGCCCCGGAGCCGCAGAGATACAGGCCTTCTACCGGCGTGCGGGCCTCGAAGCGCTCGCCGAAGATCTGTCCGGGCAGCAGCTCGCCGTGGAAGATGTGGCCACGGTGGAGACCCAGGAGCTCCTCGAGGTCGGGGGGCGCGAGCACTTGGCGCGCCTCCACCGCGTTCGGCAGATTCGGCGCGTAGCGCGCGAGCGTGGCCAGCACGGCGTCGGCGGCCTCTTCGCGGCGCGCCGCGCTCCAGCCGCCCTCGCGCCCATAGGGGAACCACTGCGCGAAGACGGAGAGCAGATGCTTGCCCGGCGGCGCGATGGTGGCGTCCGTCGGCGACTGCATGAAGCACTCGAGCATGGGCGACTGCGAGACGCCGCCCGCCGCCGCGTCCTCATAGCCGCGCTGAAGATACTCGAGCGACGGAGCCACGTGGACCGTCGCGCGGTGGTGCGCCTGGAGCTCCGTCCCCGGGCGAGCGGTGAAGTCCGGCGCCTCCCCCAGCGCGAAGTTGACTTTGAGCGAGACGCCTTCGCAGCGCCACCCCCGCACCCGCTCCGCGAAGGGCGCGTCGAGCGCGTCCCGGGGCAACAGCTCCAAGAACGTGCGGTGCGGCGTCGCGTTCGAGAGCACGCGCGCGGCTTCGATCTCGGTGCCGTCGCGGAGAACCACGCCGCACGCGCGCCCCTCGCGGAGCGCGATGCGCTCCACCTCGGCCTCCGTGCGAATCTCGCCGCCCGCCGACCGCAACGCGAGCGCGAGCGCGCGCGTGATGCCGCCCATGCCGCCGCGCACGAAGCCCCAGGCGCCTTGCACGTTGTGCGCGCGGCCCGCGTAGTGGTGCGCCAGCACGTACCCGGTGCCGGGCTGCTCGGGACCGGCGAACGTGCCGATGAGTCCGTCGGTCGCCAGCGTGGCCTGCAGCACGGGCGTGCGCACGTGACAGCGCGTCAATTCGGCGGCACTGGCCTCCAAGAGCGCGTGCGCGTCGTCCGCGCCCCAGCGTGCCGCCAGCTCCTCGCGCGACCGCGCCGGCTCCAGCAGCGTCTCGTGCACCAGCTCCCCCAGGCGCACGGCCAGCCGATCGAAACGGCTCAGGCCCTCGACGTCGGCGGGATCGAAGCGCGCGACTTCGCACGCGTTCGCCGCGTCGTCGCTGCCGAGCAGGAGCGAGCGGCCGTCGTCGAGCGGCGTGAACGACGCGGGATCCTTACGATAGGCCGCGTAGCCGAAGCGGGGCAGCTGCAGCTCCTGCACGACGCGCGGGTGGAGCAGGCTGACCACGTATGCGGCGGTGGAGACGCGCCACCCGGGCCACGGCGACTCCGTGACGCAGGCACCGCCCACCACCTCGCGGCGCTCGAGCGCCAACACGCGCATACCCCGCTTGGCCAGATAGGCCGCGGCGACGAGACCGTTGTGCCCGCAACCCAGGACGATGGCATCGTAACGCGCGCTCACGCGGCCTCTTCTTCGAGCGAGGGAGCCGAAGCCATGCCCGGTCGCCACAGCGCGAACGGGATGCCCGCGATCAAACCGCCCAGGGCGATCATCCGCTGCACCGCGTCGCCGGAGAGCGCGCCGTAGGCGACCACGGCGCCGAGCCAGAGCGCCCCGATCAACGGCAGCGCCACCGTGCGCACGCGCTCGCCGCCGCGGGCGTGCGGGGCGAAGGTGAACGCGCAGGCCATCGCCGAGAGCACGAAGAGCGCGCCGAGGAAGACGCTCGAAGCATCGACGATGGCGAAGAGCGCCTGATTCACCGAGGGCGAGAGGCCCGCCACCGCGGTGGAGATCACCGTCACGGCCATCATCGCGAGGATCGCTCCGTCGGGAGTGCCCAGGCGCGGATGGACGTGGGCGAGGCGGCGCGGGAGCACGCCGTCGCGCCCCATCGCGAACGCCGACCGCGAGAGATAGAGCAAGGTCGTGAAGAGCGACGCGGCGCTCGAGACGAGCACCGTGGCCGCCATCAGGCGCAGCCACCAGCCGCCGCCCAGCAGTCCGGCGATGTACTCCATCGCGTCGGCGCTATGCGCGCTGTAGCCGCCCACCGTCCCCAGGCGCAAGGCGACGACAGCGAAGAGCGAGAGCGCGGCCGAGGTGATCAGGAGCGCCACCACGCCAGCGATGCCGGGGTCGCGGCTGGAGCCGCTGCGCTCCTCGCTGGAGGCCGCCGAAGCCTCCCAGCCGTCGACCATCCAGATGGAGAGCACGGCCGCGGAGAGGAGGCCGGCGAACCCGAACTGATGGAAGCTGCGCGTGAGCGCATGAGACGGCACGACGCTGGGGTGCATCAGGCACGCCACAACCACGACCGCAAGCACGGCGAACTCCGCCGCCAGCATCACGGCGCTCACCTCGGCGGTGGGACGCGCCCCGGCGTAGAGCAGCGCCGTGGCCGCGAAAATCCACAGGACCGCGACGCCCGCCACCAGCGCGGGGGAGGGGTTCGCCTGCGGCGCGATCAGCGCCAGCGTGTACGTCGCCGCCGGCCACGCCGTGGCCATGGTGGCGAAGAAGTTGGCGCACAGGAGCAGCCATGCCCCGTAGGCGCCGACGTTGCGCCCGAAGGCCAGGCGGATCCACGAGTACGACGAGCCGGCCGACGGGTGACGCCGGACCAGGTGGCCGAAGGAGAACGCCACCAGCGACATGGGGATGCAGAGCATTAGCAGGGCCAGAGGCGCATCGTAGCCTGCCCCGGCGACCATCAAGCCGAGCGTGGCAGCCAAGCTGTACGCCGGGGCCATCGAGGCGCTGCCGATGACCGCGAGATCTCGTAGCGAGAGGACGCGTTTCAGGTGCACGCCCGCAGGATTCGCGAGGGGTCGAGCTGCTCCCGCCGGGAGTCCGGTGCCCGTTCCGGCGGCGCGGCCTCCGGTGCGTGGGGTCACGCCCCTCTTCTTGGGGATCATGGTAAGGGGGTACCGGACGTTGAGCCACGATTTGCCTCAAGACACGATGCGGACGGCGCTCGTCGCACTGGATCAAGCGCTCCACCATCATGAGCAGTGGTATGAGGAGCTCCACGTTACCCTGATCTGCCGCTTGCCTCCCGACGAGCGGGACGTCAGCGGCGACGCCCATCGCCGGTGTCGCTTCGGCCAATGGTACTACGGCTCGGGGGCCTCGGAGCTCGGGCACCATCCGGGATTCGCGGAGATCGCGACGGAACACGAGCGCATGCACCAGTACGCTGCGACGTTACTGCGGGCCTCGCGGGACGGCGCGCCCATCTCCGTCCAGGAATACGAACCCTTCGTCAGCGCGCTGAAACGCATGCGTTTGGAGATCCTGACCATGAAGCGTGAATTCGAGGACGCGCTCTACAACCTGGATCCCTTGACGAGCACATTCAGCCGCATCGGGATGTTGACCAAGCTGCGCGAGCAGCAGCAGATGGTGCAGCGAAAAGTCCACACCTGCTGCCTCGTGATGATGGACGTGGACCAATTCAAGGTCGTGAACGACACCTACGGGCATGTCGTCGGCGATGGCGTCCTGACCGCGATGGCGAACTACGTCATGGCTCAATTGCGTCCCTATGACCGGGTTTTCCGATACGGCGGCGAGGAGTTCGTGATTTGCATGCCCGATGCCGATCAGGCTTCGGGGTTCGCCATCGTCGAGCGCCTGCGGGAAGGGTTGGCCTCGATGCGTCATGAGAGCAAGGATCACGCATCGTTCAACGTGACGGCGTCGTTCGGCCTCACGCTGCTGGATCCCGGCGTCCCCGTGGAGCAATCGATCGACCGGGCCGACCGGGCCCTGTACGCGGCGAAGTCCGCGGGTAAGAATCGTACCGTTCTCTGGGCTCCTTCGATGAGCGGTCCGCAGCAAGTCGCGCCCTGAGCGGCCGCTCTCCGAGCCTCGGCAAGAGGCAGGTGAAGCCCTCCGCTGGGGAAAGAACGTGCTCGTGGTTCAGACGCACGCGCAGCGGCGGGGGCGCTGCGCGCCCAGCCCCACGGGACCGATGCACCTGGGCAACGCGCGCACCGCGCTGTTGGCTTGGCTTGACGCCCGCGTCGGCGGCGGGCGCGTGCTGCTGCGCGTCGAGGACCTCGATCCCCAACGCTCGCGCCGCGCATACGCCGAGCTGATCCTGCGCGACCTGGAGTGGCTGGGCATGGACTACGACGAGGGCCCCGTCTTCCAGAGCTCGCGCGGCGAGCGCTACGCGAGCGTGCTCGACGAGTTGCGCGCGCGCGGCCTGGTCTACCCGTGCTGGTGCTCGCGTGCCGACGTCCACCACGCCGTCGGCGCCCCGCATCTCGGCGAGGAGGCTCGCTATCCCGGCACGTGCGCGCGCAGCCCGGCCTCGGCGAGCGCGGACGGCCGTGCGCCGGCCTGGCGCCTTCGCGCCCCCGCGCGGACCTACGCTTGGGACGATCTCGTGCTGGGACCCCAGCGCGCGCGCGCCGACGCCTACGGCGACGTGGTGGTGCGCCGCGCCGACGGCGCCTTCGGCTACCAGTTGGCCGTGGCGATCGACGATGCCGAGATGGGCGTCACGCGGGTGGTTCGCGGTGAGGACCTGGTGAGCTCCACGCCGCGCCAGCTCGCGCTGTACGAGATGCTCGGGCGCGCCGCGCCCCGGTTCGGCCACGTGCCGCTCGTGCGCGATGACGAGGGAAAGCGTCTGGCCAAGCGGACGCCGTCGACCACGGTCGCGGGGCTGCGCGATGCCGGGGAGGATGCGCGCACGGTGGTGGGGATGCTGGCGGCGAGCCTGGGCTGGGCGGCGCAGGGCGCGCGCCTGAGCCCGCGCGATCTGTTGGACCTCGGTCGCGGCGTCGAGGAGCTGCGCGGTCGCGCCGAGCGGCCGGGTGCGTAGCGCCCTGCGCTCGCTGGCGGCGGCGGCCTGCTGCGCGCTCCTGGCCGCGACGGCGCTCTCCGGCTGCCAGCGCGTGGGCGACGAGCGCTGGGGCACGCCGCACGTCTTGCGCATCGGCATCGTCAGCGACCCCTCCTCGCTCAACCCGCTCTTCGTCACCTCGCAGACGGCGGTCGATCTGGGGCAGCTCTACACCGAGACGCTCGTCGGGCTCTCCCCGCGGAACCAGCTCGTGCCGCTGGTGGCCCGGGAGGTCCCGACGCGCGCCGACGGCGGCATCTCGCGCGACGGCCTCACCATCACCTACCACCTGCGCCGCGACGAGCGCTTCGCGGACGGCACGCCGCTGACGTCGGCCGACGTGGCGTTCACCTATCGCGCGATCCTCGATCCGCGCAATCCCGTCACCGAAGCCGAGCCCTATCGCCGCATCGCCTCGCTCGCCACGCCCGGCCCCTATACGGTGCGCATCCGCTTGCGCAAGCCGTGGGCGGCAGCCGTCTCCGAGCTCTTCGCCGAGTCCGACTACGCCTATGGCATTCTTCCCGCTCACGCGTTCACGAGCACCGACATCGCGCACGCCGCTTGGAACGGGCACCCGTTCGGCAGCGGACCGTTTCGGGTGGTCTCGTGGCGCCACGGCGACGAGGTCGTGCTGGAGCCCAATCCCTACGCGCGCCGCAAGCCGCACCTCCGGCAGCTGATCGTCAAGATCGTTCCCGACTCCAACACGCTGCTGCTCGAGCTGCGCACCCACGCCATCGACGTCGCCGAGCTCTCGGACGCTGAGGTGCCGCAGGCGCGCGCCATCCCCGGCGTGCGCGTGATCGAGACGCCGCAGAACCACACCACGTTCCTGGAGTTCCAGACGGCGCGCCCGCCAACCGACGATCCGCTGGTGCGCCGCGCGATCATCGAGGCCGTGGACCGCGCCGCAATCGCGCGCACCGTCTACCTCGGCCTGCATCCCATCGCCACCACGGAGATCCCCGCGGCGCTCTGGGCGCACGATCCGCGCATCGCGAACCCGCCCTTCGACCCCAAGGCCGCCGCGGCCGACCTCGACCGCGCCGGCTGGCGCCTGCGCGGCGGCGTCCGGGTGAAGGACGGTCACCGCATGCTCTTGGACTTCGCGTACGTGGGCACCAGCGCCACCGCGCAACGCTTGGCGACGGTGGTCCAAGCGGAGCTGCGCGCCGTGGGCATCGAGACCATCCTCAAGGCTTATCCGTCGACGCTCTTCTTCGCGCCGGCGGCGGACGGCGGCATCGAGCGGGGAGGCAACTTCAACCTCGCGTACTCCGATTGGTACGGCGGCGCCGATCCCGAGGCCTCGGAGCTCTACACCTGCGACCAGCGCGCGCCGGGAGGACCGAACACGGAGCGCTGGTGCGATCCGGAGTACGACCGTCTCTTCGCGGCCCAGGCGGACACCGACGACCTCGCCGCGCGCCGGCGCGCCTTCGACGGAATGCAGCGTCTCATCCACGATGACGCGGTCTCCGACTTCCTGGTCTATCCCTCGGCTTTCACGGCGCTCAATCCCGCGGTCACGGGATATGCGCCGAACATGCTCTACGCCTTCAGCAACAGTGAGGAGTGGGATCTGCCGTGATACCTCGTCGTCCGCCTCAGCGCCGGTCGCTGCTCAAGGTCCTCGGGGCGCTCAGCGGGGTGGCGGCGGTCGCCGTCGCCCTGGTGGCGTTCTGGCTGCTGCACTTCATCGTGCGCGCCTGGACGTTCGCGATCGTGGTGGCCCTGCTCGGCTACGCGGCGGTGCGAATGTGGCGCACCGCCAAGAGCCATTGGGAGACGGGCAGCCGCGGCGATCCTTAGATGAGCCCGCGGCGCAACGCGACCACCGCGGCCTGCGTGCGGTCGGCGGCGGAGAGCTTCTCGAGGATGTCGCGGACGTGCCCCTTGACCGTGCCCAGGCCCAGCGAGAGGCGCTGGGCGATCTCCGCGTTGCCGACACCCTCGGAGACCAGGCGCAAGATCTCCGTCTCGCGGGGCGTCAGCGGCGACTCCGCGCGCGGAGCAACCGGCTCGCCGCGCCCCATCTGGCGCAGGACCACGTGGGCGACGGCCGGGTCGAAGTAGGCGCCGCCCTCCGCCGCGACGCGCACCGCCGCAATCACGCGCGCGGGGTCGGCGGACTTGACGCAGTAGGCATCCGCCCCCGCGGCCAGCGCCGCCAGCACCTCGGTGTCCAGATCGTGCATCGTGAGCACCACGACGCGCGTCTGCGGATAGGCCGCCCGAATGCGCCGCGTGAGCTCGATGCCGTCGATCCCCGGTAGCCCCAGGTCCACCACGGCCACGTCGGGCCGCGCGCGCGCGACCTCGTCGAAGCCGAGCAGTCCGTCCGAGGCCTCGCCAACGACGTCCACGCCGGCCTCCGCGAGCGCCGCGCGCAGGCCAACCCGCGTGAGCGCATGGTCCTCGACGAGCACGGCCCGCACGGACTCAGGCATGCGCAAGCACCCCGGGCAGCTCCAGCACGAAGCGGCTGCCGCGCGGCTCGCGCGGCGAGTACCCGACCGTACCCCCGTGGCTCTCTGCGATGCGCCGCACGATATAGAGCCCGAGGCCGGATCCCGCGCCGCGAACGCCCGCCGTCGCGGGAGGCCGGCGCTGGAACAGGTAGGGGCGTTGCTCCTCGGGGACGCCGTACCCCGTGTCGGCCACCTCGATCAGCACGGAGCGCTCACCGCGCGCGGCGCGCACCTCGATGCGTCCCCCTTCCGGCGTCCACGTGATCGCGTTCGCCACGAGGTTGAGGATCGCGCGGCGCAGCTCGCTCTCGTCTCCCAGCACGGTGGCGCCCTCGTCGAGGTCCACGTCGAGCTCGACGGCCTTCGACGCCCACATCGGGTGCAGCTCTTCGATGACCGATTGGGCGATTCGCGCCAGCGCCACGGGAGTGCGCAGCGCCGACTGCTCGCCGGACTCGTAGCGGGCCACCAGCAGCAGCGTCTCGGTGAGCCGTCCGAGCTCCTCCGTTGAGCCTATCGTGCGCCGGAGCACGTCGCTATAGGGCCCGGGAAGCGAGCCGTAGACGCCGTCCAACGCCTGCTGCAGCGTCATGCGAAGGGCCGTCACCGGCGTGCGCAGGTCGTGCGACAGCGCGTAGACGATCTCCCGGATCACCTCGCCGCGATGGGCGATGGAGCGATTGGCCGCCTCCAGCGCTTCGTTCTTCTCGGCCAGCTCCACGAACAGGCGCGCCTGCGCGACGGCGATCGAAGCTTGCTCGCCGTAGACGCGCGCGGCGGCAGCGGCCTCGTGAGGAAGATGCTCCGGGGACGCCGCGCAGACCAAGAGCACGCCGACGCTCGTGCCGTGATCGACCATCGGCACGATGAGCGCGTGATCCATCCCGAGCGTCTGGAGCGCAAAGCGCGACAGCGCATCGGCGGGCTGGAGCGCCCCGATCTCTCGTTCCTCGAGCGTGCGGCCGGCGACGGCCAGCACCTCCTCCGGCGGGCGCTCCCTCGAGATCGCCACGTCTTGCGTGCCGCGTTCGCACGAGAACGTCATGGCCGCCAACCGCCCGCCCTCGACCGTGTACAGCCGGGCCGCGTCGGCATCGAAGACGCGCACGGCCTCGCGCACCACGGCGCGCAGCACCAGCTCGACGTTCACGGAGGAGCGGATCGCTTCGAAGGCGCGCCGCAGGGAGCGCTCGCGCTCCGTCTGGCGTTGGCGCGCGGCCAAACGCGCGGAACGCTCGGCCGCACCCTGCGCGAGCGCGCCGAGCACGCCGACGAGCACCACGGAGAACGCGGCCAGCACGCGGTTGGCCACCGCGACGGCATCCCAGTGATGCCCCTGTTGGACGCCGTTGTACCACCCCGCGCTCACGTCGGCAAGCAGCGCCGCGGCAACGAAGGCCGCCGTGACGCGCCGGTCCAGCAGAAGCCCGCTGAGCGCCACCGGGATCGTCAAGAGGATCGCGGCCACCAGCGCCTGCGGCGTCAGCAGGTCGAAACCCCACGCCGCGAGGAGCAAGAGCATGCAGAGGGCGGAGGTCAAGCGCGGCATCGCACCCTCCTTCGCGCCCGGCGCAGCGGCATCCGGCTGGAAGTCGCGCACTCGAGCGCGAAGGGGACGGCGTGCAGCGAGCGGGAGAGCGCCCGTCGGCCGAGGCGCTGATCAGGGAGCTTGGAGCCGGCCCACGTCTGATCGTCTTTCTGGGATACGCTCCGGGAGCGGGCAAGACGCGCCGTCTCCTCACCGAGGCGCGGGCGCTCCAGCAACGCGGCGTCCGCGTCGCGATCGGCTGGATCGAGACCAAGGGGCGTGCCGACTTGGAGGCGCTGGCCGCGGGCATTCCGCGGATCTCGCCCCGCACGGCCGAGGTGAGCGGCGTTCCGTTCGAGGAGTTCGACTACGCTGCCGCCCTCCAGGCTCACCCGAGCGTCCTGGTGCTCGACGAGCTGGCGCATACGAACCTGCCCGGCTCGGTGCACGCCAAGCGGTGGCAGGACGCGCTGGCCCTGCGTGACGCAGGCATCGGCGTCATCGGTGCCGTCAACGTCCAGCATCTCGAGCACGCGGCTCCGCTGGCCGAGTCTCTCTTGGGTCTCCCGGTGCGGGAGATCGTCCCGCTCTCCTTCGTGCAAGCCATCGACCAGCTGATCGCCATCGATGTCTCTCCGGAGGTCTTGGAGCAGCGCGTGCGCGCCGGGGCGGTGGTGCGCCCCGACGACGTGGAGCGGGCTCTGCTCGGCCCGTTTCGCCCGCAGGTCCTGCGCCAGTTCCGCGAGATCATGCTCCGGACGGTCGACGCCATGCATCCACCCGCTGTGGGCATCGAGACGGCCTCCGTCGCTAGGGTGGCGCCCGGACCGGGAGCCGAGGCCGCGCCGCTCGTGCGCCGCGCCGCGGCTCTGGCCGCCGCCATGGACCTGCAGCTGGAGATCCTCGCCACATCTGCCGGGGGCGACGAAGCGGCTGAATCGCTGGCGTTGGAGGTGGGGGGGCGACTCGTCCCGCCGCGCGGGGCGATCGTCGACGAGCGCTCCGTGCTCGTCGCGCTGCCCGTCGGCGACCGGGCGATGCGTCTCTGCGGCGAGCCTGCGCGCTGCGACCTCTACGTTCTCGACCCGCGGCGCGGCACCGAGACCACGCCGCCCCCGACGACCGGCGTCTATGCGGAGCGCCGCCCGTGGAGTCAGCTCGCTACCGGGTACGGCCATCTGACGATCTACCTCGGCGCCGCCGCCGGTTGCGGCAAGACGTACGCCATGCTCGACCGCGCACATCAGCTCAAGAACGCCGGCGTCGACGTGGTCGTCGGCTTCGTCGAGACGCACGGCCGAGCGGAGACCGCCGCCCTCTTGGATGGCCTCGAGCTGCTTCCCCGCCGAGTCGTGGAGTCCGACGGCGTGCGCTACGAGGAGCTCGACCGGATCGCCGTGATCAAGCGCAAGCCTCAAGTCGCACTCGTCGACGAGCTCGCGCACACCAATCCGCCCGGAAGCCCGATCGCCAAGCGCTATGACGAAGTCCTCAGCATCGTTCGCGACGGCATCTCGGTGATCACGACGTTGAACGTTCAGCACCTGGAGGGACTGAACGAGACCGTCCGCCGGCTAACGGGCGTGGCCGTCCGCGAAACCTTGCCCGACGCCATCCTCGAGCTGGCCGACGAGCTGGTGCTCATCGACGCGAGCCCCGAGACGCTGCGGGAGCGTCTGCGCGCCGGCAAGATCTATCCACCCGAACGTGTCGAGCGTGCGCTCACATCCTTCTTCACGACCGAGAACCTCACCGCGCTGCGCGAGCTGGCGCTCCGCGAGACGCTGCGCACGAAGGTCTCGCCGCGCCAGCAGATCTACTTCCGCCGCCTCGTCCTCGGCGTGGCGCCCCGCGAGCGCGACATCGGCTTGATCCGGCACTGCGCGACGCTGGCCGCGCGCATGCACTGCGAGCTCACCGTCTATCACGCCGCGCGGACCCTGCGCGATGCGCAAGCCCCCGTGGTGGAAGCGCTGCATCAAGCGGCGCGGCGGGTTCGCGCGGCCTGGGTGGTGGAGGTCGCGGAGGATCCCGTCCAGGGGCTCCTGCACCTCGGCCGCGCGGACGGCGAGACGACGCTCGTGGTCGAAGGCGCGCGCACCAAGCGGCGCTGGTTCAACCGGCAGCCCATTGCCGCGCAGCTCCTGGCGGCGGGCGCGCGCGATCTCCTGGTGCTGGCCCCGGAGACGCCGGCCTCAGCGCCCGCGGTCTGAGCGCCGGCTCGCCGCGGGGTAGCGCGCGTCGAGCGCTAGGTTCAGCTCCATGACGTTGACGCGCGGCTCGCCGAGGAATCCCAGCTCGCGCCCGCGCACGTGCCGCGCGATCAGCGTCAGGATCTTCGCCGTGGCGACGCCCCGCGCGCGCGCGATTCGCGGGGCTTGGTAGATCGCTCCCTGCGGGCTGATATCTGGATCGATTCCGCTGCCGCTGGAGGTGACCAAGTCCATCGGAAGGGGCACCTCGGCGTTCGGGTTCTCCCTCTCGAGCGCGGCGATCGCCGCGCGCGTCGAGTCGATGAGCTTCTTCGACGTTGGCCCCAGATTCGTCGCCCCGGTCGATGTCGGGTCATATCCCTTCCCGGCGGCGGAGGGCCGGCCGTGGAAGTAGCCCAGCTTCGTCCAGAGCTGTCCGATGATGTCGGAGCCGATCGGCTTGCCGTCGCGATAGACGATCGAGCCGTTCGCCTGGCTCGGAAAGACCAGCTCCGCGATGCCCGTCATCGCCAGCGGGTAGATCACGCCGAGCGCGATGACGGAGACCACCGTGAATGCGACGGCCGGCCAGAGGTGGTTGACCGTGCTTTCCTTGATGCGCTGCGCGTTCATTGCGGTCGTCACCTCCTCAGGTGAGATGGAGAGCGGCCAGGATCACGTCGATGATCTTGATGCCGATGAAGGGAATGATGATGCCCCCGAGTCCGTAGACGAGGACGTTCGTGCGCAGGACCGCATTGGCACCGCGCGGCCGGTAGGTGACGCCCCGCAAAGCCAGGGGAATCAGCGCGATGATGATCAGGGCGTTGAAGATCACGGCGGAGAGGATGGCGCTCTGCGGCGTCGACAGGCGCATGACGTTCAGGGCGCTCATGGCGGGATAGGCCGTGGTGAACATAGCCGGCAGGATCGCGAAGTACTTCGCCACGTCGTTGGCGATGGAGAACGTGGTGAGCGCGCCGCGGGTCATCAAGAGCTGCTTGCCGATCTCGACGACGTCGATGAGCTTGGTGGGGTCCGAGTCCAAGTCCACCATGTTGGCGGCCTCTTTTGCCGCCTGCGTCCCCGAGTTCATGGCCACGCCCACGTCGGCTTGCGCCAGCGCCGGGGCGTCGTTCGTTCCATCGCCCGTCATGGCCACGAGCCGGCCGGACTCCTGCTCGCGCTTGATGAGGGCCATCTTCGTCTCGGGCGTTGCTTCGGCCAGGTAGTCGTCGACGCCGGCTTCGCGCGCGATGGTCGCCGCGGTGAGCGGGTTGTCGCCCGTGATCATGATGGTGCGGATCCCCATCGCGCGCAGCCGGTCGAAGCGCGGCTGCATGCCTGGCTTGAGGATGTCCTTGAGATAGACCGCCCCGAGGACCTCCTCGTTACGGCTGACCAGGAGCGGCGTGCCTCCGGCGCGGGCGATCTGCTCGACCTCACCGAGCAGCTCCGGGCGCACCTCGCCTTTGCGGTCGGCGACCCACGTGCGGATCGCATCGGGGGCTCCCTTGCGGATGAGGGTTCCGTCCGGCAGGTCCACCCCGCTCATGCGCGTGTAGGCGCTGAACGGAACGAACGTCAGGGCATCGGTCGCGAGCCCCTCGACGGCGGCCGACCAGCGCTCCGTCGCCAATGCGACGATGGAGCGTCCCTCGGGCGTCTCGTCCGGGAGAGACGAGAGATACGCTGCGCGCGCCAGCTCGCCGGGATCCACCCCGGGCCCCGGCACGAATTCGCTGGCTTGGCGGTTCCCCAGCGTGATCGTCCCCGTCTTGTCGAGCAGCAGCGTGTCGACGTCGCCGGCCGCCTCGACGGCGCGTCCGCTCATGGCCAGCACGTTGCGCTGCAGGACGCGGTCCATGCCCGCGATGCCGATGGCGGATAGGAGGCCGCCGATGGTGGTGGGGATGAGACAGACCAGCAGCGCGATCAGGACCGTCACCGAAGGCACGACGTGCGCATACATCGAGAACGGCGACAACGTGGCGACCGCGACGAGGAAGATGATCGTCAATCCGGAGAGCAGGATCGTCAGCGCGATCTCGTTGGGCGTCTTCTGTCTCGTCGCCCCTTCCACCAGCGCGATCATGCGGTCGAGGAACGTCTCGCCGGGATTCGAGGTCACCTCGACGAGGATCTCGTCGGAGAGGACGCGGGTGCCACCCGTCACCGCGCTGCGGTCTCCGCCTGCCGCGCGGATGACCGGCGCCGACTCGCCGGTGATCGCCGACTCGTCGACCGAGGCCGCGCCGCGAATGACGTCGCCGTCGGCGGGAATCAACTCGCC
>Ga0307372_10003188_pt1 | contig 26502 bp, 25 predicted proteins | sample OX1MG_FD_202533 | JGI IMG/M metagenome (GOLD analysis project Ga0307372, IMG submission 202533) | Soil microbial communities from Risofladan, Vaasa, Finland - OX-1 | ecosystem: Environmental > Terrestrial > Soil > Coastal area > Acid sulfate soil | place: Finland: Risofladan, Vaasa | collected... | reverse complement strand
TCCTGCAGATCAAAGAACCCGCTCTGCATCATCATGGCGTTCAACTCCCAGTGTGCAATGTATCTATATACTCAGACATCGCACCCGTGTATCCGTTGCATTTTTGTGCAATTATTAGAGGCGCCCTCAATTTAATTTCAGGTTACAAGATGTCCATAATGCGTAGCCGGTTGTATTATCGCTTCCATTCCTGAATTAAACTCCAGGTAATCGGTCTCGATGCCATCGCTGAAAATCACGCCGTAATCCGGCATTTCAGAGACGATGTGCAGTGGGGCCTTCTGATCCACTTTTCCAAACACCACCTCGGTTCCCGTCACCTTGCTCGGGAATGGCTCCCGAACCGAGAAGTAGAGGTACAGCGCGTCCCATGGAAACCCTTTCTCTCGCAGGACCTCTATCTCGTTCACCTTGCCGCCGGCGATATGACAGGCCCCTGTCAATACGCTCCTGAACCAACCCGATGAGCCCAAGCCTGTTGAAACTATGATGCCGCTTGAGGAATGGCGCTCTGAGGAATCACTCAGAGAGATTGAATAGCGTGCCGAGATATGGGTCTTGGCACCTATAAAAAGATCGTTGACGGCATACAGTGTCTGACCATCGTTCAATTTGGCACAGGCCATTGAGATGCTCCGTGTAGGTCGTTTCGCCACTAAGGCTTCCGGCATGATCTTTGCCAAGTCTTTTGGCTTGAATGGCAAAAGCACGCCGTCCCAGCGAGATGGATCTGGATTAACGGCAATCACGGGTTGTCCTTTCAGGTATTTGACTGTGTTGGCCACAAGGCCGTCCTGGCCGATGACCACCACGGGTGTCTCTGACGGGAAGATGAAGTTTGGCAGGAACGCCCTGTCCAAGCGCTGTACGCGTCCAAACTGCGACAGCGTCTGTTCGGCTTCGAGGATCACGCGACGGTATACCCGATCCTCTGCCTCATAGTCCGAGAAATCCGCACCCAGGTGTTCCACATAGAACCTGGCCTGCTCGACCGTATTGAACCGCGCCACCAGATCCTGCAAGCGTGTGTGTCGTGTGACCAACACGATCTTGTTCTGCAGCGGATCCATTTAAGCTGCCTTCTTTTTTCTCAAGAGCTGCTGCAGGAGGTCCGGTGAGATATTGAGCTCGCCGACCTTGGACGCGTTGTCCGCCAAACCCTGGAACGCGAGTGCGATGATGGCCGCTGGGTCCGCAGAGCCAAGGTTAAGCGCCTGCAACACCTTGGCATCCGTTCCGGCAACAGCCTTCATCACGGCTTCCAGTCCATAGGCCCGGGCATCCGCTTGTTTCCGTGCGTTCTCAGTGGTGAGCTGGACCAGGTTCTTGTTCTTCTCCTCCAGCTTGATCTTGCCATTCATGTCCTGGTCTGCGATCTCTTGGCGTTTCTCGAGGATCGCCCGCTCGGCATCCATCTGGGTCTCGCGGATCTCGCGTTTCTTCTGTTCGACCGCGATTTCGGTCTTGAGTTCGTTCTCCTTGACCGCGCGCTCCTGTTCGATGGCGGAATTGCGCCGTGTGTAGACGGCATCATCGGCTTCCTTGAGGATTGCCTCCCGTATCTTTGCCTCGAGCGCCTTGGCGGTTTCTGGCTTGGGTTTGATGGCAAGGATCGAGAAGTCCGCGATCTCAATGCCGAGCTGGGTCAACCCTTCAGCTTTATGAAGATTAGTGCCGACGGTGCGGGCGATCTCATCGGCACCCCGCAAGATCTCCTCTAGCGGCATGTGGTGCAGCACGCTCTTCATCTGCACCTGCACTGCATTGATTACCCGCTGGGGGAGCTTGAGGGGATCCTCCGCAAGCCAGGTAGTACCATCACGTTTCAGTGTGAAGTTCATCATGGCGGCGAGTTTCTTTGCATCCGCCACCCGGTAACTCACCTGACCCTGCACCGTGACTTCCTGGAAGTCCCGGCTCACGTCCTGAAACATGAATGGGGCATCGGTGGTTTGCATGGGCACCGCCACCAGAGAGGAGCGCGGTGCAAAGTAGAAGAACGAGAGGCCTGCACCCTCGCGCACCGGTCGGCCCTTGCGAAATTGCAAGATATAGGTATTGGGATTGGCTTTGTAGTAGTTGATTCCAAACATGGTATTTCTCCTTTTAAGATGTAGGTCTATTTGATGATCTCGACGCCTTTGCGCGTCTTAAGTCGGTAAAGCATGGCCGGGCGATGCGCGCCCTCGCGGCGGAATTTGCGAGTGGCTTCCAGCTTGCCAAGCGCGAGGATGGCCTTGCGGAAATTGCGCTTGTCGATCTGCTCGCCGCGGATTATTTCGTAGACAGCCTGCAGATCGGTCAACGTGAACGTCGCCGGCAGGAACTGGAAGGCGATGGTGGAATAATCGAGTTTGGCCGAAAGACGTTCACGGGCCTGGGCGAGGATGGTCTTATGGTCGAAGGCTAGCGGCGGCAGGCGGTTTGCTGGAAACCAGGCGGCGGCGTCCGCATCGGCACTGGCCTTCAGAACGACCTTGTCGTTCGGGATCAGCGCGTAATAGGCGACCGTGATCACCCGTTCCCGGGGGTCACGGTCCACGTCCCCAAAGGTATAAAGCTGCTCGAGGTAGTACCCCGAAACTCCGGTTTCCTCCAGAAGCTCCCGGCGGGCACAGGCCTCCAGGTCTTCATCTGGCCTTACAAATCCCCCAGGGAGAGCCCACGCGCCTTTGAAGGGCTCATTGCCACGTCGGACTAATAGGGCCTTCAGTGCGGCATCCTGCAGGGTAAAGACCACGATATCCGTGGTCACTGCCAGGTGGGGGTATTCGTAGCTGTAGGCCATGGCCCTATCCTCGTAAGTGTTCTAAGCACACTAACAAGATAGTGTATAAATAACACTATGTCAAGGCTCGATGCACTTCCCTGGAACGTAGGTTAAGCATCAACAACCCGCGACTTGCCGGCACCGTAGAGACGTATCAGAACTTGACAATATACGTATCGTACATATATATTATCTACTACTCAATAGACGGTGCGTACATATGGCTAGAGATACTGATCGCAAAAAATTCGTCGAACTCGCTACCAAACGTGTGCGGAGGGCTATCAAGGACATAAGGTTGATAGGTAATCTTTCCAACCGCAGCAATTATGTTTATACAGATGAGGACGTGCGGAAGATCTTTAAGACGCTGACATCGGAAGTGAATACCATGAAAGGGCGCTTTGATCGAAAGGGCGCGGGCGAGGACATTGATTTCGATTTGTGACTTCGTCTAAGTGCAACCAGGGTCACCTCAACCGGAAAATGTGCATTCCGCGTTAGAGCGGCAGCAACAAAATACAATGGGAAACTAAGATATGGATTCCAAACTTTCGCGTCGCATTGCCCTTGAGCTGATCCAGGCCGACTCTGTAGAACGACTTCAGGAAATCCTAAAAGACAGCGAAGCCAATGAGTGGTTCGATGATCCGCAACATTGGTCACCCTACGGAAATCGGGAAAAGAACTGGGATACGGTCGGGAACCAACAGACCAATCCAGTCGGCGCTCTCGTCGAGCTGGTCATTAATGGAATAGATTCTATTCTGCTGCGCAAGGCGCGCGAATCGGGGCTGATAAATTTTCGTGCCGCCGATGTGCCGCAGTCAATGCTAGATGCGGTCAAACGCTTTTTCCCGCATGTCGTTGAAGGAAAAATCGCCCTCCTGAGTCCTGAACAACGGACCGAATTGGCGAAACGTTGCGTCCAAATCGGCGTGCGTCGCCCCCACCGGAAGAACCATCAATTTCCCACCTATACGATTGTGGATACCGGGGACGGGCAGTTGCCAGAGGATTTCCCGGGCACATTTCTCTCCTTGGGAGAGAAAAACAAAGAAGGAATCCACTTTGTTCAGGGCAAATTCAACATGGGCAGCACCGGCAGCCTCAGATTCTGTACACGAGGCGATATACGCCTCGGTCACTATAAGCTCATAGTTTCCAGGCGTCCCGGCCAGCCATACTGGGGGTGGACGCTGATTCGCCTCCGCGGGCCGCGGAAAGGTGAGGATCTGCCAGTCGCGGAATACTTTCGGCCATATCAAAAAGCTATTCCGAAATTCACCGAAGAGAGTATTGCCGCGTTCCAGCACCAGACCCTCGGTGTCGTCAGGGAAGGGTCCATCGTAAAACTCTACGAATACGACATTGGACCTAATGCGCGCTCGATCGACATAGGACTTTACAACGCGCTTACGGTGAGTCTCATCGACTGCGCATTACCCGTATATTTGTGCGACTTTAACGCCGATCCGGTTAAAGGACGAGGCGCCCTTCGCGCCGAAGGAATCGCGAGCCGTGCATTCGGCGGCCTCAACGTGGTGTTAGGGTCGGAGAGGCACGAGGATGAGCAAGCCGAAGATACAGGCGCTGCGGACGACGTCAAGAAGACTACGACGGAATGGGTGCACCAGGTGGAGGACATCAGGGACGAAGAGCTAGGCCGCGTTCGCATAATCGCAACCGCGGTGAGCAGATTTAAGGATTTTCTGGTTACGCAACCAGCGCGCATTTTCTATACGATCAATGGGCAAACCCACGCTTTTGAGAGGGCAAGTTTTCTCAATCAGCGCGTCAACTTGCCAGACTTGCGTAACCATGTGTTGGTTAATGTCATCTGTGACGAAATGAATAAGCAGGCGATGGCGACTATTTTTATGCCAGACAGGGAGCGCCGGGCAAATACGGATTTATCGCGAATTCTGGAACAACGCGTGATTGATGCACTGAAGGGCGATGACAAGCTGCGCGCATACGCCGCTGAGATTCGAATGCGCCGGGCAAACGAGTTGGTAGAAAACAAGGAAGAGACTGCAAAACTGCTGCAGGACATGGTGAAAAGCGACCCGGCCATCCGCGATTTGTTCGGACTAGGCGCTTTTCTGCCTGATATCGGCAAAGTTCCGGGTGGAAGAGAGCCATTCAAGGGGAAAAAATTTCCCACATTTCTCAAACCCCTGAATCTTCGCGAGGAGGACGGAAAATTTGTTAAGGAAGTGCCTGTCAACAGTCACAGGCGAATCGAGTGTGGTACTGACGCCGATGACGACTACTTGACCCGGGTGGACAGCCCGGGTGAAGCATGGTGTTCCCTTGATGAAAAACAAATGCCGCACACCGTCAAACTCAGGAATGGCACAGCGCGATTTACCGTATATCCTCCGAAAGCAGCTGTTCCCGGCGATTCGATCGAAGTGGAGTTCGGGTTCAAAGACTTCGGGCGAAACCTCGAGCCGTTGAAATTCAGGGTATTGATCCGATATACAGAAGCGGAAGAGACGGCGACGAGCCCAGATGGAAAAAAGCGAGATACAAAAGACGACCAACGAAAAGCAATCGGCGAACCGAAATTCACCTGGGTCTCGGAGGCCGACTATCCCGAGCACACCTTCGACAACGATTCTGGAGCGTATGTGGCAACTGGCGAGACATCTGAGGTTTTTGTTAATCACGACAACCGCTACCTTAAGGCCATGAGGGTGAGTGAAAAAGACGAAGCGGCCCGCGTGTTAAATGAAAACACGTTTAAAATCGGATTGGGTCTTTTCGCGCTGGCAATCCATCGAAAGGCCTCCAATTCCGGGGAAGCTGAAGCACAGCCCCAGACAGACCCGGAAGCAGTTACGCGACTAGCTACAGCCGGCTTGGCGCCCTACATCGTTACGGTGATTCGCCGTCTGGGCGGCGCCGACAACCACTGATGCGCAGAACAATGGCACAGATCAGCCACAATATGTCCCGGATTCGCAGCTCGGGAAGTCTAATCGAATGCACGTTGGGAATCGCTCTTTGGGCTTCCGGCATTCGTTACAGAAAGCAGTATAGGATGGTTCCAGGCAGGCCGGACTTTGCGCTGGTGCGTTCGAAAATTGCAATCTTCTGCGACTCGTCCTTTTGGCACGGCCGCGACTGGCCCGCGGCCTCCACAGCCTTCAAGCGAAATAAATCCTTTTGGGTTGCCAAGATAAGGCGTAATATTGCCCGTGATCGGGAGGTTAACCGCCAGCTGAAACATCTCGGGTGGGCAGTCATTCGCTTTTGGGACGATGACATATTGCGGAAAACGGACCGATGCGTGCTGCGTGTGAAAACGCTGTCCAGAGAACGAATAAATGCGGGCACACATGACGAGAATCGTCGCCATCGATTTCTTCTGCGGCGCCGGAGGGATGACAAACGGCCTCATCCGCGCCGGGATTCACGTACTCGGCGGCATTGATAACGAACCCCTGTGCGAGCGCACTTACCGGCAAAATAAGAACCGTGACGGCTCGCGCCCCGAATTCATCTGCAAAGACATTTTTCCCCGCAAGCGCAATTATCCAACGGGTGCTCAGCGGGAGGTCATTGAGCGCATCGAAAGCCTGATTTGTGACTACAAACGAAGGACGGGGTACAGATCACTTCGGCTGGTCTTTGCAATTTGCGCTCCGTGCCAACCTTTCACCAGAATCACTAAGATTAAGATGTCGGATCACCGGCAGTTCAAACGGGAGAACGACTCTAATCTATTGCTGACGACGCTTGGTGTTATACGCCATTTCCGCCCTGCTGCGATCGTATGCGAAAACGTCGAAGGAATCGGAGACGGAGCCGGGTCCGTTCTGGCGAAGTTTCGTCGCAGACTTTCTCGTATCGATTATTCATTTGATGCAAAGATCATAAATGCGTCCAAGTTCGGAGTGCCTCAAAATCGAAAGCGCACCATCGGAATTGGATTTGATATAAAGCGTTTTCACGGTGAATTCGAAGTGCCTACTGAAAATAAGCACATTCGCAAATTCATAACAGTGCGGGAGACGATTGGAAGACTACCACCGATCGCTGCCGGTGAGGTTCACCCAAAAATTCCGAATCACAGAACTCGCGCTTTAAGCGACCTTAATCTGAAAAGAATTTCCTGCGCGAAGCCCGGCGAAACAAATTTCTATCTGAGAAGCACCCCGTATGGTAATTTGTCCCTCGATTGCCATCGCAATCTTGAAAAGCGCCAAGGCGAAATTAGTTTCTCAGATACTTACACGCGAATGCATGGCGAAGAAATCGCACCTACCATTACGACCAAATTCATATCAATAACCAATGGACGCTTCGGGCACTATGATATAAAGCAGAATCGCGCCCTTTCTCCGCGCGAGGCAGCGCTTCTTCAAACTTTCTCCAAACGGTACGTTTTCTTCCCCGAAGATAATCTTGATTTTACAGCGACTTTAATCGGCAATTCCGTGCCGCCGAAGCTGGCTAAATTCTTCGGTCGATACGTAAAGAAGCAACTGGAGTCGACACTTTAGCACTATGGAATGAATGTAACCTAGCGCGGTTATTACTCGTTAGACGGCACTTATACAAATTTCTTCAATCTCTTACCGCTTTCCAGTTGAGTTGGGGGAAATTAGGCTTGAAGTGATGACTGGTAAGACGTTATCTCCAGAACATGTTGGCGGCATGCTCAAGCACTTTAACATGGTTGGTTAATGAATATTTCGCCATTTGAATTGCACTTTGATCCCGGTACCATCAAACACCTCGGAGTACGAATGTACTCCATGTTGCCGCCTGCAATTGCAGAAATTGTGGCTAATGCATACGACGCGGATGCAGCGCAAGTTGTTATCACGCTGAAGGAAGATAATGGCAAGCCCATTAGTATCTCTGTTTGTGACGATGGAGTCGGGCTAGCTAGAGACGAAATCAATAGTAAATTCCTTGTTATTGGTCGTAATCGACGCGAAGTTGATGGCGATAGACCATCAAATAAATATGGAAGGATGCCTATTGGTAAGAAGGGGCTTGGGAAGCTAGCATTATTCGGGTTAGCTAGCAAAATTACGATTACTAGTAGACGTAATGGCTTACGGAATACATTTGTGTTGGACTGGGACGAATTAAACAGAGCAGTTGGTGTCTACAGGCCGGCCGCCATTGAGATTGATCAGCCTACGAACGAACCAAATGGTACTGTGGTTCACTTGACTGGATTAAAACGGAAATCGCCATTTGATGCCGATGGTCTTGCTGACAGTCTATCGCGCCTGTTCATTGTAGACGATACTTTCGCATTAGTGATTGAGGCGTCAAACGGTACGCGTATTGGTATAGACAACAACAGGAGATACCACACACTAGCAATTGAGTTTCAATGGGATGTTTCCGACCCTCAATTTGTTCCGAGAGATTCTGAGTATTCAGGAAAACTCAAAGGAACATTAATTACAGCTGAAACTCCGATCGCCCCAGTCTCTGGCCTACGTGGGATTACACTATTTTCGCGACAAAAACTTGTAAATGCACCTGAGTTTTTTTCTGCAAGCACATCGAGTCATTTTTATCAATATTTAACTGGTTGGATTAGTGTTGACTTCATCGATGATCTTGATGAAGACGTTATTTCAACAAATCGACAGTCTCTTGATTGGGACCATCCTGAAATGGCAAAACTACGCCAGCTTCTTGCAGGCATAGTGACGCAGATAAATTCCGATTGGCGAAGGAAAAGAAAGGAGAAAAAGACTGAGCAACTGGATGAAGCGACAGGCATTGATACGGTGGCTTGGTTGGATACGATGTCACAGGAAGTAAGACTGAGTACTGAGAAAATTATTAAGAGTCTTGGTAACGAAGATGCGCTTGCATCATATACACCAGTGATAAAAGCCCTTCATGAACTTGTTCCTGAGTATCCGCTGCTGCATTGGCGGCACTTGCATGAAAAAATTCGTGAAAGAGTGAAGAAGTATTATGCACACCAACAATACGGTGATGCGGCAAGTCAAGGTGTGCAAATATTATGCGAAATAATACGCGATCTTACTGGGCTAACTGATGACGGTATTGATTTAGTTAATCATGTGTTTGGGGGTAAGCCGTTTGCTCAACCGCCGTATCTTCAGCTAAATGATCTATCAGACGACTCAAAGAAAAATATACAAGAGGGGCAAGGGCATTTCTCGCGTGGGGTTATTACGGGATTCCGCAATCCAATATCACATGCGCCCATTGACAAAACTGTCCCGGCAATTTTCTCCGAACTCGATTGCTTGAATATATTAAGTCTGATTTCATATTTGGTTACGCGACTTGATGGTGTAAAAGTAAATCTACCTAAACCATAAGTGCGCTATCTGGATATTAGCCATGGAGGGTGAGTGCGTTTTTGTGGGCGTACGATGCTAACTCGCAGCTTATAAACGCCATCAAGTCACTTAGCTTAATGGTGAACGCAGCGAACTTATACACTGACAAAGTGCCGACTAGATAAGAAGGTCATGCGGGTTCGATCACTGCCACGGACACCAATTATCGCATCCCATTCTGTTTCAATGGAGTAGAATTAGTCCACTTAGGGGACAAACAAATGGCCGAAAACGTAGTAAAAATTCAGCTGGAAGGACGCCGAACAGACAACGGGCATGTTCGCTTCACTGAATTCCTGTCCAGATTAGAGTCGTTGCGGCAAGTTCTATCTGTAGTGGAACAAGACATTATCGGTGCAGCAAAAAACTCAGTTGTATATCGCGTTATCGACCTGAGCCACTCCAGTCCAGCCTGTGTAGTATTGGAAGCAGCTCCAGCTCGCCAGCAGATCCCTTCATTACTGCCGATTCAAATCGTACGGCGGTTTTTCGACACTCTTAATTATCTGCGTGGCAATCCTAGCACATCAGTTGAGCACCTTAGTTATCGCGCGCTGGAGGCATATAAGGGTCTTGTAGGCACTCCACGCCGCAATTTGGATAGCTTCACAATTAGCAACAGCGAGCAGAGCGTCACTATTGATGACGCCCTTGAACAAAAAATCGAGAACATCTTGCAGGGTGTCAGGACTGGACCGGGTTCTTTCAGTGGGGCGCTGGAATCAGTCAACCTTCATGCGGAGGCTAATAAATTTACAATTTATCCGGTCGCCGGTCCTTCTAAACTCTCCTGTCACTTCCGCGGTGACCTCTTTCCTTCGGTCGTAAAAGGCCTTGGTCGCCATGTCCGCGTTAGTGGGTTACTTCTTTTTCTTGGAAAAGACCCATTCCCGCACTCCATAGAGGTTGAAGAGTTAGAGGTATTGCCACTGGATAGTGAACTTCCTAGCCTGTTTTCAGTTCGCGGCATTGCGCCAAAGGCGACCGGCACAAAGGATTCTGTGGCATTTGTTAGGTCGCTTCGAGATGAGGGTTACTAAGTCTAAATATTACTGGGATACCTCAGTGTTTCTGGCGTGGCTGCAGGATGAAGTACGAGCGCCCGCAGAAATGGAGGGACTTGCCGAAATTGCCTCCATGATAGATAGGCAAGGAGCAGTCTTGATCACATCGGTGGTAACTAAGACCGAAGTGTTGCAAAGTAATTTAGATGCAAAAGCGTGCGCAGCGTTTAATGAAATATTTAAACGGAGCAATTTTCAGCTTTGCGACGTTACTGAAGCGATTAGCGATCTGGCTTCAGAGATTAGAGATCATTGTCGGCACGATGGTCGAAAGCTTAAGACACCAGATGCACTGCATCTTGCAACTGCCATTACGTACAAAGTTAATGAGATGCATACTTTTGATGACAAATTGCTAATATTAGATGGGAGTAGTACTGGGCACTCTCTTGTAATCCGGAAGCCGCAAGGGAGACAACGCGAGATGTTTGGCTAATAAGGAGCTACAGCGAAATATGAAATACTTCCTACAGTGCACTTATCTCAATTTATTGAGTGGGGTTAAGCATGGAAAATGAAAGCAAGGGGGCGGCTGAAAAGCACAGATATCAAGCACATCGGGATATGTTTATTGACATTTGGAGCCAAATAACAAGTCAGTTCGAACCTTTTTTTCGCAGTTACAGGGTTGATAAAGTCGCATTCGCAATTCAGGTAGTGAATTTGGTATTGGCCTGCATCTTTTTTTACTATGTCCTGAAAGATCCACTGGACAAGCTAACCGGGAAAAGTGAATACATCGCTTTGGGATTCAATATCCTTATCTTAGTGTTTATCGCCGTATTTATTCAAAATATTACTGAACTTAAGATTATGAGATGGCAAACAATTTTTGACATGAACCGTAAATTATCTTTCCATTATTTGATTATATTTGTTTGTATAAATCTTTTCTCTTACTGGTTTAAGTTCATCTATAAGGCTATAGCGACTATGAAGTCTACATATTTTAATGGACAGGGGGCCGTAGGAGAAGCAAATGACTAAGAGAAACGATATCTATGGTGCAATCGTAATGTTTTTTGGCGTTCTAATCCTGACAATCATCATTGTGCAAGCAGCAGGATGGTTCTTCGATTATCTCAAGGGGACGTTCAATCACACTCAAACGATTCAAGTTGCCTCTGCCCCTGAGACAGAGTTACCAACTGCAACTACGCTGGAAGCTGTTGCTACTGTAAATCTGAAAAAGCTTGTCTTAAATCAAACCCCATATATTCCAAGTCCAACCGTAGCTCAAGATCCCGCTGTTTATAAGAAAGAATCGATAAAATTAATAATGAGTGGTGATTTCAAGCAGGCGAACCTTCATATCCAAGGGAAAGTGACTGAGAATGGTATTCACTTTTTGGACTTCGTGTTTGGATCCAATGTAGGTGCGCTGTACGGCGTAAGATATTCAGCAAATAAATTCAATATTACTGCAACAGAGCAAAATGGCGGAATATTTACAAGCGCAAGCGCTATAAATGTGACGCTCGACTTGTTGAATCCGGTACAGTTGTCTACAACTAAAGCTGAATTTCAGAAGAACAAACAAGCCATGAAAAATGTGAATTTACTTCCGTCAAATCCGATGCCACCAACATACTTCAGTTATCTTGTCGCACCTTTCAATGCAAAAGGCATGTTTCGCGGTGCGGAAGTCAGCTCTACGCTTGAATACAGTTGCGTGCATGGTGATGATTGTCTCGCAACCCTTTGTAAGGCTGACGAGCCTGTTGCATATTGCATAAGAGATATATATGGATCCAAAAAAGCAATGGAATGGTGTATATCTGTAGGTTACACGTGTACGTTTCCAGATGCTGTATCCAATAAGCATTGAAAAGGCGACCTGGCTATTAAAGACGTGAGGGGCGTTCCCGCATTGCAAGGAACGCGAGAACCCACTGATACGTGAGCAAGAAAACAAGGAGGGTGTCATGGCATTTGATGACGACATTGTCAAAGCGATACGTCAGTTGATGCCTGATGACGCGGAAATTCGAGTGGCGAACACCGTTTCTGGCCTCAATGTTGGAGTCTCATGGAAACTTCATGACGATCCGGAGCGCCCCAATAAGATGTCTAAAACGATCCGCATTGTCGTCTCCCACGAAGCAGCTCAGGATTATGCAGCAACTGATGGCGCAAATAAGGCGCAAACATTTCGACGTATCAATGAATATCTATCTGGGAAACTCGCAGCTTTCGATCCGCGCCACAACGCTCCCAAGCACGAGCCACCACCGGTGGAACAGTGGACAATTAGTTCAGGTGTACTATTCGGGTAATAGCGTATCGGAGGCTCATGCGTCTTATGCGCAGAAATCGGGGTTAATAGGTTGTGACTAAGAGTGACTGCACTATATGGATATTGAAGTAGACACAACGAACAAGAGCCTCTGCGGCGATCTGTTTGGCAATCCGAGATCAATTACGCAAGGAATGACTGCGCCTCTGCCAACGGGTGGCAGGATTCAGTTGGAGAGTTGGCACTTCTACAAAGCCGATGGAATTCCCGATACCCTTGAGCTGCTTTTATCTTTTCCTATCGGGATAGCAAGCAGTTTAGTTGCAAATTGGTTATGGACTAAATTCGACGGCCGAGTGACAAGGGTGCGGATCAATAAAGTTGATGTACAAATTACGGAAATAGAGATACGCCGCGTAGTAATTGAGCAATTGGAATTGGAGCAGAACGAAATGACGAAACCTCCGGGAGCTGCCAATCCATTTAAACAACTGGTTCTCGGGAACTACGCAATCGCTTGCGGAACGTGGTTGCAACGTAGGGTAGAAGATGCCGAGGCAAAGGATCCACAACTCCGCCCTATGAAGGATGAAATAAACAGGATTACCTCCTGGTTAACAATAAGATCAGTGCTGCCTATGCATATAATCATTTGTTGCAGCAATGGATAAGTTACGAAGATCCCTCGTCGATTACCGCCAAAGCTAATTACGTGCTTAACAGACATCTTGCGGGGATGATGATGTGGGAAATCGGCGAAGACACGCCAATTAACAACTCTACATAACTTTTAAGAAGCGCACACTCCCATTTATTCAATGCAAAAACCGAGCAATAATTGTACCTTTCTCATATCTCGCTATTCCTTTGCATTGCAGTTTAAGTAAGCAAATACATTATCATTTGAGTGGCCGCTTCAGCCGGTTGCAGCACTTTGCGTTACCGTAATTTTAATACACACCGAATGATTTAAGCAGGACCCGTCTGTGGCGGGTTTCGACCGGAATTTGCGGCGGTTTTGAGACCGGAACGGGCGGTGGTTTTCACCGGAATACGTACGGGGTGTCGAACGTTATTTGATTGCACGCTGAGGAGGTCAGCGCATCTTCTTACGTTGCGCTTCGAACCCCACCGGGATTTTCCGAAAATACCGTTCGACTGATGGTTTTAGTCTAGGACTACCTGGGACCGACCAATTAGATAGGTTGAAGATATCGATGAATATCCTGGCCGTTTGCGGTGACCAATCTACATACCCTTTACCCTCATCAAATATTTTAGTCATCAATTGATATTTCTTTGAAATATTCAGCATATATAGATCTCCTGCTTTAACTAATGGATATCACCTATCGACGCTATCCGAAGAGTAACCACGCTATTGGTTGTCATATTTCAACAGCTTTGTTCCCGCCACGAAGTGTATGCACATTTCAAGGAGGTTTGGCTACTTTGGCCAAACCACTATGATAGTACTTTTACCTAGATATGGTCGGGCCCAACGCCAGCTTCGATCCAAAAAGTAAATAGCATGATTTTGTGCGAGCCGTAGTTCTAGAAGTGCTGCTTCTGCAATTCCAATCTCTGCAAATTGTCCTCACTGAAAGCATACTGTAACTGTTTAAGGTAGTAATCCGACCTCTGCGTAATCCGTTTAGGTTCGCCGGGGCGTTCTTGAAAGACTTGAGGAAATTGCTTGTTGCTTGCCATTTCAATTACGACCAACGCATCCAATATAAACATAAGAAGCAAGCAATTCCTTTGACTAAAGAAATCCTTGTTTTGTTGGTTTCCATGAAGAATCACGTGCCTTCTTAAATACTCGGATTGTAAATTAGCACTGCTCTTGAAAAATACATTGTCCAAATAGGTTCCCAATGAGGTCGAAAGGGACGTTATGAAGCCATCGCGTATTGCATCTCCAGTAGTGGGGATCGTCCAAGATATGAATTTGACGTTGTTTTTCGACGGAACTGCAAATAACTGGCGGCAATAGCCCTCCACCACGTATATCCATTGGGATAGGCACGAAAGAAAATCGAGCCTGTAGAATTGAATTAGACCATTTTCGATCTCTAAACCGTATGTCTTTGCAATCGTCTGCCGCATAAATGCAAAGACAATCATCTTTGCCCGAAAGGCCGCCTGCATTGATGTTTTATAGATCTGCGGCGCGGTTATCTCATCAAACGCCGTGCTAGGGGTACGCGGGTTCGCGAAAAGCCATCAAAGAGCTTTTTTCCATTGGGCCAAAAGTACTCAAGTGGCGATGCGAACCATTCGCACGTTAGCGCATTGCTATTCACGCGCGTGAAGTCAGCCGCCCAAGCGCCAAGGTCCTGAACGGCCTGCGACTGGTACTGTGCGACAAACATTGGAACCTCCTTTTCCTTTGCAAACCACGGCATCACTATAGCATTAGAATAAGTCGACTAAGCGCGATAAGGATAGGACAATGCTTGATACCAAGATAAGCGACCGAATCCGCCAGATCGTCCATGCCCAGGATCAGGCGTTCACGGAGCAGTTGAACAACAACTGCACAGCTATCCAGCACCGGCTTTCTGCACAAGGTTCCGCGCTTAGCGGGAACGCCATAATTGAGATGTACAACATGTGTCGTGCAGTACTAAACGACCGGGCGAACTTCATTTGGGAGACTTTCAAGCGCGTGGTGGCTACTCTGCAAGTAAAGTGGTCCGCGGACCTCTTGGCCGACCTGAGGCGGGAAATGGAGATGCATTTGAACGAAAATGCAGGCGAAGCCAACCGCGTCTTTCGCGCCCGCATCCACAAAGGACTACCGTCAGATCAACTGCCGATCAACGAGCACTATATTGCCGGCCGTCTGAACGCGGAGATTGAACTCCTAGTGGCAGCACTCAAGGTCAACGCAGAAAAGACCGCAGCGGCTGCCGAAGGGTCCGAGGTGCACCACAGCTACAACTTGTCGCAAGGAAACATGGTATTTGTCAGCGGCGCTAACGCCTCCGCGACGGTTACCTACAATGCCGAAGGCCAGAGTGCTCTGAAGGACGCCCTAGAAGGCATAGCCCGGGCGCTCCAGGAGAGCAGTTTGGGCGAAGGACAAAAGAAAGAAGCCATCGAACTGACAACCGATGCCATCGGCGTCGCGACGTCCAAATCCCCAAATTCCACGAAGCTCAAAAGCCAGCTACGAGGTATAGCAGAAGTAGTTGGAGGGCTGGCTAATGCCAGCACCTTGCTAACTGCGTTATATAGTGCCGCCCAATATGTCGGACTTACTCTATGATTTAGTGAAATGAACCATATCTATCCGCGTAATAGATACACGCTACTCTTGGACTGACGCCAATTCCAATCGGCAATATAGAACCTTGCCAAGTCGGGGCCGTTCTGAAGGTAGAGAACGTTTTAGGTATTATTGTTCTGCGTCGCTTAAGTGAAATTGTAGCCTCCGGTGATGACGCTTGATTGGTCGATCGACAACGTGTTTTCGTTTATGCCAATACGTTGAGCCAAACCTCGGTATCCACGCGGATCATCCTGTGCAAGCATTTTGACGAATTGTCTGAAGTTTCGAGCATGAGGATTAAACTCGGGATCCCATAGGCCAGACACCAAGCGTCCCAATTCACGATGTAGCCATAAATTCCAGGCCATCGTTTCAGCGTCCACCTGTATCTTTGGCTTTACACCCGCCCCAGAAAGTTCGAATCCACAGTAGTTGCAATACTAATGATTTGTCTGTGAAGAATTGAATGGCTGTAGTTGCGCACACCTCGGGCAAAGCTCCTCATAGTTTGTGTGATGTATCGGACAAGCTGTCGCACCAGGAAATGACCACAGTAATGGTTCGTACACGATGCCATACTTATCTCGGCTGTCACGATAACATCGAATACACCATTGGCGAGTTGCGCGAACTATTCCAATAAAGTTTCCAGCAAGTGCACCCCGCAATTTGAGCCAGCAGCATCCTGAGAACGACACTCCAGTCATGAACTGTAGAGTGTCAACTAAGCTGGTCGCATAGTTCCCGCCGGTGTCAAACCTGCATGCGATATCAGAGAAGCACCGCTAAGTCACGACTTGGTTAGCAAAAGCCAGAACGGCTGCTATTTCTGGCTGAGCATGAACTATGATTTTCACTCCGCATTCGTACAGGCCAGTATTTGGCTCTGCGGAGGATCAGGTTATGGTTACTGTGCCACTCAAGGCCAACAGTTGGTTATTTTTTAGGCTAAGGGTTGGTCACAATCGCAAATTCAAGTGAAGTTAGAAGTCTTTGGGCCCAGTAGGACTCGAGCCTAAAGCCCTCAACGTACGCGGTTCTGCGCCATTTTTTGGTCCGTGGCAATGGAAGTTCATTTCTCGCGCTTTGCCTCCGCGCGACGATCGCGAATGAGTTCCTCTGAGATAAGTATTTGTTTACCCCTCTTGTGTTGACGGGCAATGCGCTGGGCGCGTTGCAGGGCACAGGTGACTTCTTGTGTGGATGGTTTGTGAGTTCCCAAGACAGCATCCTCGGCAATAGACTTTACCAATTAAGCATATTTTAGTATCGCCGGGTCTAAAAGACCAAAGTTCGGTTAGGTTGTCACAAGTTTGTATTTAAGGTCACAGCCGGATTTAATCAGGTGCGTCAATCCTTTGGATCTTTTGGGGTCTCCAGTGTTCGCGCTCGCGCTGCCGCTTTTCTGAGCTCTTCTGGAGTTACCTTAGAGATAGAACGCGCAGCTGCGCGCGCTTTCGGGGTCTGCATCTCCGCCACCGAAGATTCAAATTCCGCTTTCAAGGTGTCCGGGGCAATGGTCGCTGGCTTCTTGGCTTTCATACTTGGTCTCGGATTTGGGCTACATAAACTTAATTGTAATCCGGTAAGGGTATAAGGCCGATTCGACTAATAGCTTATCCGCAGCGCGGTGATCATTGATAACCTTTTATCGTGCCCCTACCGGTGACTTTTCACCAGAAGTAGCGCCAGGCCAATTTACGGTCACATCACTACTAACGCCATAATTTATATGGTATGTGATTCCAGAAATTCCTCAATCAAGTAACGCTCATACGACTGGACGATTGCAAGTTCTCTTAACCGGGATCGAGTGATTGCTTTATCTTGTCTAATCAATTCAGCAAAAGCCCATCTTAACTTTCGGCGGCAATAATCATCAGGAGTCTCAACGATCTTGGAGAGAAGACCTCGGGTATCGGGTAATTTATCTGACAAGCAACATATTTTACTGCCCATCCCAGATTCACGCAGCAACAGAGTCTTTGTTAGTCGGACAGGGCGCCGCTCTCGATTTAATAATCGCTTCAATGCGCTCGTTATTGCTGAACACGCCTCTATATCTCGCAACGACCAATCCAAAGTCGGAGGTCGCTTGCGGCGTTCACGAGACGGCAGGCACGCAACATTGGTTGTATACCAGTGCGGCTCTAGTATTCGCAGAAAACAGCACCCAGTGTAGTACTTATCTACAAGCTCCACACGCGTCACGAATGGGTGGCGCCTTTTGAAGTCAACAATTGCATGTTTGTGCTTCTGAAGGCGGTTCTCAAATCGCAACAACCATAACTGAGTAGGTCTATCCAATTTATTCAGACTGTTATTGCAAATGCTGCAAGCCGAGTTGGAGATATTCTGACGAATTACTGACACCATTTTAGTGTTACGTACTCCATTGCTCTTTGTATACGTCGGTTTCTTTGGATAATCGCGAGAATAGACTCGCATTAAGCTCAAGGCTAATTGTAGGGCGCGAACAGCTTCCGGCTTTGCCCTCAGGATGTATTTTGTAAGAACGGGTTTCGACACGAAATCAACGAGTAACGCAGAATCTAAGTGGTGTGAATCATTTGCTTCTCTCCTCTTTAAACACACGTCATCCTTTGATTTGTATTTATCCATGTACTCATTCCAACAGTGCTTTAGCGTTTCATAGTTATCGAACAGCAGCATGAGCATTACCATGTACGCACCGGGTCCTCTGGACTCTTGCCCCTGATACAACACGCCGTGAAGTGCACTACGGCGTCCGTGGTTGGTCATTAAATCTTCGCGCGATCCATAACCGAACTCAGACAGAAACGTATCTGAAAATCGCTCCCCTAGTTCAGCGGACAGCCGCTTTGGAATACAAGTTTCGCCTGTATAAATACCAGACTCACGTGCGACGGATCGGAGGAAGTCCAATCTGTACTCGGCAAAGTTGTCTGGTAAATCTCCGTGTAGCAGTGAATCAGCAAATTGGGCATAGTCCCTGGCTTCGCCGGTTACAATCCCGGCCTCTCTTAGTGAATTGGAATAGTCATTGAAATCCACACCGCAAGTGCATCGTAATACTGGAAGATAAAATATATATTGTCTATTACACAGCCAATTGCGCGGGCCACATGATGGACACCGATCAATAAGAGGAGTTACATGTTTTGGGCAGACACGCACCCCAGGTATTTGATGACACCGATACCATACAGCCACTCCGTACTTGATGATATCTTCGTTGACACACTCAATACACATCTTAGCGGGAATATTTCCCGCACGTCCCTTCGCGACTACGCCGAGAGTCAGTGGCGACACATCACTACCACCAAGTAACATCAGTCCAATTGACCGGGACCTATTGGGAGGAAAAAATAATTTGAGAAAGGGATATGCGGTATGTAGCGTAAGAGTGGACTTGATATCTAAACCGAAAGTAGGAGGAAGTAATGAGACAAAATGAGATAAACCATATGGAAGGGCTCCGTTGATGTGCTCAGACTGTGTATTGAAAAGGAACCTTGCTGCGGCTGTTTCTGAAGTAATATTTGAATAATAAAATTGGAATCTGCTTGCAATTCCATGTATCGTTTCTTCTGTTATGGGGACAGGGAATGATGACGGTTGCTGTAGGGTATCGCGGGTGGAAGTGGAAGCCCCGGCTGCCATCATTCATGCCGGTAACTGAGGCCTTGCCGCCGCTACACGTGCCGTATTGTCATTCATTTCACTTAGGTACTCTCGGTTTCCAGATTGCCTATTAAGAAGGAGTAACATAATTCTGTTGCTGTCGAATCTGTTTGTGGATGTATGGCTCAATTATTTCGCTGACGGGACGTGACAACCCTGCTAGCCGCTTAACCCGCCATAAATCCAATGGTTTTCCCAGTCGTGATAATTCTCTTATAGCCCATAGCGTTCGCCGTTTCTGAAACTGCAAAGTCGTTTCCTTATATCCATGTAGTACCCTAGCAGTTTTCGGTAACTTATCTAATCCAATATTGACTATTCGCCTCACCTCAGCCGCTTCGATCAACCTTTGCTGTGTCAACCGTCTTGGTTTGCTTTGCTCTTTGCTAAGAATCCGCGCTGCTTGGCGGATACGGCTACTTGCATCTCGATCTGATTGAAGCCGCTTAATCTCTTGCTTACTTCTATCAGGAACTGCCTGAGGTAGTGTACTAACAACCGATCTCAGAAAGGCTCGATCGTGACGGTAAAGCCACGTGTAATCCGCATTGATCTTCGACCGAATGAATTTTATGCCGGCGTTAGGATATTTGCGTATTGTCTTTAACAGACACACACGGCAAGCAGTTCGATGTATTTCCGTAAGTTTCTCCCTCCTTTTTATCATTATTTCTGGATGTGCGCGGTAATATCTATACACTGTGTTTAGCGAGAGATGCAACTGATCCGCTATACAGAAAAGAGGTAATAACGCATTCAATCTAGTCGCGATTTTCTTCTCGATTTTAGGAGTAATACTATGCGGGCAACGTTTGAATTTCAGATTCATGCGTCTCGCGGCGACAGCAGCAGTTGTCGTTGATTTACCGACTACTTTTGCTGCTGCTGTTATCGTCATGTGTTGGCGATTGAGCAACTCTGGCAATTGAGTCGTCCAGTCCTCTTTATGACGTCGTATCGGGTTCGCCGGTGTATACGCAACAATAGTGGGCGTGCTGGCAGCTTTTATAAATGATTGCCATCCGCCGAATAACCATGCGATAAAGGTGATGTGCTTGAGAGGATGTCCAATGGCCCTAGGTTGACGTATAAAACGTGTAATCCAACAAGTTGGTTCATTTACAGCCAGGAAACCAAAATCCGGAATTTGATATAATTGCCGACGCATCGGCTCGAATTCGTTCTCGATCGCCGAACTGCGAATGCGGTTACCATTTATGAGTAAACCCTTTGCTCTAAGTACACATTGATAAGCATTTCGCATCATATCTGTGCTTATGTTGGGCAGTCCGCAAAACAGCAAATCAGAGCTCATAGTAGATATAAGTCGCAACATTGGTGTGGTGGTCATGTCTGCTTCATTCCACACCAAAGACATAGACTCAGGTACTTCTGGTGGTAACATAAGGGCATGTCTTTGTTGCCCAGCACTACGTGGAATGTGTCTGAGCGCTGAGTCATGTGTCGCACATACAATAACACCAGGCAATTGGTGGCAACGATGCCAATATGGCTGGCCAAAACGTTCTCGATCATCTTTCACACACAGTTCACAATATTTGAGAGAGAAATCGATATGAATCTTGCTAGCAAGGAGTCCAGCCCATGCTTCTGTGCGGCACGGACCACTGGTCAACATGGCTCTTTTAATTCTTTCTGAATTACTTGCAGTAAGGAATGGTTGGTAATACGGAAATAATGTATGTAGTTCTAACAATTGCAGCGCGGTTAATGGATACCCAACAGGCAGTCGCTCGGCTAATGTATTCAGGCGATTCGGCAGAGGCGAAGTGGGTACAGTACTGCGATATCCCAGTAGCGAGTGGAGAGTGCCGGAAAAAGAATCACCTCCATAGAGGAGGTGATACCGCGATATGAGCGAATACACCGTCTCATCTGTGAATGGTAGCGGGAAGGATAGGAGACTGGCTGGCGCTTCGCCATACTTCGAGGCAATCCGATTGTTGTCTAACTCATTCAAGTTCTATCGTCCTAGGATTTACGGGACTTGTTTGTGCGGAGGCCGGCCACGCCACCTGACGCAATTAGACCCATTTTTTTCAAAGCCTCTACAGGATCGGTTGACTGTGCGGCAGCTCGTAGATCAATTGCGTCTCTTGCGGGATTTTCATTTGCATCGCTTTTAGCGACGCTGCGTACATCTGGGATATGAGTTTCGGGCGATTCACCTTCGTCCTTACCTTTTCCATGCAACTCGGTATTACTGGTGTATTTTGGGATAACTGCATCGATTTCATTTCTTATGATCTCCCGCATACGAGCAATAAAAAGCGAATCACCGGCGTGCGATACTAAACCCGCTAGAATGTCTTCGCCAGGCATTAGATCTTCATAGCGGCGCTCCCATCCTTTATCTGGATTTTTGATTTGCTCCAATGCGCCTCGCAAAGGCGATAGTTCGTTTGCCATAATGGATCGCAATATTGCGGCATCTATTTTTTCGCTGCCATTCGCCATTGCTCTCCACTGAGCAATTGTGAATAGTTTTATTGCAAAATCGTAGACACCTTGAATTAGATCATGAACCAATGATCCATCTTGATCCGACAATGCTTCCGGATGCTTCAACCACTGTAATGGACGCAAACTCTTCCAAAACTGCTTCCATTCTCCAGAATCTGCCGTTTTAGGCACACAATCAATTTTGCCAATCGATACGGTCCGCCGAGTTTCGTGCACTGTAGTGAGGAGCAAATCGTAGGCTTTGTAAGTCCCACAAAATAAAATCGGTATTCCGACTATATCCAGCAGTTCATGAAGAAAATTGCCAATTTCATCTGAACCCCGTGAGCGCTTAATGCTCAACCACTGAAGTTCATCTACAACAATGACGCCGAGGTGATGTTGACGTGCTCGCTTGCGAAAGAGACGCACGAGACTGCGGTTATTGCCCCCTAAACGAGTTGCTTCTGCGTAGTAGTGTTCTATTCCGGGGCCATATATCGCCATGTCCAGTGCCTCGAAGAATGCCAGAATAAATTCCTTCAGCGATGCGTTGTATGGGATACGAACGTATAACCAGACTACTTGCAACTCCGGCAGAGGTTTGCCTTTATAGGATGTATGTTGAATTACCTGTTGATAACACGTTGTAAGAATTCTCAGCATCCCAGTCGATTTTCCCATGCCGCTAAGGCCCGACACTAGCCCGGCCTTTGCAGTGAGCTGTTCTGGAGATGGAGGCGGTATACCATCCGTGCCTTCAGTTATACTGAAATGTGTATGCGTCAGCGTGCCAGGTACGAAAGGATTGCGGCCTACTAATCCCTCTCGAATCAATTCATCAAGCATTAGCCCAATTTGGCCGTGATGCGGTTGGGGTTGACGGAAAGAAAACAAGGCATTGACACAAAACCGTCTTTCTTCTGCAGGCAACAGCAGTTCATCATTACCCACCGATGGGAGATAGAGAAAATTGGTAAAAATCCGTTCCTTTGTTAGAGGGAGTGGGAGCGCCTCAATTAACGGATTACCCATAAAGCGCTTTATTCTCGTTGGAGTGTACTTCGCCTGCTGTATCATTGCATTACCGTTGTTGTTTCGCGTCAGTCATAAGTTTTTCGATGAGCGACAAGTCATCCTCATCCGAGGACTTGAAAAGTTGAACGACGTTGTCCTTTGATCCAGCAGCTACCGATTTAATTTTCAATGTGGACGTGAGAGCATCATTTCTCTTTTGCACTTCAGAGTTAATCTCGGTTTCGCGATTCTTAGACTGCGCAGCTCGTGCATCACGATCGGAAGGGCCTTTACCCAACGCTTTGGATCGCGCTTTGGCTTTCTTTGATGTCTCTGAATTGGTCTTTGCTATACCAATCTCGGCCTCGATGTGTTGCCGCGCTTCAGCCGAAGTAGCTTGCATATGCGCATCTTGAATTGTGGTAATAACATCCAGCCGTGAATTCATAGTGGCCTGCTCAAATGGCATAAGATCGCAGCGCTCCAAACTCCCATCCTTAAGTAATATCCAAATATGATTTGCCCAAAGCCTGTCATACAGCACCTTGATGCGCCATGTTCCGCGATTCCGTGCTTTTGCATACCATTGCTCGCGAATAGCTTGTTCGCACGTATAGGTATGTTTTGTTTTCGAGTTAGGCAGACCAAAACTTATTCCGCTCTCTGTGACCGTTGCTTCGCCTTCTGGTAGTAAGCCATGGTAGATTTCTGCATCCGTGTAGCTAATCGGGGATGTAGGCGCGTTTTGGAGACCCCACTTCCATAAGTCGAGGGGGTATGGACGCACACCATCAGCGAGCATCGCTTTTGTAAGCCGCTCAGCCTTAAGCTTGAGTGTTTCGTTATAGCGCAGAAGTGCTATTAATAGCTTTCTCGTGTAGTCCTCTACAGTCTCCGTTGCTCTAAAGTATGGATGACGCTCGCCCATCTCCAATCCTTCTGGTGGAAATGCGGCAGGATCACCTTCAGATTGCGTCTTAGTCTTGACAATGCCGTGGAGGCGCTCTATGTACGCCTTTAGGTCTCCGCGTGCCCTTTCTGGTGTGTCAATCCCAATTTTTAAGGTCCCACGTGTCAAACTTTCTTCTGCTTCGTCCGTTAAAAGCGATTGTCTATCAGCAAAGACACGCAGGCAGACGTGGTGGCATGGCCACTCATCCTCCGTGATATGAATACCATACCGCGCGCAATACTCGACTTTGTCCGTGAATGCGTTAAACAAAGCATCTCGCGCTAGTGCCATGCTTGGACTTCTGTAACTGACTATTGCTCCAACTGCCATCGGGACCCAAGTTGCCGCCACTGACACAACCCAGGCATTTCCGAGGGGAATCTTAGGATTAAGCGAGCTGACCAAATTTATCGGAGTTTGTGTTTCATCGATCTGATACTCCTCCGTTGGGCCTACGATGTCCTGCCACACCCTGCCGCCAAGGCCACGATGATCTCGATCAAATTTCGTGCCCCTTGAGCGCTTTTTCAGCGTCTCTATGGGGTCGGTCTTGGTATCGATGAAATAGAAGAATTGTTTCTGGCTAGGCATGTCATGGAGTTGAATGTGCGAATGAAATTTGAAACGTCCCGTGCGTTCATCATAGGTACCCGCATCGTATTCATTCGCTAGCATCAACCAATAAGCGGCTGTTTTTGTCTTGCCTTGTCTACAGTGATAGGTCTTGTGGGCGTATTTGAACTTCAATCTGTCAGTGTCCGTAATTCGCTTGCGCTTTTTAGATGGTTGGGGCTTCTTATTTACGCCGTAACTTTTATTATCTCCAATGGATACTTTGGAAGGTTTTCTTGGCGTAGCTTTGCCGGTCGTCTTCACCCAATCGGGAAGCAGGGCGTTCTTAATCATGCCATCTTCCCAATAACGTCGAAGGGGCCGGTAAATAGAAGTAAGATCACGCAGTTTAAGCTCCTTGCTCCGTTGTTTGATCAGCGTACCGCGCCGGGTTGGATCGAAGATGAGCTCGGCGTTAACTCCTGACACGATGGGCTCGATCATCTCCCAATCGCGATCCCGAATTTCCATTTCCCGAAGTGTTAATTCATCCTCGCTTCGCAACATTCGCGGATGCGACTGCCACTTCACATACTCGACAGAAGGTGTGCGCAACGATGCCTCCACATCAGAGAGCCGCCGCTCCTGTAGGCCATCGCCGCGTCCACCTTTTCGTGTCCGCTTTGATCGTCTACTGGAATTTTTGCTAGGTGGCGAACGCGAAGTTCTTTTTTCTTCGCGGCGCTTCTTGCGACGGACTTCAATTAAGATTACGCGGTCGGCGGCGCGATCCATGTGGACGACGCGAAATAACTTCGCCTCGGCAGGGTCACCTGACAGCTGGCGGATGGCATCGCGTATTTGTAGCTTTTCCATTATTTACTTGTAGCCATTAAAAGCGGTACAAGATCTCCCGTAAGAACTGCCTTGGGGTCCTCATGAATACAGAATCTGGATAACGCCATATTACGATCAAGCAATTCGAATAAATCAATCTCAATGTAGTGATGCCAGACCAAATGTTTAAACATGATAAAGGCGTCTTCTGCGGGCCAATGCAGCCGACTAGCAGTTTCAGTGTATAGCTCCCGCAAAGGAACACCTTTCCAATCCACAGCGTCGATTGCATCTAGATATTTATTATAATTATCTTCGTGGCAAATACTTCCGCGACGATGAGCGACCTGGTTTAGTATCTTTAAATTTAGGAATAGCGTCTTGTCGATTGAGTCTTCGGTCAGCAAAAATAATTGCACGCCATTCGACGTGAGCCATCGGCGCTTCATCTCCATCAACTCAAGGGTTCTAAGCAATCGATGCGGATGTTTGGGACAGTGTCGAAGTGCGGAGTTATACTTCGCTTCAATCGCTAAATATGGAGGAACTTTTGCCGTGGCATTGATGAGAGCAAAGAAATCGATCGTGAGCACTACAGGTGTTTTGGTCCCTGGATAGGTTGGATAGCGAATTCCCATCGCGCGGGCCAGATCTTGAAGCTCAGCAATGGGAAGGAGTGGGTACTGTTCCCTGAATTCAATGCACTTATTTGCGAAATCAAGAGCAAGTGCGATTCGATATTCTAGTCGTGAAAGTAAATGGGCCGTGCGATCGACACTTACAAGAGGCAGCTTGGTGGAGGTGCCGCGGGACGAGAAATCCTGCACCCTGATCCAGGGTGTGTATTTTGTCAGTTCACCTAGGCCGAACCCTTGTCTCAGCCAGCGGCAAACGTCTTTAAGCGTAATTCCCTTACGCTTTCTGCTGCTCATGGCACCCACTCCGTGCCGAAAGTCAGCGCTAGCTGTGTAACCGTCTTTTCGCCGAGCTACACCCGGTAGCGCCGACCATGTTAGCCAAACCCAGTCGCCCGTCCGGCTCAAGTGGACTGGGTGTCTCGCCTACTTAGATTGAAAAATCAAACCAAAACAGGCTATTACGCTAATCGGACGGTAATTAATTGTCAAACTGTTTTGTGAATTGTAAATTTGCTTTGTAAATTAGCAACTTGCAATGTATGCGGACAACAGCACCAGAGATGCCGCGTGAATTATTCAACCGTCACAGATTTTGCGAGATTGCGTGGCTTGTCCACATCGGTGCCACGCTGTAGGGCAGTGTGATAGGCCAGCAGTTGCACGGGAATAGC
>Ga0307372_10003187_pt1 | contig 26506 bp, 24 predicted proteins | sample OX1MG_FD_202533 | JGI IMG/M metagenome (GOLD analysis project Ga0307372, IMG submission 202533) | Soil microbial communities from Risofladan, Vaasa, Finland - OX-1 | ecosystem: Environmental > Terrestrial > Soil > Coastal area > Acid sulfate soil | place: Finland: Risofladan, Vaasa | collected... | reverse complement strand
TCGCCATCGGGCGTCAGCATCACGCGCCACAGCCCCGGATGGGCGGCCGAGACGGTCTCGACGGCGGCGAAGAGCGGCTCGGGACGGAGCACCATCCCGCTGCCGCCACCATACGGTGTGTCGTCGACCTGGCGATAGGCGCCGAGGCCATGTGCGCGCAGCGGATGCGCCTCGATTCGGATGAGTCCTGCCGCATGGGCGCGCTCGACCATCCCGGGCCACGGCGCGAACATGGCGGGGAATAAAGTGATTACGTGGAATTCCATCGAAGGAGCAGCCCGGAACGATCTCAGTCGAGCAAACCGGGCACGGGCTCTATGGTAATGCGGCGCGCGGCAAGATCCATCACCTTGACGATGTCAGCGATCACCGGAATGAGCACCTCGCGGCCGGCGCCCCGGACCACCCATACGTCGTTGCCGCCGGTCGAGAACATCTCCTCGATTCGGCCCACCACGGTGCCGTCGGGCAGCAGGACTTCGGCGCCCTCGACCTCGAAGAAATAAAATTCGGCGGGACCGCGGGGCGGCAGCTCGTCGCGCGCGGCCATCACAACGGCGGTCTTGAGCGCCTGGGCCGAATCGATATCGGCGACGCCCTCGAACACGATTCGGAAACGGCCCGCGCCGAGCGCCGCCACAGTCTGGATTTTATGTTCGAGCGGACCCGCGCCGGCGTCGATGAAGACTCGCGGAATCGAGTTCAGCGTGGTCGAATCCGGATCGTCGGTGCGGACTTTAACCGCGCCTCGCAAGCCGTGAGTTCCGGAGACGATGCCGATGCGAATCAGTCCGTTATCGGGGCGCGGTCCCGGCGATGGTTTGATTTCACTCACGCCGGGGTCGCGCCGAGGCCGGGCCGAAACCATCGCTACTTATCTTCAATGATTTCGAGGACGACCTTGCGATTGGTGCGCGAGGCGACCGCATTGAGAATGGTGCGGATGGATTTGGCAGTGCGGCCTTGTTTGCCGATGACTCTGCCGAGGTCTTCCCGTGCCACGCGGAGTTCGAGCACGGAGGCCGTGTCGCCCTGCGTCTCCTTGACCTCGACCTCGTTAGGGTTATTGACCAACTGCTGGGCGAGGAACTGAACTAGCTCCTTCATCGTTGGCTCCTGGGTCAGGCTTTACGCCGTGCTCGATGCGCGCTCGCTAAGCTTGGCCTGCTTGATAAGCTTCTCCACGGTTTCGGACGGGCGCGCGCCGGACTTGACCCATCGGTCGGCGTCCGCGGTACGGAGCGCAATCTTCGGCGGATCGCAACATGGATCGAAGGTTCCGATCTGGTCGACAAAACGGCCGTCGCGCGGCGAGCGCGAATCGGCGACGACGATTCTGAAAAAAGGGTTCTTGCGGCTGCCATGGCGCCGCAGCCGGATCACGAGTCCCATAGTTTACCAAGTCTCCTCAACATTTTACTTCCGATATCCAGTCAGCTTCCGATACCGAGGCCGCGCAGCATCCCGCGCCCCCCGCCGCCAGTGAACTTCTTCATCATCTTGCGGGTCTGCTCGAACTGTTTGACGAAGCGGTTCACGTCCTGCACCGAGGTTCCGCTGCCGGTGGCGATGCGTGCGCGACGGCGCCCGTTCAGAATCAGATGGTTATTGCGCTCCTGGCGGGTCATCGAATCGATAATTGCGGTGATACGGCCGAGTTCGCGCCGTGCCTCTTCGGTATCGGCCTGGCCGGCGATCTTCTTGAACCCGGGAATCATGCCGAGCAGGTCGCTGATCGAACCCATCTTGCGGACCGTCTTGAGCTGGTCGGCGAAGTCGGCGATCGTGAATTCGTTTTTCTTGAACTTGCGCTCGAGTTCCTTCGCCTTGGTCTGATCGTAATTCTGCTGGGCCTTTTCGATCAGGCTCAGCATGTCGCCCATCCCGAGGATGCGCGAGGCGAGGCGGTCGGGATGGAATACTTCGAGCGCGGCGAGCTTTTCGCCCATGCCGGCGAACAGAATCGGAGCGCCCGTAACCGCGCGAACCGAAAGCGCCGCGCCGCCGCGGGCGTCGCTGTCGAGCTTAGTCAGGATTACGCCCGAGATTCCGAGCTTGTCGTGAAAACCCTGTGCGACATTGACCGCGTCCTGACCGGTCATCGCGTCGGCGACCAGCAGCGTATGATGCGGCTGGACGACCGCGCGCAGCCGCGCCAGCTCGTCCATCAGCTCTTCGTCGATCTGGAGGCGGCCGGCGGTATCGAACAGGACCACGTCGTAGCCGGCGGTGTCGGCGCGGCTGAGCGCGCGGCTGCCAATTTCGATCGGGTCTTCGTCCTCGCGGGTATCGAGCACGTTGACGCCGATCTGGTTGCCGAGCACGCGCAACTGTTCCATCGCAGCCGGCCGCCGGACGTCGGTCGAGACCATCATCGGGCGGCGCTTGCGATCGTCCTTGAGCAAGCGCGCGAGCTTGGCGGTGCTGGTGGTTTTGCCCGAGCCCTGCAATCCGACCAGCATGATCTTGATCGGCGGTTTGGCCTTCAAGTCGAGCTCGCGGGCGCTGCCACCCATCATTTCGCGCAGCTCGACGGCGACAAACTTGATGAAGTGCTGCTCGGGAGTGAGCGAGCGCATCACTTCCTGGCCGAGCGCCTTTTTCTTTACATGATCGATAAAGTCGCGGACGACGCGAATATTAACGTCGGCCTCGAGCAGCGCGAGTCTGACTTCCCGCAGCGCCTCTTCGATATTGCGCTCGGAAATCTTTCCCTGGCCCTTGAGCTTTTTGAAGACTCCTTCGAGCCGATCGCTCAGGGTGTCAAACATAACAGGGAGCCCTTGCGGGAATTAGGTCGAGAAGTGTCAAGGTTTTCAAGCCACGTCCTAGCGAAACAGGAAGGTTAAGGTACGTGCGCAGATGTGTCAACGACCCTCGACCGCACGCAGCGGGTGATTTGCAACCCTCAACTATACACCGCCGCTAACGTCGGTGCAGCCGCGCCAAGGCGGTCGTTTGATTACGAATTCACTGGACGTTGTTCAGACAAGCGCAGTTGATACTAATATTCATTATTAGTTGTTCTTTGATCCAACTGAACTAAGGGACGCGGCGGACAATTCAGCGTCGAAGAACGCTCACAGGGCGGTGCGGTCGAGCGAGCGGTATTGGATTGCCTCGCTGACGTGATGGGCTGCGATCGACGCGGCGCTATCGAGATCGGCGATCGTGCGCGCGACCTTGAGGATTCGAGTATAGGCGCGGGCACTCAGCCCGAGACGATTGATCGCCAGTTCGAGCAGGCGCTCACCCGAGGCCTCGACGGCGCAATGGGCATGGAGTTCGCGCGTGCCCATCTGGTTGTTCGAGAAGATCGGCATTCCCTTGAAACGATCCAGTTGGAGCTGGCGGGCGCGATTGACGCGCTCGCGAATCGACTCGGACGCCTCGGCGGCGGCGCGATCGCTCAGCTCGCGATATTTGACCGCCGGGACCTCGATATGGATATCGATGCGGTCGAGCAGGGGGCCCGAGATGCGCGAGCGGTAGCGCTGGATCGTAACCGGCGAGCAGGTGCATTCGTGCTGCGGATCGGTAAAGAAACCGCACGGGCACGGGTTCATCGCGGCGACCAGCATCACGCTGGCCGGGAAGGTCAGCGTGCCCATCACGCGGGCGATAGTGATGCGATGGTCTTCGAGCGGCTGGCGCAGGACCTCGAGGACGTTTTTCCGGAACTCGGGCAGCTCGTCGAGGAAGAGCACGCCATTGTGCGCGAGGCTGACCTCGCCGGGGCGGGGAATGGGGCCGCCGCCGATAAGGCCGGCATCGGAGATCGTGTGATGGGGCGAGCGGAAGGGCCGCGTTGCGATAAGCGCCTGTCCGTCGAGCATCCCGCTCACGCTGTGGACCTTGGTCGTCTCGATCGCCTCGTCGAAGGTCATCGCGGGCAGGATGGTCGGGAGGCGTTTGGCGAGCATCGTCTTGCCGGAGCCGGGCGGTCCGATCATCAGGACGTTGTGGCCACCGGCGGCGGCGACTTCGAGCGCGCGCTTGGCCTGCTCCTGGCCGCGAACCTCGCTGAAATCGACGCCGTAATGGGCGGCGGAGTTGAAGAGCTGGCCTACGTCGGAGAGACACGGCTCGATCGGGCGTTCGCCGGCGAGAAACTCGACCACGTCGCGCAGGCGCTCGACTCCGAGTATCGCGACACCGTCGCCGACGACGGAGGCTTCGGCGGCATTTTCGCGCGGCAGGATAACTCCGGCGTAATGACGCGCGCGCGCCAGCAGGGCGGTCGGCAAGGCGCCCTTGATGCCCTTGATGCGGCCGTCGAGCGCGAGTTCACCCAGCACGAGATGGTTGCGTATCCGCTCGGGGTCCATCGGACTCGCACCGGCGGCAAGGATACCGAGCGCTATCGGCAGGTCGAAGGCCGAGCCTTCCTTGCGAGTGTCGGCCGGCGCCAGGTTGACCGTTATCTTGCGATTAGGAAACTCGTAGCCCGAGTTTTTGATCGCGGCCTTAACCCGCTCCTGGGCTTCGCGCACCGCTCCCTCGGCGAGGCCGACCGTCTTCAGCGCGGGAAGGCCGTTGCTGATATCGACTTCAACCTCGACCGGAAAAGCGTCAACCCCGGCAAGCGCGCTTGAGAGAACGCTGGCAGGCACCCGGTAATCCACCCTTCAATCGTTCGCGGAATCTAAGCCACAGTAGGCAAACGGATTACGAATAACAACGGCCTGCGCGTCGATACGCGGCTGGTCCTTAACCGGAGCGGTCAGCCCCATACGACATTGTCGGCGATCAGGCCGTCACGTTCGGCGCGGGAAAGCCCGAGCAGATCGCCAAGGACGTAGTCGCGATCTTCGCCGATATCGGGAGCGCCTTTACGAATCGAGCCGGGCGTCGCCGACAGGCGTATTGGAACGCCGGGCACCTGTGTGACCTCGCCGCCGGGAAGATCGACGCGCGCATAGAAGCCGCGGTTCTTCAGATGGGGATCGCCAGCGCAGAGGTCGGCGCCGTTGAGCGCGACGCCTGCGGGGACGCTCGCGCCCTGCATCAGCGCCATCGCATCTTCGGCGGATTGCGTCGCGGCCCATCGCGCGACTGCAGCGTCGAGATCGGCGCGATTCCGCATCCGCAGGTAGAGCGTGCGGAACTTCGGATCGGCAGTCCATGCGGGCGACCCGATTGCGCCTACGAAGCGCTCCCATTGCGCCTGCGAATGACACGACACCACGAGCCATCGGTCGTCGTCATCATCGCGCGGACGGCATCGGTAGACCCCGTGAGGCGCGGCTGGAGCCTCCTGCGAGAGCCATCCGGGCACTGACTGCGTGCGGCCGTTGGCCGCGATATCGAGCATCATCGGGCCGTTGGTCGCAACCATCGCTTCGAACTGCGAGAGATCGACGAACTGGCCGCGGCCGGTGCGTTTGCGATGCCACAGGGCGATCAGGGCCGCGAGCGCGCCCGTATAGCCGCCGGCCATGTCAGCGTAAGAATAGCCGTAGCCGCATGGCATCGCGGTCTCGTCGCTCATCAGCAGCGTGACGCCGGCGAGCGCCTGGAGCGTCGGTCCGTAGCTGACGTAGCTGTTTTTCGGTCCGGTGTGCCCGAGGCCCGACATGCTGACGCAGATGATATCGGGCTTGATGGCCGAGAGGCCCTCGTAATCCATGCCCCAGCTCCGCATCACGCGGGCCGAGAAATTGTCGATCACGAGGTCGCTCTGGATGGCGAGCCGGCGCGCGAGATCGATGCCGCGCGGATCGCTCATGTTGATCGCGACCGAGCGCTTGTTGCGATGGAGCTCGCCTTGCAGCCCGACGCGCCGCGGTCCCGTGATCGCGATTGCGGCGGGGTCGCCGCGTTCGACCTTGATCACCTCGGCGCCGTGATCGGCAAGGATTCGCGTGGCGACCGGACCGGCGACGACCCAGGTGAAATCCAGCACCCTGATTCCGGCGAGCGATAGCGGTGGCATCTCAGATGATTCCTTCGGCCATCAGCGCGGCTATCTCGCCATAATCGAGTGCGAGATCGTCACGCAGAATCTCCGCCGTATGCTCGCCGGTAAGCGGCGGGCGGCGATAGACACTCCACGGCGTTCCGTTGAAGAGATAGGGCGCGCCGGGATACCGAATCGAGCGGCCGAGCTCGGGATGTTCGACCTCCTTGAAGAATCCGCGCGCGAGCAGTTGTTCATCGTCCATCAGGCTTTCAGGAGCGCGCACCGTGGCGTAAGGGATGCGGAGCAGTTGAGCGCGCTCGAGCAGATCGTCGCGCGCATAATCCTTGACCCATTCGTCGAGCACGTCGAACAGATGCTCGGCGTCGTCGCGGCGCTTGGCGAGTTCATTCCACTCCGGATCGATCAGGTCCTGCGCTTTGCCGTCACCGTTGACCCATTCGACCATCGAGGTCCAGTCGCCGAGCGTGCAATGCAGGATGTACCCGTCACGGCATCGCGCGGCCCGGAAGAAGCGGCTCCAATGGAGCGAGCCGCGGCGCGGTTCGATCTTGCCCGCGCTGAACCAGGCCGCCGAGACGTGCTCGACCGCCGAGGCCGTCGCCTCCTGCATGCTGAGATCGAGCCATTGGCCCTCGCCCGAGGAATCGCGGGCGAAGAGCGCGCACATCGCGCCGATCGCGCCGTAGTACGAAGCCGAATGGTAAGCCTGAAGGCCCACGGGGCGGATCGGAGCGCGGCCCGGAAAGCCATTGACGTAAAGCATCCCGGAGAGCGCGGTCAGCACGCTGTCGTCGGCCTCGAAATCGCGATACGGACCGGTCTGTCCGAAGGGCGCTATCGAGCAGAGGATCAGTGCGGGATTGAGCGCATGAAGCGCGTCCCATCCGAGGCCGAGCGCGGCGATCGCGCCGGGCTTGAAGCTTTCGATCACGAGGTCGGCGCCGCGCGCGAGTTCGAGAAAAATCCCGACCCCGCGCGGGTGATTCAGATCGAGCGTGATCGAGCGTTTGTTAAGATTGTAGAACCAGAAGAACAGGCTGCGGTCGCGATGGGGCCGGTCGTCGAGGAACGGGCCGATACGGCGCGCCGCGGCGCCGCCGGGCGGCTCGACCTTGATCACGTCGGCGCCCATGTCGGCCAGCAGACGCGCGCATAGCTGACCCTTCGCGTCGGTCAGATCGAGCACGCGAAGACCGGCGAGCGCACCCGACGGGGCCACAGTCATGCCGGCTTCTCGCCGCTTTCAACTTCGAGCGGTTCGGCGAATTTGAACGGACTCATGTCCGCGGTCGAAGGTATTTCCTCGATCGAGCGGCCATGCGGGTCGGTGCGTTTGCCGCCGCGCGCGCGGATAGTCTCGAGCGTGTCGAGATTGAGCCATCGCACGCCCAGGACTGCCGGCTTCGCCTGCCCGTCCTCTTCGACCGGTACATTGCCGAGGCCGTCGTGATCAAACAAGGTGACTTTTCTAAGGGCCATCTTTAAAGACTCGTAAGCTCCCGCGAAATCGATCGTCGTGTCGGTGGAATCATACGAAACCCCGCCGATCTTTAAAATACCGGTGCTGCTGTGGTTTGATCAGGATTAAACCCAGATTTCCACTTTAAAAGGATTTGGCCCAGGCCAAGCGACGCGCCGCTCTTGCCGTTGCCAAGGCGGATCCTGTGCCGGATCACTAGCCGACAAATTCGACGAATACGAACCTTGCTGAAGACTTTTAAGGAAGATCCGAAATCGCCGGCATCTGCAACATCGTGAAATCCTGCGCCAGTATTGGATAAACGACTCTCAGGTTTGGCAGTCGTTACAAATCGCTAGCCCTTCTGGTTATCTCCCAAACGCTTCACAAGGTCGGCAAATGTCACGCACCTATTTTTTGGGATCATCCCGGCGATCCAATTCTTCCCTCTGCCCTTCTTCCTTGTTCCGTCCTTCTGAAGCCGGCACGGGAGCCTCACTGGCTCGCCGAGGAAATAGAAAGTGTGTTCTGCCTTCTGATAATCCGCGTCGCCAAGCGCTACTCCCTTAATCCATTTCTTGACCCTTTCCGCACTGTCGGTGAACGACTCGATATCCGCCGCGTACTCGTCTATTTCGCATGGCCTCAGGGTCAGCACGCCCAGAACAGGTGAAAGATACTCCATTGCCCTGCCTATGTTGGCATCAACGCGCTGCGTGAAGTAAGGCGCAAAATACAGGGGCGTCCCGAATGTGACGTCTCGTTTGTAAACGGAGTAGTCTTTCCAGCGCTCGACTTCTATTGGTTTCCCCAGGTCTTGAACGAGTATTTCTTTTTGGGCTTTCATTTTATACGTCCTGATCGCGTACAACATGAACTGCCTCGCGATTGCATCTGTTTGCAGTCGCGCCTCATCAAACGCGCCGAGAATGTCCAGCCATGACAAGTGATGCGTAGTGATCCCATCGTGCTTCTCTTTGTTGGTATCCCGCTCTTGAGTGATGAAGCACATAACGCGGTCCGGCACATCTTGAAAGCTACCGAGATATTGTGTGCGCTGAGCATACACTCTGCCACTGTCGACCTTGCACTCGACGATGACGTGATACGACTTACGGTTGAAGATCTCGATATCGGTTCTTCCTTCTGGGCTGACATGCTCAATCTCAACTTTTGTCGCAAGGTAGTTGTTGTCTGTATCCCTCCCTGGAATTCCGATTTGGTGAAGAAATGTGAACAGAGCCCGCCGGTTCTTGGCCAAGACATAGGCAAATGCCTTGGACAAGGCCTTCTCGTCGTTACCAAGCAAGTCAAACTGGCTGACGTGTGATGTGACACGTTCTGGATGTTTGAGTATCATAAGGAATTTCCTATCGTACCGTGAGCTCGCTGAAGACGCTCTCGACCGAATATTGGCTGTCCTGAGCCTTCGTTTCAATGGTAAAGCTGTGTCCGGTACACCGTAGGTAGTTCAAAATCAGGCTTCCCATGTTCCTCTTATTCCAGGATTCCCGGGCTATGTTTCTTCTGTTTGCCGGAGATGGCGGGGGGGGCGCAGGTTTGATCCGGTGCGGGGTTCGGCGGTAAGTAGCGGGACTGGAACTTATCGAAGCTTGGGAGGGACAAGCCGATGGCCGAGACCAACGGGGCGGGGCGGCGGGCGCTTTCGGGCGTGCGCGTGATCGATCTGACGTGGCTGCTCGCGGGGCCGGGCGGGACGCGCGTGCTCGCGAGCCTCGGCGCCGAAGTGATACGGGTCGAATGCCGCGATCAGCGGGCGCTTGATTTCCTGCGCTACACGCCGCCCTTTCCGCGCAAGCAGAAGGCGGACGAAGCCGCGCCGGAAGAAGTCAGCATGCTTGGCGGAAATCCGGTAACCAATGGCGTTAATCGCAGCGGGCTTTTCAACAATATCAATCCGGGAAAGTTTGGGATTACGCTCAACCTGAACAATCCCAAAGGGCGCGAGATTCTCAAGCGGCTGGTCGCCAAGGCCAACGTGATCTGTGAGAACTTCAGTCCTGAGCGGATGGCCCAGTGGGGGCTTGCCTACGAGAACCTGCGCGAGGTGAATCCTTCGATAATTTACGTGCAGACCACCGGCACCGGCCGCGCGGGCGTCTACCACGACTATGGCGGCTACGGGCCAACGGCGCAGGCGCTCTCGGGCTTGACGACGATGTCGGGACTTCCCGAGCCGCGCCCGCCCGCCGGATGGGGTTATTCCTACCTGGACCATTCGCCGGGCTATTACAGCTCGATGTTGGTGATGGCGGCGGTGATGCGCCAGCGCAAAACCGGCGCCGGATGCTATATCGATCTGTCGCAGAGCGAGGTTGGAATAATGCTGACCGGGACCGCGACGCTCGACTACCAGGTCAATGGCCGGAGCTTCGAGCGCCCGGGGAACCGGATGCCGTATGCGGATTGGGCGCCGCACGGGGCGTATCCGTGCCGCGGCGATGATGAATGGATCGCGATCGCCGTCACGGACGACGCGCAATGGGTGGCGCTGACCGCGGAGATGGGCTCGCCGGCGTGGTCGCGGCAGGATCGGTTCGCCAGCGCGGGCGGGCGCAAGGCCAATGAGAATGAGCTCGACCGCGAGGTCGCGGCCTGGACGGCATCGCAGGATCGCTACGAACTGATGAATCGCTTGCAGGCGCGCGGAATCGCGGCGGGCGCGGTGCAGAAATCGATCGACCGCTTCACGCGTGATCCGCAACTGCGCGAGCGCGGCTTCTTCGTCAAGCTCGGACATAGCGAATTGGGCGAATGGCCGGTCGACGGCTTTCCCGCGCGCCTGTCCGCCAGTCCCGCCTATGTGGGCGGATTGACCGGGCGCGGCGCCCCGATGCTGGGTGAGGACACCGAGCGCGTCTATCGCGATGTGCTCGGGATCGAAGGCGAGGAGCTGCGGAGCCTGATGGAAGAGGGGGCGATATGAGCGCGGCGATGGCGGCGAATCTGGGCAACGCGCTCGGCGAGTTCGTGATACTCGAGGCGGGCGACGAGCGCGGCGAGTTCGCGGGCCTGCTGCTCGCGGGTATGGGCGCCGAGGTTATCCGGCTCGAACCGGCGGACGGCGCGGCGTCGCGCAAGTTCGGTCCGTTCACGGACGACCGATCAGGTCCCGAGCGCAGCCTTCATTTCTGGCGCTACAACCTCAACAAAAAGAGCGTGCTGCTCGACGTCGACGACCCGGCGGCGAACCCGGCCTTCGAGCAGATCGCCGCAATTGCGGACGTGATAATCGACTCGGGTACCGCGCGGGATATTGCGCGGCGCTTGGAGGTCTATCGCCGGATGCGCGAGCGGAATCCGCGGTTGATCGTATGCACGATAACCCCGTTCGGTCTCGATGGGCCGTATCGCGACTTCGCAATGACCGATCTGACGCAGATGGCGATGGGCGGAATAATGGCGGTGTGCGGTTACGATCCGGGCGTGGAAGGGCGCTACGACACGCCGCCGATCCGGCCCGCGATGTGGCACGCGTACCATCTTGCGTCAGAGTATGCGGCGCTCTCGATAACGGCGGCGCTCAACTTTCGCGATTTGACCGGCGAGGGCCAGGAGATCGAGGTTTCGATTCACGAAGCGGTCAACACCTGCACCGAAACTTCGATGCCGAGTTTTATCTACTCGGGCGCGATCGTTAAGCGTCAGACCGCGCGCCACGCCGCGCCGTCGCCGACCGGTCCGTGGCTTCGCCTGAGCGCCGACAACGTCTGGGTCAACGCGATAATCGCGCCGACCGACCGCGAGTTCCGCGCGCTGGTCCGCCTGCTCGACCATCATGGTGTCGCGCACGATCTCGATACTCCGGAGTACGCGGACACGACGCGGCGCGGCAAGGGCAAGGCGATGGCGCATGTTTCGGAATTGATCGGCAAGCTGGTCGCGTCGAAGCCGGCGCAGGAGATGTTCGAGACCGCGCAGGCGCTGGGACTCACGTGGGCGCCCGTGCGCCGGCCGGAGGACAACCTCGAAGACGCGCATTTCCGCGCGCGCGGCACCTTTGCCGCGATCGAGAATCGGGAACTGGGACGCACGGTTCGCGTGCCAGCTTCAGTCGCGACGGGTAACGACGGCCCGCATTTTTCCTACACTCGGGGCGCGCCGCGCCTCGGCGAGCACACCGAGGAGATTTTCGCGCGGGCCAGGGTCGCGCCGCGCGCATGAATAATGCCGGTAGCGGCGATCGAGAATTGTCGATCCGGGGCAGCCTCGTTCGACTAATGGATGAGAACCAATCACAGTCGAGGAGGCTTCCCGATGCAATACATTCTGTTGATCTACGAAAGCGAAAATCTGGCGAAGAATCGCGCCGCGGCGGACAGCGCGAAAATGTACGCCGAATACATGGAATTTACTCAGGGAATCGTGCAGGCGGGCAAATTCAAGCCCGGCAACGGTAATCCGCTTCAGCCGATCGCCACGGCCACGACGGTCCGCGTCCGCGACGGCAAGACGATTACCACAGACGGGCCATTCGCCGAGACCAAGGAGCAGCTCGGAGGCTACTACCTGGTCGAGGCCAGCGACCTTGACGATGCGATCCGGATCGCCGCGGGAATCCCGGGGGCGAAGAGCGGATCGATCGAGGTCAGGCCGATCATGGTCATGAACCACTAAGCCATCGTGCGGGTTGGGTCATCGCGGCCCGGCCCGCGTGATGAGCCCCGGATCGCCGGCCGGACGCCGGACGACAATCATGGAAGTGGCGGATGTCGCAAGCGTCTATCGCAAGGACTATGGCCGGATTCTGTCCGCGCTGATCCGCGATATCCGCGACTTCGCGCTGGCAGAGGATGCGCTGGCGGACGCCTTCGTCGCGGCGCTCGAGCAGTGGCGGCGGGAGGGCATCCCGAACAATCCCGCCGGATGGATCGCGACCGTCGCGCGGCGCAAGGCGATCGATCGGATGCGGCGCCAGACGCGGTTTGCGGGGCGCCGGGACGAGCTTCAGCGCTTGACCGAACTCGAGATGTCTGGCGAATCGGACTCGGACGAAGACGTGCTTCCCGACGAGCGGCTGCGGCTGATTTTCACCTGTTGCCATCCGGCGATCGGCCGTGAAGCGCAGATTGCGCTCTCGCTGAGGACGCTTTGCGGTCTTACCACGGACGAGATTGCGCGCGCGTTTATTGTGCCCGCGGCAACGATGGCGCAGCGCCTCGTGCGCGCGCAGAAGAAAATCCGCGCGGCGAAAATTCCTTACGAAGTCCCTTCCGGCGCGGCTCTGCCCGAGCGGCTCGAAGCCGTCATGGCCGTGATCTACCTCGTTTTCAACGAGGGCTACTCGGCGAGTGCCGGCGACGATCTGGTGCGCAGGGACCTTACCGCCGAAGCGATAAGGCTCGGCCGGATTTTGGCGATGCTGATGCCCGAGGAGCCGCGCGCGCAGGCGCTGCTCGCGCTGATGCTGCTGCACGACTCGCGGCGCGAGACCCGGCTCGACGCCCACGGCGACCTGGTGCTACTCGAAGATCAGGACCGCGGCCGATGGAATCGCGAGCAGATCGAAGAGGGGCTCGAGCTCGCGGATTCCGCGATGCTCGCGATCGCGGACGACGCCTACGCGATCCAGGCCGCGATCGCGGCGGAGCACGCCCGCCCTCCTCGATCGGCCCAAACCAATTGGATAAGAATTTCCGAACTCTATTCGGCGCTCCTGCGAGTGCGTCCGTCGCCGGTCGTGGCGCTCAATCGCGCGGTCTCGATCGCGATGGCTGAAGGGCCGCAGCAGGGGCTTAAGATCATCGGACAGCTCGAGGCGTCGGGCGAACTCGACGAGTACCATCTGATGTGGGCGGCGAAGGCCGATCTTCAGCGGCGGATCGGTATGTTCGCGGAATCCGGCCGGGCCTATCGCCGCGCGCTCGAGTTGGTCCGCAGCGGGCCGGAGCGGCGATTTATCGAAAAGCGGCTGTCCGAAGTGGAATCGCGCGCGCGATCTTAAGATCGCTCGGCAAATTCTGCGATCATCGAGTCTTCGTCGCGCGATCTTTCTCCATCGCCGCGAGATTCCCGCGCGCTCGCGCGTTCGGGCGGCTTGAGTTACGCTCTGCGCTCGGAATCCGGCGGCGGATGCTACAATTAAGAATTCATGGAGAGGGCGGCGGCGTATCAAGGCCGCCCGCGAAATTTTGCTCGTGGCTGTAACCGACTACAAATCAACGCTCAAGTTGCCCAGGACCGACTTCCCGATGAAGGCGAATCTGCCTAAGCGGGAACCCGAAATGCTCAAGCGATGGGCCGCGATGACGGCCGATGACGCGACCGGCATCTATCGGCTCCTGATGGCGAAGCGCAAGGACGCGCCGCTCTGGATACTGCATGACGGTCCGCCCTACGCCAATGGCCGCGTGCATATCGGCACGGCGCTCAACAAAATCCTCAAGGACTTCATCGTGCGGTCGCGCTCGATGATGGGTAATCGCGCCGCATTCGTGCCGGGCTGGGATTGCCACGGGATGCCGATCGAGCTGCGCGTGGCCCGCGAGCTTGGCGAGAAGGCGCGCACGATGCCGAAGCTTGAGTTGCGGGCGCTCTGCCGCGCGCAGGCCGAGCATTGGATCGATGTTCAGCGCGAGGAGTTTCGCCGCCTGGGCGCGATCGGCGACTGGGAAAATCCGTATCTGACCTTCACGCCCGGCTACGACGCGAGCGAGATTGGCGTGCTGCGGAAGCTGGTCGAAGAGGGCTACATCTATCGCGGTCTGCGCCCGGTCCACTGGTGCTTCGATTGCCGCACGGCGCTGGCCGAAGCGGAGGTCGAATATCGCGAACATCAGGCCGACTCGATCTATGTTGCGTTCGCGTTCAATGGAAACCTCGACGACGCGGCGGCGCTCGCGGCTGATCCGAAGGATGGTGCGGAGCTTGGCGCGGCTCACAGAGACGGAAAATTCTTCGCGGTCATATGGACGACCACGCCGTGGACGCTGCCGGCCAATCTTGGAATCAGCCTGAACCAGAGCTTCGAATACGTGGCGATGCATGCCGGAGATGCGTGGTATGTGGTCGCGGCGCGCCTGGCTGACCAGGTTATCGAGGCGTGCGGCCTCAGCGTCGATCGCCGAATCCCGCTCAGCGCAGAGGCGCTCCACGCGCTCGACGGCAAGGACGTCTTCAGCCATCCGTTTGCCGGACGCGACTCGAAACTGATGTTCGCCGAACACGTCACCGCCGACACCGGCACCGGCCTGGTGCATACCGCGCCCGGCCACGGCTACGAGGATTTCGTAATCGGCGCGCAGTACGGCTTGCCGACGCTGACGCCGGTCGATGACGCGGGCGTCTTCACTGCGGAGGCGGGCAAGTACGCGGGGCGCAACGTCTTCGAGGCCAACGACGCGATTGTAGCGGACCTGCGCGCGGGCGGTGCGCTGCTCAGCGCGAGCACCTTCATCCACAGCTATCCGCATTGTTGGCGATGCAAGAATCCGCTGATCTTCCGCGCCACTGAGCAATGGTTCATACGGATCGATCACGCTGATCTGCGCGGCCGGATGCTGACCGAAATCGACGCCGTGAGCTGGATTCCGAAATGGTCGCGCGATCGAATCCGCAACATGGTCGAGACGCGCCCGGACTGGTGTCTTTCGCGCCAGCGCGCGTGGGGCGTGCCGATTCCGGCGGTGCGATGTAGCGGATGCGGCGAGGTCACGCTCGATGCGGCCGTCATGCGCCAGGTTGAAGAAATATTCGCGCAAAAAGGCTCGGACGAATGGTACGCGCGGCCGCTTGGTGATTTCCTTCCCGAGGGCTTCAAGTGCCCGAAGTGCGGCCGCGCTGAATTCACCCGCGAAGAGGACGTGCTCGACGTCTGGTTCGATTCCGGATGCTCGCACGCCGCCGTGCTCGAAGCGCGGACGCCGGAACTGCGATGGCCGGCGGACGCCTACGTCGAAGGGATCGACCAGGCGCGCGGATGGTTCCAGGTGTCGCTGATCACCGCGACGGCGGCGCGCGGCGGTGCGCCATACAAGAATGTGGTGACTCACGGACTTGCGCTCGACGAGGTTGGCCGCAAAATGTCGAAGTCGCTCGGCAATGCTGAGGACGCGGTCGAAGTCGTCAACCGGATCGGCGCCGATATCCTGCGGCTGGTGTTCGCGTCGGTCGATTACGCCTCCGACATGAACGTCGGTGAGAATCTCTTCAAAGCGACCGCCGAGGCCTATCGCAAGATTCGTAACACCTGCCGTTACATGCTCGGCAATCTGAGCGACTTCGATCCGGTGCGCGACCAGGTGCCGCTTGGCAAGATGCTCGAATTCGATCGCTACATCCTGACCCAGACCCAGGAACTGGCCGAGGACGTGTGGATCGCCTTCGAGAGCTTCGATTTTCAAACCGCCTGGCATGCGATTTCGAACTTTGTGGTGGTCGAGCTGAGCTCGCTCTATATCGATGTGGCGCGCGACCGGCTCTACTGTTCGGCGGCCGAGTCGATCGAGCGGCGCTCGGCGCAGACCGCGCTCTACCTGATGCTCGATACGCTGGTGCGAATGATCGCGCCGCTGATTCCGTTTACCGCCGAGGAGATCTACGCGCACATTCCGGGACGCACCGAACAGAGCGTGCATCTGCTCGAACTCAATCGTCCCGATCCGCATTGGGAAGACCCCGAACTGGTCGCACGATGGGAGCGGCTGCTCGAAGTGCGTGGCGAGACGCTCAAGCTGCTCGAAACGATGCGCCAGAAGGGCACGATCGGCGCGCCGCTCGAGGCCGCGGTGCAAATTGCTTACAACTTCAGTTCTTCGGACGAATCAGAATCCGCGGTCGAGTCCGAGTCCTTGCCAGAGCAGGCGCGAGCGGCCGCCTTACTGGGTTCCCAGGGCCAAATATCGGCGTCAGATCAGCATGACAAGGTTATGTCGAAGAATTCCGGCCAGCCGTCCTCCACAGATCTTGCGCTGTTGCAGGAGTTGCTGATCGTTTCGAAAGTCGATCCGCTGAGCCCGGAGGAAGCGGCCGAGATTCGGCGCAGGATGGATGGCACCGAGGCGCTGTCCGCCGATGGCGTGGTGGCGCGAGTCGCGGACGATCCGCCGCTGGTTATCGTGGGACGGCGCGCGGCGGGACTCAAGTGCCAGCGATGCTGGATGTACTATGACGACGGCGGCGATCCGGAACTCTGTCCGCGATGCCGCGCGGTCGTGCGGGGCCACGCGCATGGCTAGTTCGCAGGTCATGGCGATAGGCGAGACGGCCGCGCCCTCGGCATGGAACGCGCGCCGGCTCTTCTGGATGCTCGCGTTGGTGGCGTGGCCGATAGTGCTGCTCGACCAGGCGAGCAAGTTCCTGATCACTACTCATCTGGCGCTCTACGAAGAGATCACGCTGATACCGCATTTCCTCGCGATCACGTATACGCTGAATCCGGGCGCCGCGTTCAGTCTGTTCGCGACATTGCAGCCGATCGTGCGCGACGGCGTGCTGACGGGCCTGTCGCTCGCGGCGATCGTCCTGCTGTCGATCCTGCTGGCGCGCGGACGCCAATCACGGGCGGTCTCCGCCGCGTACGCGCTGATTCTCGGCGGCGCCGCGGGGAATCTCTTCGATCGGATCGCCTTCGGCCGCGTAATCGATTTCATCTTCGTCCATTACCACACGTGGGGTTATCCGGTCTTCAACCTAGCCGACAGCGCGATCACGATTGGCGCGGCGATAATCCTGGTCCATGCAATGTTCTTCGATCAGCGGAGCACTTGAGCCGCGGCGCAGTCAAAATCCCTGCGCGCGGCGTCGGTGGCGGCCGGCCAAGTCCGCGAAGCAGGTCGTTTGACCGACGGCCGACCGCGAAGCTAGGTTTGGCGGAGAAACGGGGACGAGTGCGCGCTCTCCGCAAGGAGTTTGAAAATGAAGACAATCAATACGGTCACCGGCAGCACGACGCCCGAGAAGCTCGGCACCACGCTGATGCATGAGCATCTGATGATCGGCTGGGGCGGATGGGAATTGGATTGCACCGCGCCGGTCGTCGATCGCAAGTCCGCGCTCAAGGTCGCAACCGAACGGCTCAAGAAGCTCAAGGACCTCGGACTCGGCACGTTTCTCGATCCGTGCCCGATGGATATCGGACGCGACGTGAACTTCATGGCCGAGGTGGCGTCGGCCACCGGCGTGCAGGTGATATGCGCGACCGGCCTCTACAAGGAAGACCTGGGTAATACGGCCTATTTTAAACAGCGCCCGGTCGATGAAATAGCCGACCTCTATGTGATGGAGCTGACCGAGGGAATCGGGCGGACCGGAATCAAGGCGGGCGTGATCAAGTGCGCCACCGGCAAGGACAAGATCAACGAGTACGAAGAGAAGTGCCTGCGCGCCGCCGCCCGCGCCCATAAAAAGACCGGCGCGCCGATCACGACGCATACCGAAGAGGGCACGATGGGCTGCGAGCAGTTGGGAATTTTCAAGTCGGAAGGGGTCGATCTGAAGCGCGTGGTAATCGGCCATAGCTGCGGATCGTCGGACTTGAAATATCACACCGAAATGCTCGACCAGGGATGCTTTCTTGGCTTCGACCGGTTCGGCCTGGATTTCCTCCATCCGGACCGGCTGCGGATGGCCGCGCTGATTGGACTGGTGGGAGTCGGTTTCGAAAAGCAGATAGTGCTGTCGCACGATTCGGTCGCGTGCTGGCTCGGACGCGGACTCGACCTGACGCCGGAGATCGAAGCGGGAATCAAGAACTGGGAGCCGACGCACATCTTCAGAAACATCCTGCCGGGATTGCGCAAAGCGGGCGTGGGCGAAGAGAAGATTCAGGCGATGATGGTCGACAATCCGCGCCGTTTTTTCCAGGAATAAAGCGCGCGCGAGCAAAAATCGCACTTGCAAGGCCGTCCGCAAGGGCGGCCTTTTTCGTCAGCTAAATCGCGAGCGGTTTTGGAAGATCGCTCAGCCGAGCTGAAGCATGATATCGGCGAACGCGAGTTTGCGGGTCAGCGCGTGGCCGATCCGATCGATCAGGACGAACTCGACCGCATCGCCCGCGCGCTTTTTGTCGAGCCGAATCGCGCGGGTGAACTCGCCGCCGCGCCAGTCCGGAGGCATCGCGGTTGGCAGCCCGGCGTCCCTGATCAATCGCTCGAGGCGCGCCGCGTCGGAAGCGGAAAGGCCCGCGTAGGCGCGCGACAGCGCCGCCGCCGCGACCATCCCGATTGCCACCGCTTCGCCATGGAAATAGCTGCCGTAGCCAGCCGACGATTCGAGCGCGTGGCCGACGGTATGGCCGAAGTTGAGAATCTTGCGCAGGCCGCCTTCGCGCTCGTCGCTCGAGACCACAAAGGCCTTGTGCCGCAGCGACTTTTCGACGATCTCGGCAAGGCGCTCCGGATCGCGGGCAAGAATCGCCGGCATCTCGCGTTCGAGTCCGTCGAACATCGCGGCGTCCATGATAGCGGCGTACTTGATAACTTCGGCCAGGCCCTCGCGGAATTCGCGCCCGGGGAGCGTCAGCATGGTGTCGACGTCGGCGACGATAAGGCTCGGCTGATGAAACGCGCCGATCAGGTTTTTGGCGCGCGGATGATTGATCGCGGTCTTGCCACCCAGCGCCGAATCGACCTGCGCGACCATCGTGGTCGGGATTTGCACCAGCGCGACGCCGCGCAGGAAAGTCGCGGCGGCCAAGCCCGCGAGGTCGCCGACCACGCCGCCGCCGAGTGCGAAGATGGCGCCCTGGCGATCGATCTCGGCGTCGACCAGCCGGTCGTAAAGGAGGGCGAGCGTCGCGAGCGATTTGCTCGGCTCACCGGCCGGCACTTCTATCGTGGCGGCGTCGTAACCGGCCGCGCGTATCGAGCCCGCAACCTTGGCGCCGTACAGTCCGGCGACGTTCGAGTCGGTTATTATCGCGACGCGGCCGCGTGCGATTCCGGCTTCCGCAGCGAGGCGTCCGGTCTCGCCGAGAATCGCGGAGCCGACATGCACCGGATGACTCTTCGCGCCGAGTTCGACCTGAAACGTGCGCATCAATGCATCCCGTGCCGAGCGTACCCGCTGAGGATTCGCTCGACGACTTCGTCAACCGCCAGGTCCGAAGTATCGACGGCGAAGTCGGCGCGGGCGTAGACTTCGCGCCGCGCTTCCATCAGTTCCGCGATTCGCACGTCGAGCGGTTTGCCGCCTTCCTTCAGCTTCGGGCGATCGTCGCCGGTCAGCGAAATCCGTTTCGCGATCACGTCGGGCCGCGCGGTCAGGCATACGATTACGCCGATGTTCTTGAGCGCGGCGTAATTTCGCTCGTCGACCAACGCGCCGCCGCCGGTCGAAATAACTGAGGGGCGCGGCGCGCCGCATTGCGGACATCGCGCAGGGTTGGCGCAGATATCGTGGATCACCTCGCGTTCGAGGCGGCGAAAATGCGCCTCGCCGAACTCGGTGAAGATTTCCGGAATCGTCCGGTCCGCCGATGCGGCCAGCTCGGCGTCGCTATCGATCAGGCGCCATCCCAGCCGTGCGGCCAGGGCGCGGCCCACGACGCTCTTGCCGGTCGCCATGAAGCCCGTGATCACGATTCGAGGCGCCATCGCGTCGCGCTCAGAAGTTGCGCACCTGCTCAAGGTATCCGGCGAGGTTGCGCTCGATCTCGGCGCGCGAGTCGCCGCCGAATTTTTCGATAAAAGCATCGGCCAGCACAAAGGCGACGACTGCCTCGGCGATAACCGCGGCCGCCGGAATTGCGCACACGTCGGAGCGCTCGATCGCGCCCGGCGCGTCGGCCTTGGTGTGGATATCGACCGATTGCAGCGGACGCATCAGCGAGGAGAGCGGCTTGAACGCGACCCGCACCCGCAGCGGCTCGCCGGTCGACATGCCGCCCTCGGTGCCGCCCGAGTTGTTCGAGCGGCGCGTGAACCGGCGCATCTCGCGATCGTAACCGATCTCGTCGTGCAGCGCGGCGCCGCGCGTGGCGGCGGCGCGGAATCCCATTCCCAGCTCGACGCCCTTGACGGCCTGCAGGCTCATCAGCGCATGGCCCAGCCGCCCGTCGAGCTTGCGATCCCATTGCACATGGCTGCCGAGTCCGACGGGCAGCCCTTCAGCGATCACTTCGACCACGCCGCCCAGCGTGTCGCCGGTCTTTTTGCACGCGTCTATCTCGGCGATGATCGCGCGCTCGGCTTCCATATCGGCGACGCGCACCTGCGAATTCTCGGTGAGGGTCCGAAGCTCGTCGATTCCGAGTTCAGCGGGCGTGTGCGCTTCGATCGATCCGATGCTCGCGACGTAGCCGAGAATCGTGATTCCGAACGGCTCGAGGATTTGCCGGCATAGTGCGCCCACTGCGACGCGCATCGTGGTTTCGCGCGCCGAGGCGCGTTCGAGAATGTCGCGGATGTCTTCGAGGTTATACTTGAGCACGCCCGCGAGGTCGGCGTGTCCGGGACGTGGACGCGTGACCGGCCGCGCCTCGCCGCGATCGTTGGGATCGACCGACATGCGCTTTTGCCAATTGGCGAAGTCACGATTCTCGACGATCAGCGTGATCGGGCTTGCGAGCGAGCGGCCGAAGCGGATTCCCGAGACCACTCGCACTTCGTCGCGTTCGATTGCCATCCGGCCGCCTCGTCCGTAGCCCTTCTGGCGGCGCGCGAGTTCATGGTTGATCTTCGCGAGATCGATCTCGAAGCCGGCGGGAAAGCCTTCGACTATCGTCACCAGTTCGGGGCCGTGCGATTCGCCGGCGGTTAGAAAACGCAACATTCTTTGTATCCAACCCGATGCTATTGGCTCGATTCCGGGCGCGCTTCGACATTCCCGGTCCTGTCCGATTCAACCAGACTTCATAGTCGCGCGAAAGGCGGTCGTCGCGGGCGCGCGATCCCACGGCGCCTTATCGCACAGTTGCGGTCATTCGGGCTTCGATAGGCGCCGCAGGCCGCATCGTCTAACCTCGCATCGAGGATTCGAGGCGGTCGAGAAGGGTGTGGCGATGCAAGCGAGGGTGGTCCTGGTTGGAGCGGCCAAGGGCGTGGATCAGTTGGTCTATGCGGTGGCGCCCGCGCTCGAGGGCCGAATCGCGCGCGGTCATCGCGTGGTCGTGCCATTGCGCTCGCGCCGCGTCACCGGGATCGTCGTCGAGCTCGGCGAATCGCTCGATTCGGGCGGAGCGGCGCTCAAGCCGATTATCGAGCTGCTCGAGGCGCGTCCGCTCTTTGACGCGGCGCATATCGGCCTGGTCGAATTCATGGCGTCCTACTACATGGCGCCGATCGGCGAGGCGTTTCGCAGTGTCGTGCCCGCCGCCGCGCGAGTCGAATCGCGCAAGGTATTCCGGATCGCCGCGGCGCCGAGCGCGCTGCGCGCGGCCACGATGACCGAATCGGAGCGTGCGATTATCGAAGCGGTCGGCCGCCGGCCAATGACGATGCGCGAGCTTGGCCGGACGGGCGATGCTCGCGAGGTCACAAGCGCGCTCGGCTCGCTGATGAACGATCGGATCGTCGAGGAGGCCGAGAGCGTTCGCGGACGCCATCGCGCGCCGATTGCCGCGCGTCTTTGCGCTTCTGAATCAGCCGAGGCGCCGGCTCTGCGCGGACGCCGGCAGCGCGAAGTCGTCGCGCTTTTGCGCGCCGCGTATCCCGGCGCGGTTCCGCTCGAAGTGCTAGACGCGCGGATGCCCGGAATCAGGCCGGTGATTCGCGAGCTCGCCAAACGCGGTGCGATCGAACTCGAAAGCGCGACCGACGGCCCGCCACCGCCTGAATCAACGGACGGCGACTCGGGTTCCTCGCGGTTCGCCGAGGCGTCGTTCGATCTTACCGACGAGCAGACCGCCGCGGTTGAGGCGATCGCACCGGCGATCGTCGCGCGCAAATTCCAGACATTTCTGCTCTGGGGCGTCACCGCGAGCGGCAAGACCGAGGTCTATCTGAAGCTTGCGGCGCAAGTGCTGGCGGCGGGACGGCAGGTGTTGATCCTGGTGCCCGAGATAGCGCTGGCCGACGAGATCGTGCGCCCGTTCCGCGAGCGTTTCGGGGCGCTTGTCGCGATCGCGCACAGTGCGCAGAATATCGCCGAACGATGGGCGAGCTGGATGGCGGCGCTGGGCGGCCAGGCGCGAATCATGATCGGGCCGCGGTCGGCGATCTTCGCGCCGATCCATGACCTCGGCCTCGTTGTCGTCGACGAGGAGCACGACACCGCCTACAAGAATGAGGAGGGAATCCGGCACAACGCGCGCGATCTGGCGGTGATGCTCGGGCGGCTCGCGGCGTGCCCGGTAGTGCTCGGATCGGCGACGCCCTCGACCGAGTCGTTCTTCAATGCGCGGCGCGGACGCTACCGGATGATCCGGATGGCGCGGCGCGTGATGGAGCGCGCGATGGCGGAAGTAGCGATCGTCGATTTGCGCGCCGAATTCGCCCGCCGTGACGGATCGAAGCCCGCCGGTACGGGCGAATCTGCCGAGACGGCGCCGGTACCGCTGTCGGCCGCGATCGTCGATGCGTTGCGCGCGAATCTCGCCGCCGGCGGCCAGAGCGTCGTGTTTCTCAACCGCCGCGGCTTCCACAACTTCCTGCAATGCCGCAACTGCGGCGTCGTTATCTCATGCGGCAACTGCAGTGTCAGCATGACGTTCCATCTGCGCGACCGCTCGATGCGATGCCATTACTGCGGCGCGCGCGCCGCCGCGCCTGAGAGCTGTCCCGAATGCGCCGGCTATGCGCTCGCGGGCCAGGGCTTCGGCACCGAGCGGCTCGCATCCGCACTTGCCGAGCTGATTCCCGAGGCGCGAATCGAACGGATGGATAGCGACACCAGCGGACGGCGCGGCGCGCGCGCGAGCATTATCGAGTCGCTGCGCCGTGGCGAGACCGACATCCTGGTCGGCACCCAGATGATCGCCAAGGGCTTCGATCTTCCCGGCGTGACGCTGGTCGGCGTCGTGATGGCTGACCTCGGCCTCAACGTCCCCGATTTCCGCTCCGCCGAGCGCACCTTCCAGCTTCTCACCCAGGTTGCCGGTCGCGCGGGACGCGGCGAGCGTCCCGGCCGCGTATTGATCCAGACCTACGCGCCTCATCACTACAGCGTGCGCGCCGCCGCCGATTATGACTACGAACGCTTTATGCGCCGCGAACTGCGGCTGCGCCAGGAACTCGGCTATCCGCCCTACATGCGGATGGCGCTCGTGCGCCTCGACGGTATCGATGCCGCCGCGGTCGAGGAGATTGCCGACCGCGCCGCCGCGTCGCTGATAAGCCATTTGCCGCCCGGCGACGCACTTCGCGTGTTGGGCCCCGCACCGGCGCCGCTCGAACGGCTCAAGGGGCGCTACCGATGGCAGATCGTCGTGAAGGCTGCCGAGCTCGCCGCGATGCGCGCGCTGCTGACGTCGATGCGCGCCGATATCGCCGAGCGCGCCGCCGTTCGCGGAGTCCATCTGAGTATCGATATGGACCCCGTCAATATGTTGTAACGGCCCCGCTGAAGATCGGCGGTCGCCGTGACCCGCTCGCCATGAACGGTCGCGCGCCGGATTTGCTACAGTCCACGCTCGATGAACGAATCGCAAACTATCCCCGAGCCCTCCTCGATCGCCGGCGCCGCGATGGAAGACGGAGCGATTATCCGGCTCCGCCGCCACGGCAATCCTGCCGGACCAAGGCTGGTTCTGAGCCACGGCAACGGCCTTGCGATCGACGGCTACTATGCCTTCTGGAGCCGCCTGCTCGACCGCTACGACCTGATCATCTTCGACTTCCGCAATCACGGTCAGAATCCGCTCCACGGCGCGTCCGGCCATCATTGGCCTAACCTCGTTAGCGACCTCGAACGCATCTGGCGCGTGATCGCCGAGGAATGGGGTGAGCGTCCGACCGCTGGCATATTCCATTCGCTCTCGGCCGTCAGTTCGGTACGGCACACGCTCGACAAGGGGCCGCGATGGAATCCGCTGGTGCTCTTCGATCCACCCTTTCCGCCGCCCCCCGATCATCCGCTCTACGCCGCGCAGACCGCCGGCGAGGACGGAATCGCGGCTCGCGCGCGACGGCGAACCGAGCGCTTCAAGGACCCTTCGGAACTCGAAGAGACCTTCCGCACGCGTCCACCGTTCGCCCTATGGCAACCCGAATCATGTCATCTGATGGCCCGTGCGACGCTCCGGCGCGACGACCACGCGGGCGACTGGGTGCTCGCCTGTCCGCGCGATCTCGAAGCGCACATCTTCGAGACCAATCGCGACCCGAACCTGTGGCGCCGCGTCAGGAATATCCCGGTGCCCTTCAAGCTCATCGGCGGCGACCCCGATCACGAATTCCGCCAGGCCCCCGCGGAACTCAGCCGTGCGCTTCATAATGAGATCGGTTGTGAGTACGAAGCGATTCCGCATACCACCCATTTCCTTCAGCTCGAGCGCCCCGACGAGTGCATCCGCGCTATGGAGTCGTTCCTGCGCGAGCAGCGCTTCATCGATTAGTGCGCCGATTCAACCGCATGCCAAGGCGCGCGACACTGGCGCCGAGGCTTTTATCCGCCCAACCCGCTCTGGTAGCCTTGATTCGTTAACCGCGATGGCCCTGCTCAAGATACGCAAATTTCCCGATGCCGCGCTCAAGGAGCGCGCAAAGCCGGTCGGCAATATCGATGGCGCGTTGGCGGCGCTCGCCGACAGCATGGTGCAGACGATGTACGCCGCGCCCGGAGTCGGCCTTGCCGCGCCGCAGGTCGGCGAGTCGCGCCGCCTCATCGTGCTAGACACCGACCACGAAAATCTCGGCAAGCATCTGCTGAAGCTGGTCAACCCGATGATCGTTGAAGCCGAAGGCTCGATCGTATGGGAGGAAGGCTGTCTCTCGGTTATCGATTTCAACGCCGACGTCAAGCGCGCCGAACGCGTGCTGGTCCGCGCATGGACCCTCGATCAGAAAGAGATCGAGATCGAGGGCACCGGCCTCCTTGCCGTCGCGCTCCAGCACGAACTCGACCATCTCGACGGCAAGCTTTTCATCGACCGCATCAGCCGGATCAAGCGCGAGCTCTACCGGCGCAAACTCGCCAAGCTGATCAAAGAGGGCAAGGCCGATGGCCACCGGCCCTCCGCAGTCCAAATCTGATTCTCCGCCAACGCCCTTGAGAATCGTCTTCATGGGCACGCCGGCCCTGGCGGCTCATATCCTGACGCGCCTGGCCGATTCGAGCCGCGCGCATCCCGAGGCATTCCAGATAGCCGGCGTTGTCACCCGCCCCGATCGCCCGCGCGGACGCGGCCTTGCGATGGCGCCGAGCGAGGTCGCTGCCGTAGCCGAGCGCAACTCGCTCCCAATTCTCAAGCCCGCAAAAATCAGGACGCCCGAATTTCTCGCCGATCTGCGCGCGCTCGCTCCCGACCTGCTGCTGATCGCCGCGTACGGAAGAATCCTGCCCGACGCCGTGCTCGAGGCGGCGCCTCTGATGCCGCTGAACGTCCACGCGTCGCTCCTCCCACGCCATCGCGGTGCCGCACCGATCGAAGGCGCGATCCTCGCCGGCGATGCCGAGACCGGCGTCACGATAATGCGCGTGACGAGCCGGATGGACTCAGGTCCGATACTCCTGCGGCGTGCGATTCCGATCCTGCCCGACGACACCCAGGGCACGCTCAAGGAGAAGCTCGCCGAGCTTGGCGCGTCGGCCGCCCTCGATGCGCTCGAAATGATCCGGCGCGGCACGGTCGTCGAGACGCCGCAGGACGAGAGCCTCGCGACCTACAGCGCCCCGGTGACTCGCGAAGATTCGATTATCAATTGGGACGCCGATGCCGCGTGGATCGAGCGGATGACACGCGCCTACGATCCGTGGCCGATCGCACGCACGAAGCTCGCCGGCGGCGAGCTTCTCATCTGGCGCGCGGAGGCCGATTCGTCGCACACAAGCGCCGAAGCTTCCGGAACAATCCTAACCGTGGCGCCGGAAGTGGCTATCCGATGCGGCCGCGGCCGGCTCACGCTGCTCGAAGTGCAGGCGCCGGGGCGCAGGCGGATGCGCGCGGCGGACTTCGTCCGCGGCCGGCGCATCGCGCCGGGCGCGCGGCTCGGCTGATGCGCCGGCCGGGCCGGCGCTCCGCCGATTCCCGCGGTGGGGGCGATACCGCGCCTGCAGGCGCGGTATCG